>Ga0209805_1000648_pt1 | contig 21376 bp, 17 predicted proteins | sample GraSoiAngelo_148_FD_185905 | JGI IMG/M metagenome (GOLD analysis project Ga0209805, IMG submission 185905) | Grasslands soil microbial communities from the Angelo Coastal Reserve, California, USA - 14_1009_09_20cm (SPAdes) (version 2) | ecosystem: Environmental > Terrestrial > Soil > Grasslands ...
GTAGTCACGAGCACGAGTAACGACATTGAGCTGCCGGCTGCGCCAGCAAAAATGTACGGGCCCCACATAGTAGAGAACCAGCGATAGTTCAGGCCCATCACCCAGTCGAAGGCGGCAAAGCTCAGCGCCAGACCAAAAATAGGCAGCCCGGCAAAGGCTACCTTACGCATCCAAACGGTGCAGCGCGGATTGCCATCGCGATCCTGAGCCACAGAAAAGCGGCGCAGAAAAAATGCGACGCCTCCGAGGAGAACGAAATAAAGAAAGGCACGGAAAAGGAAAAACGGCCAGTTCAGATACTCACGTTTGCTATCGAGCACTGGATTCTCGCCTGGCGCGATATTCATCCACTCAAAAAGATGATGGCGGAGCAGCAAAATCGGGATCGCAAAAATAAAGAGTGCGAAGAGGAGGAGCGCGATGTTTTCGAGCTGCCGGCGCACTACGACCGACCATTCCGCATCGGTGGCATGATGCACAATCGTCCAAAACAAACAGCCGCAGCAAAGGGTGAAAAAATAAAAGAAGCCGAACAACCAGGAGAAACTGAATTGCGGTTGATCCTTTAGGGCGCCGATCAGACAGAGCAAGAGCCCGACAACGGCTCCGCCTGCGAGCAGCAAGGATAAACCGCTGAAGCGACTTGTTTCGAAATACTCGCCCTCTGGCGCCGGGACGATTTGGGAACGCTCGCTCATTTTTTCTGCGCCTCCGGGGTTGCGGCCGGTTTACTCTGTGGCGGTTTGGCCTCCGCCTTTTCCAGTTTTGCCAATTCTTCCGCTGGAACATCAGCAGCCGCGGCGTTCTGGCTGCGCTGCAAGGCGCGCACGTAAGCAATAATCGCCCACCGGTCCGCCACCGGCACGTTACCCCCGTACGACATCATGGTGTTTTTGCCATTAGTGATGGTGTTGAAAATCTCGCCATCTGCCATTTTCCGAATCCGCTCGTCTTGCAGAGTGGCCACCGTGTTCAAGCCGTACTGCTTTGCGATTCCGTTGCCGGCCGCAGTCAATCCATGGCAAACGGAACAGGTGATGTTGAAACGCTGCTGTCCGCGCTGCATCAATTCGGCGTTAACGGGGACGGGAATGCCAGTGCCCCAGTTCGCGCCCATCTTGCCGGTGTTGTAATAATCCGTGCCGACGCTGAAACCAATCCGGGTGCGCGACAACTCTTCACCGGGGGCAGCACCGCTCGGCGTAATCTCAGGCGGCGCCTTCATCTGCGGTTTTGGCATTTCGTAACCAATCGGGACTGTACTCGCAATCGGAATCCGCGGGCCTCGGCCGTCACCGAAAAAATCGATCGGCGATTGCGCCCGGACTTTTTGTTGCCGCACCATATCGGGAAAAATTTCCCATGGGGTGCGGGTGCTGTGTTCGCCGCGAAAACCGCACATCGCGACGATGACGATGCCGGCGAGAAGGAAGATGAGCAAAAAGCCGCGCAGCATTTCAATCCTCCTCGTGCACAATGGTGATGTGCAGCCCGCCGGTTTCGACAAGCAAATCGTGCGTTTCTATTTCACTGAAACGCGGATCCCGCGCTTCGATGGCGAGGAAAAATCCATCGTTGGTGGCGCGAGCGAAACGGTCCCAGTTAAAAATGGGATGATGCCAGCGCGGCAGCCCGTTCATGATCAGGTTCGCAAAAAAGGCGGAGAAAGCCGCGAAAAGCACGGTCAGCTCGAACATGATCGGGAAAAACGCCGGCACCGTTGCCCAGTTGAACGGTTTTCCGTGTACGATCACCGGATAAATGAGCCAGGAGGGACCGAATTCGAGAGTAACCGCGGTTAATAAACCGGTGATACCACCGATCAGTACCACCGCGCTGAGCCACGACTTGCCGAGTCCCATCGCTTCGTCCATTCCGTGGATGGGGAAGGGCGAGAAAACATCCCAGCGTTTGAACCCGGCATCGCGCACCCGTTTGGCCGCCTCGTAAAGTTCCGAGGCGCTCGAGTATTCGGCCGCGACGGCGTAAACTTTGTGGCCGGAAGGCGTTCTCATACGGACTCCTTTTCCATCACGGCGCCGACCGGATGATGCCGGTGCACATCCGATTCGGGCAAAACGATTTTTACTTCACTCATTGCGATCATTGGCAGAAAGCGAATGAAGAGGAGAAAGAGGGAGAGAAAAATTCCGTGGGTGCCGATAAAGGTCCAGATGTCGACCCAGGTCGGAATGAACAAGCCCCACGAGCTCGGCAGAAAATCGCGATGCAACCCGCCGACGATGATGATGAAACGCTCGAACCACATCCCGGCGTTCACGCACATAGAGACGAAATAGACGACGAAGACATTGCGCCGGCACCAGCGGAACCAGAAGAGTTGCGGCGAAAGGCAATTGCAAAAGAGCATGCCCACCCACCAGTACCACCAATACGGCCCGAGAACACGGTTCCAGAACGCGAAGCGCTCATATTGATTGCCGCTGTACCAGGCCATGAAAAATTCCATGGCGTAGGCATAGGAAACGATCGAGCCCGTGAGCAAAATGATCTTCGCCATTTTGTCGATGTGTTGGAGCGTGATGATGTCGTGCAATTTGAACAGCGCGCGCGCCGGCAGCATCAACGTCAGTACCATGGCGAACCCGCCGAAGATGGCGCCGGCGACGAAGTAGGGCGGGAAAATGGTGGTGTGCCAGGTCGGCAAAATGGAAGTAGCGAAATCGAACGAGACCACACTGTGCACTGACAGCACCAGTGGAGTGGAGATGCCGGCTAACAAGAGATAGGCCATTTCGTAATGGCGCCAGCTGCGGTTCGATCCGCGCCAGCCAACCGCAAAAATGCCATAAAGGAATTTCTTGATTTTCGAGGTGGCGCGGTCACGCAATGTCGCCAGATCAGGAATTAATCCGGTGTACCAAAACAACACTGACACGGTGAAATAGGTCGAGACCGCAAAGACGTCCCACATCAGCGGGCTACGGAAATTGGGCCAGATTCCGTAATTATTTGGCAGCGGCGCCAAATACCACGCCATCCAAACGCGGCCCACGTGGATGCCCGGAAAAATGGCGGCGCAGATCACCGCGAATAGCGTCATCGCTTCGGCGGAACGATTGATCGAGGTGCGCCATTTCTGTCGCAGTAAATAGAGAATGGCCGAGATCAAAGTGCCGGCGTGTCCGATACCGATCCAGAACACGAAATTGGTAATGTCCCAGCCCCAGCCGACGGGATGGTTCAATCCCCAGGTGCCGACTCCGGTGGAAATTTGATAGCCGAGACAGAAAAGACCGAAACCGGCGATCCCCGCGGTAACGGCGAAGGCGACCCACCACCAGCGCGGCGCGCGATTCTCCACCGCGCCGGCGATGCGCTCGGTGATCCAGCCGTAGCTCCGCCGATTCAATACCAGCGGCACGCGCGTAAGCGGCCGCTCGGTGGAAGCGATCTCCTCGCTCTCAGTTACTTCTACTTCTGGTACTGTGGTGGCGCCGTCCATACTTATTCGTCATCCCGAGCAAAGCCGAGGGATCCCGTTGCGTAAGCTTTAAAATATCGCTTCGGGATGGAAAGCCTGGCCTCGCCGACTACGTCGGCTGCGTTGCAGCTTCGACTCCGCTTCGCTCCGCTCAGAATGACGGTCATGATTTTTCCTCGTTAGGGCTGGCGATACCGATCTTGCGGGCATCGGGCATTTTCGGATTCGGATTACGAATGCGCGCGAGGTAACTGACGCGGGTATTCACGTTCAGATACTGAAGCAGGCGATAATTGCGGTCCTGCAATTTGATTTTCGAAACCTTGCTCTCGGGATCGCGAATGTCGCCGAAAACGATCGCCTCGTTCGGACAAGCCTGGGCGCACGCCGTGGTGAAGGAATCGCGTGGAATTCGGATGTCGGCCGATGACGTGCCGGCGCGCACGTGAGCGGCGATTTTTGCTTCCTCGATCCGTTGCACACAAAAGGTGCACTTCTCCATCACGCCGCGCATGCGCACGGTTACGTTTGGATTCTTCGAGAGTTTGATCGTATCGGGCGCACCCTTTTCAGTGAAGGGCGCGAAGTATTCCTTATAGAGATTGAGGGCACCGGCGATTTTCTTTTTCCCGACCGGCCGCTGATTGTAATCGAAATAATTGAAGCGTCGCACCTTGAACGGGCAGTTATTCGCGCAATAACGCGTGCCGACGCACCGATTGTAGGCCATGACGTTCAGCCCGTCCTCGCTGTGAAGGGTTGCGTTGACTGGGCAAACCGTCTCGCAGGGAGCGTTTTCGCAGTGCTGACACATCATCGGCTCGTGCACCATCTCGGGATCTTCCGGAAGCTCTCCCTTGTCCTGGTCGTAACCATGTTCACTGGCGTAATAGCGATCGATCCGCAGCCAATGCATCGCCCGGCCATGGGCGACCTGTAGTTTGCCGACGACCGGGACATTGTTTTCCGCCTGGCAGGCGATGACGCAGGCGCTGCAACCGGTGCAGGTATTTAAATCGATCGTCATTCCCCACTGCTGTGCCGACAGCAACGGCGGATGACGGTAGAGGCTCGGTAATTTTTCTGGCAGCTCGTCGTCACTCGCGATTTTTTTGACGAATTCGTTGTCTTCGCGGTAATGCTCGAGAGTCGCCTCGCGCACCAGCCCGCGGCCTTCGATGCTGAAATGATCCTGCGTGATCGACAGCGGATACTTTCTCCCAACCTTTTTGACGGCGATGCTGGCGATCGCTTTGCCGTCAGCAACGATGTAATGCGGATTACTTGCGGTGCGTAGCAAATAGCCGTTGAAACCGCTACGCTCGCCCACACTGTTCAAACTATCGCGACCGTAGCCGAGCGAAATGGTGATCGAATTGTCGGCGTGACCCGGAGAAATTAGGACTGCAATTTCCAACTCCCGCGGCGTTGCCGGCGGAGGAGGCGTGGGAGAAGGTTTGCCTTGGCCGGGTGGCGGAGCAGTTGGGATAACATCGTTCACCGCGATCTGAATGAGATCGCCCGTCTCCACCCCGAGTGATTTGGCGTAACGCGGACTGATCAGAGCGGCGTTGTCCCAAGTCAATTTGGTGATCGGATCGGGCATCTCCTGCAACCAGGCGTTGTTGATGTAACGGCCATCATCGATCGAGTAATCGCGTACCAGCACGATCTCAGGTGATTCGGGGGTAGGCGCAGGCCCAGGTGGGCTCCAGAGATTGTGCGCGATGCCGCCGGCGGTATTGCCATTGAAAGCAGGCGGCTGGTCGCGCAGCACAATGTGCGAGGCGAAACCATCATGCAAAAATTTCGACCATGCGGTCGCGCGATCTCCCACGGGCTTGGTTGCCTGGAAAGTTTCCTGAATTAATTCGGGCCCGTCGACTTTCGGCTTGCCCATCACCGCGTTTAGTAAATCAAGCTCGGACAACCCGCCGAAGAGCGGGAGAATCATCGGTTGGATGGCCAGGTAATGTCCCTCCGAACTGAGCGCATCGCCCCATGATTCCAGGAAATGTGAGGCGGGCAGATTCCAGCGACAAAGCGCGGAAGTTTCGTCTTCGTAATAGCCGAGCCGGACTACATCGGGCACCTTTTTTTGCAGGTCGGGCCAATCGAGCCAGCCCTTTGCCAAATCATAGGTAACCCTGCGCGGTGCGTTAAACACGGGATTCGCACCGAGGATGAACAGCTGTTTGATCCGGTCGGCCGCGATATCGCCTGCGAGTTGCAGAATGCTGTTATCGCGCTGATTGCGATTGAGCTCGCGCAGCACCACCGTTTGCCCGACATTTTTCAGCGCGGAATTAATTCCGTAAGCGAGCAACTGGACGACGACCGGCTGCTGCGGTCCTGCTAAAACCAGGCTGGCGCCCGATTTCGAAACCAGATCGTTTACCGCTTCGTTCAACCATTGCTCGTCGAACTGCGCCGCCCCAACGGGAACCTGCAAAGTGGCGAGGACCGAACCCAGGCCTGCATCTTTTGTAGCGGTCGCGACCCTAGTCGCAATTGCGTGCGTAATCAGCGGAATTTGGCTCGCCGGCAAACGCAGCCGGTGATCTGCCATCGCGCCCGTGAGAGTATAGCGATTCTCGACGACATAGAGCCGGTTCATCGAGTCTTTCGCCGAACTGACGCGACGCCGAAAACTGAAAGCGCGCGACGATGCGATGTCGCCTTCGCCGCAATCGAGGAAATCGTTGTCGAGCGCCAGAATTACGTCGGCGCGTTCGATCCGGGTAACAAGGCGCAAATTGTCGCCGAAACTAACTTGGGTGGCGAAATTTTGGGCCTCGCTCCGAAGCGGATCGTAAACACACCAGCGCATGCGCGGGAACATTTTCTCCAGTTCGCCGCGAATTCTTTCCCGCGTGGGCGAATGCGTTTCTTCAACCAAAAAGGCCAAGCCGGCGCCGTCTCCCATTTTCTTGCGCAAATCGACAAGATATTTTTCAAAGGCAGACGCGGTGCTGGTCTTGCCATTCTCAGCAATGCGTTTTGCTCGCAGCGGGTTGTAAAGCTCGTTAATGGCAGCCTGCACGAAAACGTCGCTGGCACCGTTGCTCGCCGGATGAAGCGGATTGCCGTCGAGCTTAATTGGCCGGCCATCGACCGTCGTAACCAGGAGCGGAATCGCTCCGTTCCGTCGCGGCATGGCGGTGCTGTAGTAGAGGAACTTTCCTGGAATGGTCCACTCGACCGTTTTGGTAAACGGAACCAAATGCATTTCCGGCCGGCGACAACTGCTCACGCCAAATCCAGCCAGCGCGACGGACGCGCCCATTAGTTTCAAAAAGCTGCGGCGCGACCATTCATCGCCATTCAGTTGCGCCGCGCTGGAGGGAAATTCGCGCTCCAGCCATTCGCGAAACTCTGGCGTGTCGGCCAAGTCATCCGTGCTGCGCCAATAGCGTCGCCCCGAGGTAGGCGCAGGTGGATGTTGAAACACACGCTTCATGGGTTCTTCATCGATGACATGTCTGGCAATTTTCTGTCGGCTGAATGTTCCACCGTTCTTTCAACGTCTGTCCGATCTCTTGTTGCGTCAGCCGTTTCTTCTTAGACCAATCCTCGCGCGCGTCTTTTGGTTGTCCGTACTTGGCAACGAATTCGGCCGGACTCACATCCGCCGGCTTCCAATCCAAATTGGTGATCTGGTCTTCCGGGCGCAAAAAATTTTCCGGATGCCGATGGCATTCCAGGCACCAGGCCATGCTCATCGGCTTCGCATCGGAAACCACCGGCATGTGATTGATCTGCCCATGGCAGCTCGCACAACTGATGCCGCGATTCACATGCGCAGCGTGATTGTAAAACACGTAATCGGGCAACCGATGAATCCATACCCATTGCACCGGCTCGCCAGTTTTCCAGCTCGCGCGCACCGGCTCCAGTTTGGGATTGTCTTTTTGCACCTGCTGGTGGCAGGCCATGCAGGTCTGGGTATTGGGCACGTTTGAGTGCGCTGCGACTTCCACGAAGCTGTGGCAATAACGGCAATCCATTCCCAATTGGGAAACGTGAATGTCGTGCGGAAAAGGCACTGGCTGGATCGGCTCGTAACCGACCTTGGTATACTTCGGGGTGACGTAATACCAGGTGCCGGCGGTAAGGCCGCAAACAATTATCACGCTGCAGATGGTCAGCTTGAGCGGCAACCAATTTGACCAGCGCGGGAAAAAGTTCGCCATAAAGTTAGCGGCCCCGTTTCAAACTCATCCGCCACCGCCAATTTTTCTCCATGATAAAATTGGCGAAAAGTCGTGGCGGTTTCAGATGAGCAAATGGTTAAGGTTGCACGCGCTGCCGAAGCGAAGGTTTCGCCCACGTCAGTGTGCGCTGATTCTATAAACACGCCACTGCTTGGCAAAAAAAAAATTTCGGTCCGAGCCCGGACTGGCATTTTCGCTCGGAATGACAGAAAAGAGTCCGGTGATGCGAGCTGTCGCTGCTATCCTGCTGTTCATGAGCGGCATTACTGCCGACGCGGAAACGGCCGAGATAATTTTCATTAACGGCAACATCTACACCGTTAACGAAAAGCAACTGTCCGCCCAAGCAATCGCGGTCAAGAGCGATCGCATCGTTTTCGTTGGAACAAATGCGGACGCCGAAAGATTCCGGGGCGACAAAACGCGCATCGTTGATCTCGCAGGCAAAGCCGTTATGCCGGGTTTCACTGATTCGCATTGTCACATTTTCGGAATCGGTGAGCGCGAGATGACTTTGAATCTCGAGGGGACGAATGCACGCGAAGATTTTGTCGCGAAGGTCAAGGAGCGCGTCGCGCAAACGGAGCGCGACAAATGGATCACAGGCCGCGGCTGGATTGAAACGTTCTGGAAGCCGCCCCAATTCCCAACCCGCGCTGATCTCGACAAAATCGCACCGGACAATCCTGTTTTCCTCACCCGCGCAGATGGTCACGCCGCGGTCGCAAATTCGGCCGCGCTGAAAATCGCGGCGGTTACGCGTGAAACGGCGAATCCGTTCGGCGGCGAAATTTTGAAAGACCCCAAGACCGGCGAGCCCATTGGGATGCTGCTCGACAATGCGATGGATCTGGTCGCAAAAAATATTCCCCCGCCAAGCGAAGCCGAGCGCGAACAAGCGTTGCTCATTGGCATCAAACGCGAAATCGAACTCGGTTGGTGCGAGATCCAAAACGCCGGCAGTGAATTGTCGGATCAAGAAATCATCCGGCGCGCCTACGCTGCCGGAAAAGTGAAACTGCGCATGGTCAATGCCGCCTACGGCCCCGGTGAAGCCGCCAACGAATTGCTGAAAAAGGGCGCGACTTTAAATGCATTCGATCACCGTTTCACCCAGCGCACGATCAAAGTGATTTTTGATGGTGCGCTCGGCTCGCGCGGCGCATCCTTGCTCGCGCCCTATTCGGACAAACCCGACAGCTCCGGTTTCCTCACGCAGAAACCGGAAGAGCTGAGGCCAATGTTTGAAGAAGCGTTGCGCCGTGGCATTCAAGTCGAGACACACGCGATCGGTGACCGCGCCAATCGGCTGATTCTCGATCTTTACGAAGCGGCGTTCAAAGCCGTGCCGCCCGAAAAAAGAAACGTTCTGGTTGGAGGGGCGAGCTCCGGCGAGCCCGGCGTCGCAGAGCTCCGCCCTCCAAAGCTGGGTGACGTTCGCTGGCGGGTGGAGCACGCGCAAATTTTGAACGAGCAAGACATTCCGCGTTTCGCCAAGCTCGGCGTCATTGCTTCGATGCAACCGTCGCATGCGATCAGCGATTTGTTTTTCGCGCCGTCACGGCTCGGAATGGCGCGTCTCGCCGGCGCGTATGCCTGGAATAGGCTGATCAAGTCAGGCGCAATCATCTGCGGCGGATCCGACGCACCGGTCGAGCGGGGCGAACCGATGATCGAATTCTACGCTGCGGTCGCACGCAAAAGCATCAAAGGCGAATCGGGCGAAGGCTGGCATCCCGAGCAAGCCGTATCGCGCGAGCAAGCGCTCAAGATGTTTACCATCAACGCCGCTTACGCCGCCTTTGAAGAAGCCGACAAAGGCTCAATCGAAGTCGGCAAGCTCGCCGATTTCACCGTCCTCTCGGCAGACATCATGAAAATTCCCGCGCCGGAGATCCTGAAAACGCGCTGCGAGATGACCATCATCGGCGGCGAGATTGTTTACGCAAAATAATGGAGGGGCACGCGCTGCCTGCTCTGAGCCTGCTGCAAGTCATGAGCCGTGTCGAATGGTCGAATGGGTAGTGTCCCGAATGTCGGAGCGCCGACAGCGTCGCCCGCTCCAGGTTCACGAGGACAAATAGGCGCTGCGAGATGACGGGGATTGACGGAGGGATCGTTTACTGGCGCAGCTAACTCGCAGGCTACATACGATATCTTTAGTACTATGAAACTTTCTCTTTCAACTATCATCGCGGTCGCTCTCTCCGTTGGTGTTGTCTGGGCGGAGGGTCCGGTCGAAAAGGCAAAAGACGTCGCAGAGGACGCAGCCGAGACAGCCAAAGATGTCGGACACAAAGTAGTTAAGGGCACCAAAAACGTCGTCAACAAAGTGGTCGATGCCGTGACACCCGATCCAGACGCGCGGCGCGTCGACGTCACCTTGTCGAACTACAAGATTGACATGCCTACGAGCCTGGAGCCAGGCAAGACTGCGTTCGTGGTCAAGAATGGCGGAGACGTAAAACACAACTTCGTGGTTCGCGGCAAGGACGGAACCCACAAGTTTATGGTCGATCTGGAGCCGAACCAGACCAAAGTACTGCACGTCCAACTCAAACGGGGCACCTACACTGCGTATTGCCCACTGGACGAGCACCGGAAGAAAGGGATGGAGACGACGCTGACAGTGCACTCGTAGGCGAGCCTATAATGGAGGGGCACGCGCTGTCGTGTCCCAAACGTCAGGGCGCCAACAGCGCGGCGCCCTCCAAGGGGATTCAATCTGGTAAGCCTGTCCATTTTCTGCTTCCGCCGCGAATTATTAATGAAGAGCCGTTAGCCATGACTACGGAGATCACGATTCCAGCTGGAGCGGCCACTCTGGCCGGTGCTCTCAGCTTGCCCGAACGGGCGCATACATTGGTTCTGTTCGTGCACGGCAGTGGCAGCAGCCGGCACAGCCCGCGGAATCAGTTTGTGGCGCGTACATTGAACAACGCCGGATTGGCAACGCTCTTGTTCGACCTGCTCACATCCAATGAGGAAAGGATCGATTCCTATACCGCCGAGTTTCGTTTCAATATTGAGTTACTTGCTGAGCGGCTGTCGCATGCCACGAAATGGACCAGAGCACAGGCCAATACCCAGGACCTTGGTATCGGTTATTTTGGCTCGAGCACCGGGGCCGCTGGCGCCCTCGTCGCGGCGGCTGAATTTCCTGATGTCGCAGCCATCGTGTCCCGCGGAGGCCGGCCTGACCTCGCCGGAGACGCATTACCAAAGGTGCGGGCTCCAACGTTACTCATCGTCGGGGGTAAGGATGAGGTAGTGATCACGCTCAATGAACAAGCGCAACGCGAAATGCGCGCCGAAGTGAAGTTGGAAGTCGTTCCCGGAGCGACTCACCTTTTCGAAGAGCCGGGTGCCCTGGATGGGGTGGCAAAACTGGCAACTGATTGGTTTTTGCGCCACGGCAACGCGGCGAAACCAGCTTTCACGAAAGGTTCTCCTCGTCGCTCTTCTTTTTTATGACGCGCGCGATATGAATGAGCGTGACCAGTAAGAGAGAAAACGCCATCGCCGCGGTACCGAGAAATATCCCGCAGATCATTCCGACGCCCGCCGCATCACGCACTGACGAGCCGCTCACTTCCCGCCCGAAGAGAGAGCTGACGAACTCCGGCGAGACAAATGCCACTACGCAGGCAAAAATACCGCCAATCACTGACGAGGCCAATGCGCCACAGACGATATAGACGAAGAAACGGAGGAAGCTCATACCCTCTCGCCAATAAGAGCAGCCACGGTTACCGATAATGAGCCCTTTCCGCTCTAAACCCGGATTGGTGTTGTCCCGGCTCGACGGACTCTCGCCCTACCATTGCGTGCTTGCGAAGGTCACTGGTAGGGCGAGGCTCTGCGGAGCCGCGTGCCGCGCGTTACGAGTACAAATACTCGTCGTGGTACTCACGTTGCGGCGCGAACTGGACGTTTTCGTTTCCGATCTCGGGATACTCGAAGATTTTTCCTTCGTAATTGCGAATCACGATCTTCTCGTTGTCGTGATAGAGGATGTAGCCGGGATTGATCGGCACTTTGCCGCCGCCGCCGGGAGCGTCGATGACATATTGTGGGACCGCGTAACCGGTAGTGTGACCGCGCAGCCCTTCGATGATCTCGATCCCTTTTGCGACGGACGTGCGCAGATGCGATGAGCCGTTAATCAAGTCACATTGGTAAAGGTAATATGGCCGGACACGACACATGAGGAGCTTGTGCACGAGCGTTTTCATCGTCTCCAGATCGTCGTTCACGCCGGCCAACAAGACGCTTTGATTGCCCAACGGGATGCCGGCATTGGCCAGCCGCTCCAGCGCTTCTTTCACTTCAATAGTGAGCTCGCGCGGGTGATTGACGTGCACGCTCATCCAGAGCGGATGATACTTCGCTAGCATCGCGCAAAGCTCTGGCGTGATTCGTTGCGGAAGAAAAATCGGGACCCGCGTGCCGATGCGAAGGAATTCAACGTGGGGGATCGCGCGCAAGCGGCTGAGCAAATTCTCCAGTTTGCCGTCACTGAACAGGAGCGCATCACCGCCCGATAGCAGCACGTCGCGCACTTCGGTGTGTTGTTCCAGATAGCGGAAGGCTTCCTCGAAATCAGTGTGCAATTCCTGTTCGCCCACACCACTGACGACGCGGCTACGCGTGCAATAGCGACAATAGGCAGCACACCGGTCGGTCACCAAAAAGAGCACCCGATCCGGATAGCGATGGACCAACCCCGGGACCGGCATGTGTGAATCTTCTCCGCATGGGTCAGCCATGTCGTAGGGCGAACTCCATGTTTCTTCGATCCGCGGGATCATCTGACGCCGGATCGGATCGTCTGGATTTTCCCGCGGAATCAGATTGAAAAAGTGCGGCGTAATCGCGAGCGCGAGTTTATCGCCGGAGAGCAAAACGCCGGCTCGCTCCTCCTCGCTTAGCAACAGGTGTTCTTCCAGTTGCTCCAGCTTGGTGACGCGGTTTTTCAGCTGCCATTTCCAGTCGTTCCAAAGTTCCGGCGCAACCCCGCCATTGCGAGACCAATAGCCTTGCGCGTGGGAGCGGAACGCCTTTTCCTGCTCAATTCCCTCGGTGAGATTCACCATATTCGTATTTGTGTAGAAAAAACTTAACGTCGTTAACAATCGTGTCAACGCGCCCGATTCTAACTGCCTGCCTCTGAATGGATTCGTCTGACGCCAGGCCGCTACGGTTATTCAATTTCGGGAAAGCACACGCCGCTGGCGTGTTGGCGACGGTTGCCAGCCGTCGCGGATTTTTTATAACAAACATTCGGCGGGCCGCCGAATGCAGCACGCGAGGGCGCGTGCGCTCCCCGGAATGGAGATTCGGCGGTCATAGACCGCCGCTACAGGACGGACTGTCCTCTATCCTGCGATCTCGTCATTGGGACTTCGTCCTTCTTTCGTCATTCGTCATTCGTGCTTCGTCATTCATGGCCGGTTTGACGTCGAAGACTGTGCTAAGCGGCTTACGCCACCCACGCATCGGCCGGAATGCCGAAACGTTTTCCATCTTCCAAAACGTTTCCGCTCATTAAATCACGATAGTAATCGGTCCAACCGGCCGTTGGTGAACGAGCGTAACCGTGCAACTCACCGCCATCCGCGTCGTGCTCAGGCATGACATGACCACGCTGCGCGAAATGCGCGCAAACGCCGTGCAACCATTCGTGCAGCCAGACTTCACCACGCGCCTCATTTTCCCATGCCGATGACGGCGCGTTGGCAATAGCGGCGTAGGTCGCGCCATTAGTCGATTCGCTCGCGCCCATCGCCAAACCCCAGGCATGACACGGAACCGCCGTTCCATTTTTCAAATTCCGCTGGGGCCAGAAAATGAAAATCGAATCGTACTTCCCGGGCGGTGCGAACTCATCCAGATCGGCCCGAGTATCATCAGGCGACGGCCAGAAACGTGATGACGATTCGCGGGTGAGAGAAGTAAGCGCGTGATCAGGCCGCACAATTTCGTATTCGATTCCCGCTCTGCCACCTGTTAGCTCCGAAACCAGGTGCGGAAATCCACGAAAGGAATCGAGCGCATCAGCCAGCTCGCGCTCGCTCGCAACGTGATGGAAATGGGTCTGCGCTGCACTAGAACGAAGCCTGCGCGGCTCGACGGAGTCTCGTCCTACCGGCAAATGAATATCCAGCTCGCGATAAACGAGCAGCAATGTTTTCCAAATCTTCACCAGTTGACTGCGACACTTGCGCGCAAACGATAATCCGGCACCACCTGTAACGCCGTCGTGTTCATCAACACCGGAAACTCAGCAGCGAGCTCGCCGCTGAGTTGATCGTGCGACGCAATAATGCGCGGACCGATAAACACCGAAGTAACGCCTGTGTCTTCGGCGGCGCGGCCTTGAAAACGATCGACATCTTTGCTTTCGCCAGACGCCACGCATTGGAATCCAATTAAAGTATCGCGTTTGCGAACGAGATAATATCCCGGCCCCGCGCTCCAGATCAGATCGTTGGCAAAATGATACTGGTGCGCGCCATCGCCGCGGAGAGTGAATTGGCCATTCGCTTCTGCGAAAAAATTCTTGTAACGCAGAGAACTCTGCGCGCCGAAAATCCCATCATACGAACCGGTGCCAAGCGTGAGATCGTGCCCATGGATGCCGCTCTCCGGCGCGCCCGGAATTTCCACTTCGTGAAATTCTTCCTTTAGCCGGCTGGAATCGCCGGTCGGAAATTTTAACCCTGCCAGCGCGACAATTGAGCACGTACAATCTGATTCGTGCTCGATTGCGACCGGATTCTTTCCTTCGAGATTGAATTCACGGCGCGCGGTTGAAGCGAAATGCCACAGCACGGCCTTAGCCAAAAGCGAGACGTCGCCAATCCCACTCACATTTCCTTCGTCGATGGCAAAGCCTTCCGGCCGCCGGAATTCGCGGTAGATAAACGGCGCGTTAAATTGCAGAGCGAAGCGATCGTTAATTCCGTAACCGACGACGAACTGCGTGATCGAACTTTCCAATCGTTGTCCGGTGGGATTGGCAACCTCACGATCGTCGAATTGAAGCGAGCCGAAATGGGTGAACTGCTCGGCGATCGCGGTGTAGAACCCGCTCATGGAAACTTTCTCCTTCGGCATCGATTCCACTTGCGGGGTGTAGCACCCGCAAAGATCGCAAGCGCGGGTTGCAATCGGAAAAATTGCCAGCGCGAGAGTGAGAATCCGAAGCAGCATCGAATTGCTCTACGCATACGAGAAGATTGCGTCAACCGGTCCCCCGTCATCCCGCGACGCGGAGACGTCGAGGGACCTCACGAGCAGACAATCGGACACGCAAACAACCTTGTGTGATCCACGGACATGGGCAAGATCCCTCGCTTGCGCTCGGGATGACAGAGTAGGGAAAGCCGCGGCCGCAAGAGTGGCGTGCCTGCAAAGCACTGTTACATTTGAACAACCGCCAGCCTGATCATGTCGAAATTCCAACTCATGCGATTTTTGTTTGCTCTTATTTTTTCTGGCACCCTGAGCGTCTCGTCCCTTCTTGCGCAGGAAACTTCCTCCACTGTTCCGCCGGCCGCAGCCGAGTCGGGAAAGGATGTCGTTCACGCGCTGAACAATGCTTTCGCAAAAGTTTTCGAAATTGTCGCGCCCAGCGTCGTCATCATCGAGGTCTCGAAAAAGAATGACGGCAACGAGGGCTTCAACTTCGACGATCTATTTTTTCAAGGACAGCCTGACGACAATTCGCAGCAGCGCGGTCCACGTAACTTGCAACCGATTCAGAGCGAAGGCTCCGGATTCGTCGTGCGGCCTGATGGATACATCTTTACTAATTTCCACGTGGTCGAAGGAGCGGAGCATGTCGATGTTAAATTGAAAGATGGTCGCGAATTTCCGGCGAAAGTCGTCGGCACCGACGAGAAGACCGACATCGCGGTAATCAAGATCGACGCCAAGGACTTGCCGGTGGTTCAGATGGGCGACAGCGATGCGGTGCGGGTTGGGCAGTTTGCCTTCGCCATCGGCGCGCCATTTAAACTCGATTACACCTTCACCTATGGCGTGGTCAGCGGAAAAGGCCGGAGCAAATTGTTCACTAACGGCGGTTACAGCATCTCCGATTACATCCAGACCGATGCCTCGATTAATCCTGGTAACTCGGGGGGCCCGCTCTGCGACATCGACGGCAAGGTCATTGGCATGAACACGCTGATTAACGGATTGAACCGCGGCCTTGGCTTCGCTATTCCGAGCAACCTGGCCAACGAAATCGGCCAGCAATTGGTCGCCGGCAAGAAAATTGCGCGACCCTGGCTTGGCATTCGAATCGAATCGATCGGCGACAATCCCAACACCCGCGATTTACTGAAGGGGATCGACAAAGGTGTCGTGGTGCGCACGATCGAAGCGGACGCGCCCGCGAACAAAAGTGACCTGCGGCCGTTTGATGTCATCACCAAGGTGGACGGCACGCCGGTGACGACCGATACGCAGTTGCAACGCGAGATCTTAAAAAAGAAAATCGGCCAGGCGGTGAAGCTGACAGTTTGGCGGAAAGGCCAGACGATTGAAATTCCGGTTACGACCGGCGAGTTGCCGAATGAGATCGCGCGCGCTTCCAATGAGATCGTGCCGCGGGAGCAAGGCCCCCCGGAAGATGTCGGCAAGTTGGGGTTACAAGTGCAGGACATCACGAGGGAAATATCGGAGCGCTTGCACCTCGGCGATGCAAAGGGAGTAATCGTGACCGACGTCGCAGATAACAGCATCGCGGCCGCGCAAGGAATCGAGCGCGAAGACGTCATCACTGAAGTGGACGGGAAGCCGATCACAAATGTGCAATCATTCCGCGAAGCCCTGAGCAAAGGCGACCCAAAACGAGGCGTCCTGCTCTATCTCGACCGCCAGGGAAGCAAAACCTTCGCGGTGCTGAAGGCGAACACGCAGTAGTTAGGTGGATCGAGCAGTCCCCTGCTCGATGTTAGATTAAGGCGGCGCAGCCGCAATTGTTTTGGCATCGCCCCGCGGAGCGGCTCGATCCACCGAGCAGCACTTACGTCTGCCGGCTTCCCACAATCACCAGCACGATCCCGCCGACCACACAAAGTCCGCTCAAGATCGGCGGGAAATTGATCCCGTGTCTTTCCTGGTGCTTGATTTCAATGGGACCGAGTTGCGCGTCCTTTTTTTCGGTGTTCCAACCCAGTCCACCGTAGGCAAACCCGATGATGCCAACGATGATTAAGATAATCCCGACAATGCCCGCGGGCTTCATCGGGCTAGAGGGTCCGCCGGCCGCCGATGAGGTTGATGATCAGGATCACGACCGCGATCACGAGCAGAATGTGAATGAATCCGCCCATGGTATATGAACTGACCAAACCAAGCAGCCAGAGCACCAGCAGAATGACGAAGATTGTCCAAAGCATAATGATTTCCTTGAGTTGACTTTACTTTGGTTCGCGGCAGAGGGACCAACTGCGCTTATGGAATATGACCGAGTTTTTCAAAATTGATCGGGAGTTCCTAAAATACTATAATTTGGTCAACGGCAAAAATCGCTGATTTCGAACCAACCCCCAAACGCTCGTGCGACTCCAAACCTTTCTTTTTCTCTGCGTCGCTCCGCTCTTGATTGCCTGCGCTTACCAAGGGACGATCGTCCAGAAAGCCGGCCGGCCTTTGCCCTTCGCTTACAGTCTGGGGATCGATGCCACTTACAAATTCGCTCTCCGTGACCGCCTCGGGCACATCCGCTGGCAACTCGTTCCGGCCGAGGTGTTCAATTCATATCGAGTCGGCGATTATTTCAATGCCGCGGATTTAGTACCACCGCGCCATCGCTGCTATTCGAAGGGCGAAAAGGAAATGGCTCCAATTTGTCCGCACGAAACCATTCCAATCCGCGTCCCGCGTTTTCAACCGATTCCCTTGGAGCCACGCTCGGTGCGAACGCTGCACCCTGACGCTGCTGAGGGGCGCTAGCGTCGTGAAACTGTAGCGGCGGTCTATGACGCCGAAATTTCGCGGTCGGCGGGATCGCGCGAGTATTGGGAGGGGTTCGCTCGGCCCATTACTCCATTACTCCTCTTTCAATGCCTCACGTAGATTCCAGTCCGCGCGCTCGAGGCGCGCCCGTGCGCTCTCGCGGTCGCACCTGGCGAGTTGCGAAACAAGGCCGATCGCCCGCTCGCGCAGTTTTTTGTTTGTTGGCTGAAGATCGATCATCAAATTCCCGCGCACCCGACCCAGCCGAGCCATTGCGCCCGTGCTGATGATATTCAGCGCGACTTTTGTCGCCGTTCCCGCTTTCAGACGCGTGGAGCCGGTAACGATTTCCGGGCCGGTCTTGAGATTGATCTCCAAATCAAACTCGCCGCCGGGCTTGCGTTTTGCATTGCAGGTTAGCAAAATTGTTTGCGCGCCAATTTCTCGCGCGCGTCGCAGCGCCCCTATTACAAATGCCGCCCGGCCGCTCGCCGAAATTCCGATCACCAAGTCCTCCGGCTTGACCTCGCGCTCGTCCATCGCCAGCGCACCAGCGCGCGCATCGTCCTCCGCGCCTTCAATGCTTCGCCGCAGCGCAGACGCGCCCCCGGCAATGATCCCCTGGAACAAATCTGGCGACGCGCCAAAGGTTGGCGGAATTTCAGCAGCATCGAGAACTCCAAGCCTGCCACTCGTTCCGGCGCCGACGTAAAACACGCGTCCGCCATTGCCAATCGCGCCGGCCGACAATTCGATCGCCCGCGCCAATTGACCAACGCATTGACGCAATCCCTCATCTACCGATTTCTCTTCCGCAACGAAAAGCTCGACGATTTCGCGAGCACCCAATCGGTCGAGATTGGCTGATTTTGGATTCGCTTCCTCGGTCGATGAAACCAGCTGAACCGCTCCGGCCGGTTCCTCGGTTTTTGCAATTTGCAATCTCTCGTCCGCCGCCAACCAGGCCGCCCCTACCTCGGGCGGGGATTCGGACAGCGCGACCTTGGCGCCGGGAATTTTTTCGCTGAGAGCCTTGGCGAATGCTACTCCATAAAATTTCTGGTTTTCGAACAAGCCCCCCATCAGTCGAACTTCCGGAGTCTCAAGCTGAAGTCGCATCGAAACGGCGGTAGTGAAATCGACCAGCGCGCTCACACCGGTAGCGATAATTTGGCGCGCGGCTTCGTCGCTCTTCCGCGCCGCTTCGAAAACGACCGGCGCCAATGAGGCGATCTCCATTTTATCTGCCGTCTGCGCCCACCGCACTAGCTCGTCGAAATTATTCAAGCCGAGAGCGCGCAAAATATTTGCCGCAAACTTCCGTTCGCCCCGGCGCAGGTCGTACTCCCGCAAAATCGACCGCAAGGCGCGAATGGAAACGAAATACGCGCCGCCGGCGTCCCCCAGAATATGTCCCCATCCACCGGCGTTTTCGATTCGGCGACCACTGCGACCGGTCACGGATGAACCCGTGCCTGCATTCACCGCGATGCCGTCACGATCGCGCAAACACGCCGCCATTCCGGAATCGCGATCGCTGCCTGCGACGATATTCGCCTTCGACCAAACGGACCGCGCAAGTTTCAGCAAGGCTGCGCGATCTTCCTCAGTTGCGCAGCCGGCGAGAAAGACTCCGATTCGATTCACTTCGCGCGGCAAAACGCGAAAAATTTTTGTGATCTGATCCAGCGGCGTCAGACGCAGATTCGACGGCGGCAATTTCCCTGACTCAACAATTACGCCATTGGCAACCAATGCCCAAGCGGTCTTCGTTCCTCCGCCTTCGATGCCAAGAATTTTTTCGTCAGTCATCTTGCTGTACCAGCGGTCTACCTGTCGCGCCGTATTAGCACGAAGGCGGATGACCGCCGTACCTAGTGTAAGCGCAAATTCAGCGGCGGTCATAGACCGCCGCCAGAGTCATCCCAAGCGAAGTCGAGGGATCCCGATTAAGGTACCTTGAAGCAGGCGCGGAACACAGGTCACCAGACCTGTGCGCCCGGCGGAGTTCTACTCCGCTGAAACCTCGCCTTACAGTAACGCACCGGGATCCCTCGACTGTCGCTCGGGATGACGGCAGAAGCGATTGTCTCATGAACCGGCGTTCGTATGATCAACCTATGACCGAAGGGGGAGCGCGCGCGCGTATCGAGACGCTGCGGCGCGACATCACTGAGCACAATCGCCGTTACTACGAAGAAGCGGCGCCCACTATTAGCGACCGCGAATACGATCAGCTGTACCGCGAGCTGGCCGAGCTCGAGAAAAAGTATCCGGAATTCGTGCGCGAGGATTCGCCAACACGCCGCGTCGGTGGCCAACCGCTCAAGCAGTTTGCGCAGGTTACGCATCGGGTGCCGATGCTTAGCCTCGACAATACCTACTCGGTCGAAGAGTTGACGGAATTTTACGCGCGCATCACCCGCTTGCTTCCGCAGGAGAAAATTCCAGTGGTGATCGAGCCAAAAGTCGATGGCGTCGCGGTTTCAATGCTCTACGAAAACGGCGAAGTCCGTTACGCCGCCACCCGCGGCGACGGTGCGGTCGGCGACGACATCACCCAAAATATCTTGACCATTCGCTCCCTGCCGCGGCGGCTCAAAGGAAAAGCGCCGGCTGTGCTCGAAGTACGCGGCGAAGTTTTCATGGATAAGCACGGCTTCGAAAAACTGAATGCCGGTCGCGCCGAACAAGGCTTACCCGCATTCGCCAATCCGCGCAATGCAGCGGCGGGCTCATTGAAGCAACTCGATCCCGCGCTGGTGGCCAAGCGCCCTCTTGGAATCATTTTTTACGGCACGGGTGCGGTCGAGGGAGTGAAGCTGGAAAAACATTCCGATCTCTTTCCGCTGCTGGACGGATTCGGGCTGCCGCACAGCGAACGCATTTGGTCTGCCTCCTCAGCCGACACAATTATCAAAGCCATTCAGGAGCTGGACAAAGTGCGCCATGATTTTCGTTATCAAACCGACGGCGCGGTGGTGAAAGTGGATTCTTTTGCTCAACGGGAGCGTCTCGGCTTCACTTCCAAGTCGCCGCGCTGGGCCATCGCTTTCAAGTACGAGGCAGAACGCGTGCAAACAAGACTGCACGACATTCTGGTACAAGTGGGGCGAACCGGGGTGCTGACTCCGGTCGCGGCGCTCGATCCAGTTCTCGTTAGCGGATCAACCGTGGGCCGCGCGACCTTACACAACGAAGAAGAGATCGCACGCAAAGATATTCGCATCGGCGATACCGTCATCATCGAGAAGGCGGGCGAAGTCATTCCAGCGGTGGTGGAAGTGCGGAAGGATTTGCGTACCGGATCGGAAAAGAAATTTCGGATGTCGAAAAAATGTCCGGAATGCGGCAGCGCGGTGGTGAAGGATGCGGCGCAGGTGGCGGTGCGCTGTGTCAATGCGCAGTGCCCGGCGCAAGTGCGGCGAAGGATCGAGCATTTTGCTTCGCGCAGCGCGATGGACATCGAAGGTCTTGGCGAAATGATGGTGACGCAGTTGGTAAAGGCCGGCCTAGTCCAGAATGTTGCCCAAATCTATACTCTCGATGCCGCGAAACTTTCCCAGCTCGAACGCACGGGCGAGAAAAGCATCCGCAATTTACTCGAGGCCATCGAGCGATCGAAGACGCGGCCGCTCTGGCGATTGATCTTCGGGCTCGGAATTTTGCATGTCGGCGAGAGTTCATCCCGCGAGTTGGCAGATCATTTTCGGAGCATCGAGGCGTTAATGAATGCATCGGCGAA
>Ga0209805_1000649_pt1 | contig 21373 bp, 19 predicted proteins | sample GraSoiAngelo_148_FD_185905 | JGI IMG/M metagenome (GOLD analysis project Ga0209805, IMG submission 185905) | Grasslands soil microbial communities from the Angelo Coastal Reserve, California, USA - 14_1009_09_20cm (SPAdes) (version 2) | ecosystem: Environmental > Terrestrial > Soil > Grasslands ...
CGTGGTCGCCTGCGTCGATGCGCGGATGCGCGAAGTGTATTATGCGGCGCTCGAAAAGGATGGCGCGCGCTGGCGCGAAGTGATCAGCACGCGGTGCATCGCGCCGCTAGCGGCGCCGCGGCCGCCAGGCGATGACTGGCTCGGCGCGGGAAATGGATTTGCGGTGTACGGAAACCTCGGACTGACCAAGGTGCTGCCGGAAGTGCATCCCATTGCGCTCGCCGTCGCCCAGCTCGCCGCGCCGCGTCTCGCGGCCGGCGAGGGCGTCGATGCGGCGGCGGCCGCGCCGCTGTACGTCCGGGACAAGGTGGCATTCACGCGCGAGGAACTCGCGAGCCGATGAGCGCGGTACTCAAGGAGAAGCCCGAGCTCGCGCCGATGCGGGAGCACGACCTCGCCGAGCTAATGCCGATCGAAAGCGCGCTCTACACGCATCCGTGGACACGCGGCAACTTCGCCGACTCGCTGCGCGCGGGCTACGAATGCCGGACCTATCGGTTGCACGGCGAGCTGATCGGCTACTTCGTGCTGATGGCGGCCGCGGGCGAGGCGCACCTTCTCAACCTCTCGGTCGCCGAGCCGCATCAGCGCCGAGGCTACGGCACGGCGCTGCTGAACGAGGCTGCCGCGCTCGCACGCGCGCTCGACGCGAAGAACGTCTTCCTCGAGGTGCGGCCGAGCAACCGCGCTGCGCAGGAGCTCTATTCGCGTTACGGGTTTCGCAAGATCGCCGTGCGGCGCGACTACTACCCGGCGCGCGGCGGGCGCGAAGACGCGCTCGTGTTCTCGCTCGCGTTGTGAGCCGGCGCGAGGAGCTGCTCGCCGAGATGGGGCTCGCGCCCATCTGGCGGCTGCGCACGCGGCCGACGGCGCAAAAGCGCGCCGCGGGCCAATGGATCGAGCTCAAGCAGGCGGTGCCGGCGTGCACCGCGTGCGCCCTGCACAAGACGCGCGCGCAGACCGTGTTGGGGGTCGGCGACGAGGACGCCGACTGGATGCTCATCGGCGAGGCACCGGGCGCGGAAGAAGACCGGCTCGGCGAGCCGTTCGTCGGCCAGGCGGGCAAGCTCCTCGACAGCATGCTTGCCGCGATCGGGCTCAAGCGCGGCGACAACGTCTACATCGCCAACGTGCTCAAGTGCCGTCCGCCCGGCAACCGCAATCCCGAGCCCGAGGAAGTGGCGAAGTGCACGCCGTTCCTCAAGCAGCAGATCGCGCTCATCCGCCCGAAGCTCATCATCGCCATGGGCCGCTTCGCCGCGCAGACGCTGCTCGCGAGCGACGCCACCATCTCGAGCTTGCGCGGGCGCGTGTACCGCTACGAGGGCGTGCCGCTCATCGTCACCTATCACCCGGCGTATCTGCTGCGCAACCTGCCGGACAAGGCCAAGGCCTGGGCGGATCTCGTCTTCGCCAAGAAAACCATGGCGACCCTATAACAAAACCGGTTGCCCTTTTCAGTTCCTGGTGCGGGGAGGTGGATCCTCGGCGCGCGCGAAGGCGAGCAGGCGCTCGACTTCATCGGCATGCACGCGCCGGTTGCGCCAGAACCAGAGCTGCACGAGGCCCATGGCGCAGGCGACGAAGAGGCCGAAGAGCAGGATCACCAGGTAGATCGAGTGGCCGACGTTCAATAGCAGCGAGTACATCGCGATCATGAAAAGGATCGAGGTGTTCTCGTTGAAGTTCTGCACGGCGATGGAGCGGCCGGCGCCCACCAGGTGATGGCCGCGATGCTGGAGCAGCGCGTTCATCGGCACGACGAAGAAGCCCGCCATGGCGCCGATCAGGATCATGAGGCCCACCGCGAGCCAGACCTGGTTGACGAACATCATCGAGACCACGACGATGCCCATCACCATGCCGAGCGGAATCACGCGCACCGCGCGGTGGAGCGAGACCCAGGCGGAGGCGAGTACGGCGCCGATGGCGATGCCCACGGCGGTCACGCCCTGCAGGATGGCCGCCTTCGACAGGTCGAAATGCAGCGCAACACGGGCCCACTCGATGACGATGAACTGCAGCGTCGCGCCCGCGCCCCAGAAAAGCGTCGTCACCGCGAGCGAGATCTGGCCGAGGCGGTCTTTCCACAGGTAGGCGACGCAGCGGCCGAAGTCGGCGATCGTATCGAGCGGGTCCGCCGGCAGGTGCTTCAGGATCACGCCGGTGCGCGGCACTTCCAGGTTGAAGAGCGCCGCGATGGCGTACACCACGACGATGATGGCGATCGCCGCCTCGCCCGGCGTATCGATGCCGGTGTCGATGAACGGAAAGTCGAAGTGCAAAAGCACTCCGGACACCCTCGCGTGCAGCAGCACGCCGCCGAGCATCGTGCCGAGGATGATCGAGGCGACGGTGAGCCCCTCGATCCAGCCGTTCGCCAGCACGAGCTGCCGGTGCGGCAGGTATTCTGTGAGGATGCCGTACTTCGCCGGCGAATAAGCCGCCGCGCCCAGCCCGACCACGGCGTACGCGGCAAGCGGATCGATGCCCCAGAGCATGAGCACGCAGCCGACGATCTTCACGCCGTTGGCAAGGAACATCACCTGACCTTTGGGCAGGCGGTCGGCGAACGCGCCCGCGTATGGCGCGAGCAGCACGTAGGAGATGACGAAGAAGAACTTGAGGTACGGCGTGAGCCATGACGGCGCGTCCGCTTGCATGAGCAGCGCGATGGCGGCGACGAGCAGCGCGTTGTCGGCTAGCGACGAGAAAAACTGCGCCGCCATGATGATGTAGAAGCCGCGGTTCACGTGCCTTTGATAGCGCTGGCGAGCTCGATCCTTGGAGAGCGGGCGTTTATAGCACAATAGGAAAAATGCCACGGCCGATCCGCGCCACCATCTCGGCGGGCGCTCTTGCGCACAACCTGCGCATCGCGCGCACGCACGCCGGCCGCGCGCGCATCTGGGCGGTGATCAAGGCGAACGCCTATGGTCACGGCCTGGAGCGCGCGGCGCGCGCGCTGGGCGCCGCCGACGGCTTCGCCGTGCTCGACTTCGCCGAAGCCGAGCGCCTGCGCCGCGCGGGCGTGACGCAGCCGATCCTGATGCTGGAAGGCATCTTCACCGCCACCGACGTGCCGCTCCTCAACGAATATGCGCTCACACCGGTCATCCACCACCCTCGCCAGATCGAGCTCCTCGGCGCGCTGGCGCGGCCGGTCGACGTCTACTTCAAGGTGAATAGCGGCATGAACCGCCTCGGCTTCACCACGGCGAATGCGCAGGCGGGCTATCAGGCGCTGCGCGCGCATCCGAGGGTAAACACCGTCACGCTGATGACCCACTTCGCCGACGCCGATGGTGCAACGGGTGTGAGCGCGCAGCTCGAGCGCTTCGGGGCGCTCACAGAATCTTTCTCCGGTCCGCGCTCGCTCGCCAATTCGGCGGCGCTCGTGCGCTTTCCCGAGACCCACGCCGACTGGGTGCGGCCCGGCATCATGCTCTATGGCTGTTCGCCGTTTGCCGACCGCAGTGCCGAGGCGCTGGGTCTGAAGCCGGCGATGACGCTCGCCTCGGAGATCATCGCGACGCAGGAGCTCGCGCGCGGCGAAGGCGTCGGCTACGGCCTTGGCTATCGCGCGGAGCGCGAGTTGCGCATCGGCGTGGTGGCGTGCGGGTACGCCGACGGCTATCCGCGCCACGCGGGCGCCGGCACGCCGGTGCTTGTCAACGCCAGGCGCACCCGCATCGTTGGTCGCGTATCGATGGACATGATCACGGTCGACTTGAGCGATATGCCGCAGGCCGGCGTCGGCGCGCCGGTGACGCTGTGGGGCGAGGGCCTTTCCGCGGACGAGGTCGCGGCCGCCGCCGGCACGCTCAGCTACGAGCTCCTCTGCGCGGCTGCGCCGCGCGTCCCCGTCGTAGAGGTGCGATAGCGTGGCGAAGGCGAAAACGGCCTACGTCTGCGCCGAATGCGGCGCCTCCGCGCTGCAATGGTTCGGCAGCTGCCCCTCCTGCGGCGCGGCCGGCACGCTGAGCGAAACGACGCTCGAGAAGGGCCCGGCGCATCGCTACGCCGCCGAAGCGGCGAAGCCGCTCATGCTCGACGCGGTGCCCGCTGCGGAACTCGAGCGCACGACGAGCGGCGTCGCCGAGCTCGATCGGGTGCTCGGCGGCGGCCTCGCCCCCGGGCAGGTCGCGCTGCTTGGCGGCGACCCGGGTATCGGCAAGTCGACGCTGCTCCTGCAGGCGCTGCACGCGCTCTCGGCGTCGCTCCCCGCGCTCTATATCAGCGGCGAGGAATCGGCCGAGCAGGTAGCGCTGCGCGCGCGGCGCCTCGCGCTGCAATCCGGCGCGCTGCGGCTGCTGGCCGAAACACAGCTCGAGCGCATCATCGCGGCGCTCGAAGCGACACGCCCTCGCGTAGCGGTAGTGGATTCCATCCAGACGCTCTGGTCCGAGACGCTGCAGTCGGCGCCGGGTTCGGTCGCCCAGGTGCGCGAGTGCGCGGCGCAGCTCACGCGCCACGCCAAGCGCAGCGGCACCACGCTCATCTTCATCGGCCACGTGACGAAAGAAGGCGCCATCGCCGGCCCGCGCGTGCTCGAGCACATCGTCGACACGGTGCTCTATTTCGAGGGCGATCCGAACTCGGCCTTCCGCCTGGTGCGCGCGGTGAAGAACCGCTACGGCGCGGTGAACGAGCTCGGCGTTTTCGCCATGACCGACAAAGGCCTGCGCGGCGTGAGCAACCCGTCTGCCTTGTTTTTGTCCACGCACGAGAAATCGGTTGCGGGGTCATGCGTGCTCGCCACCATTGAAGGCACGCGGCCGCTGCTGGTGGAGATCCAGGCGCTCGTCGATGCGGCGCACGCGCCCAATCCGCGCCGCCTTTGCGTCGGGCTGGAACAGAACCGCCTCGCCATGCTGCTCGCCGTGCTGCACCGGCACGCCGGCATCGCCACCTGGGAGCAGGACGTCTTCGTCAATGCCGTGGGCGGCGTACGCATCGCCGAGCCGGCCGCCGATCTCGCCGTGACGCTCGCCGTCGTCTCCTCGCTCACCGACCGGCCGATCGCCGAAAAGCTCGCCGTCTTCGGCGAGATCGGCCTTGCCGGCGAAGTGCGGCCCGCGCCGCGCGGGCAGGAGCGCCTGCGCGAAGCGGCGAAGCTCGGCTTCGCGAAAATGATCATCCCGCGGGCAAATCAGCCGAAGGCGAAGATCGGCGGCCTGGAAGTGCTTGCGGTCGAGCGCGTCGACCAGGCAGTGCAGCTCCTGCGCAACCTCTAAAGCCCGGCCCGGTTGATCGCGAACAACAACACCGCGATTACGATCGCGGTTGATGCACCCACAATGCTGCCCAGCCACATCACGAGGCTCGCTTTTGCTTCGGACACATCAGCCTTGGTCGCAAGCGTAGGCAGGATCGTATCCAGCCTCGTTTCGAGGATGCCGAGCCGATTTTCGATCCCGTTATCCATTCAAAGCCGCTCCCCTATTCTATTCCTGCGTCAACGCGCCAGTTCCAAAACGGATGACGCGGCGCGAACGCCGCTGCGTACCGCGGCCTCTAGCGTCGGTGGATATTCGGGATCGGTGTAATCGCCGGCGAATGACACGCCCGGCAGCGATGGCAGCGCGTTGCGTTGCTTGATGCCCGGCGAGCAGGTGATGGTGGCGCGCTTCTCCGCGATGACGCGCCACCACTGCGGCCTGCCGAGCCCGCCGAGCGCGGTGGCGAGCTCGCGATGGCAGCGCTCCGCGATCTCCTCGAGCGCCATCTGCTGGTGGTCGCCCTGCGCGCTGATGACGCACGCGAGGCGGCCTTGCTCGCCGAGCAGCGTTCCGCGATCGAACACCCACTGCACCAAGCCGTCAGCCAGCCCGAGCATCGGAAACGGCAGACGGACGCTATCAGCGTATTGCAGATAGCAGGTGTAGATCGGCTGGTACGAGTACTCGGGCGCATCGGCGATCAGCGTTTTAAGCTGATGCGGGGCGACGGCGACGATCACCTGGTCGTACGACTGCCGCAGCGCGCCGAGATCTTTCACTGGCGATTGCAGCCGCAATTCGCCGCCGTGCGCGCGCACGAAGTCGGCCGCCGGCTCGGGGAAAAGGCGCGAGAGATCCACGCGCGGCAGCACGAGATCGCTCGCCGCGCCGCCCGCGCCAAGCGTGTCGCGCAGCACGGCGAGAAAGACGTTCGCCGAGGCGAGCGCCGGCGGGGTGTTGAGCGCCGAGACGCAGAGCGGCTGCCAAAGATAGTGAGCGATGCGCGCGCCCTGGCTCTCCTGCGCGAGGAGCTCGCTCACGCTCATGTCGGTCGCGAGGCGGAAGCGCGTGCGCCGCAGCCGGGCGATGAAGCGCGCGGCGCCGAGCCGCTCCGCGAGCGGCATGCCGCGAGCGGTGAGCAGCGCGCCCGCGAGGCCGAACGCGCCGCGGCGCAAATGGAAGCGCCCGGCGTAGCGCACCTCGAGGGGCAGGCGCAGCACGGCGTTCACTGCCACGCCCACCGTGCGCATGAGCTCGTAGAGCGCGCGGTAGGCGCCGATCAGGATGTGCTGACCGTTGTCGAGCGCGTGGCCCTGCGACTCAACGCGCCGTGCCCGTCCACCCGGCACGGCCGCCGATTCGAGCACTGTCACCTGCACGCCGCGCTCGGCAAGCGACACCGCGGCCGCCATGCCAGCGTAGCCGGCACCGACGATGGCGACGCGTCGCCCTACGCCGCGACCCAGGTGCGCCACGCGATCCAGAATTTGCGCAGCGGCGTAAGCGAAGTACGCTGCGTGAGCACGCGAAAGCCGTCGCGCTGGATCTCCTCGAGGAGCGCGCGGTAGATCGCCGCCATGATGAGTCCGGGACGCTGCGCGCGGCGGTCGGCCGGCGGCAGCGCCGACATCGCCGCTGCGTAATAAGCGCGCGCGCGCTCGGCCTCGAATTGCATGAGTTCGCGGAAGGCGGGCGTCTCGCGCGCCTGCAGGATGTCGGCAGCGGGCACGCCGTAGCGGCGCAGATCCTCGACCGGCAGGTACACGCGGTTCTTGCGCGCGTCTTCGCCGACGTCGCGGATGATGTTGGTGAGCTGGAAGGCGATGCCGAGATGCTTTGCGTAGTCGAGCGTGCGCGCATCGCGATAGCCGAAGATGCCCGCGGCGAGGAGTCCGACGACGCTCGCCACGCGATAGCAATACGCTTCGAGCCCCGCCCAGTCGAGATAGCGCGACTGCTGGAGATCCATCTCCATGCCGTCGATGATCTCGTTCAAGTGCGCGGCGCTCAGGCCGTACTTGTCGCGGTGCGGCTCGAGCGCGCGCGTCACCGGATGCTGTGGCCGGCCGGCGAATAGATTCGCCACCTCGGCGCGCCACCACGCGAGCTTGGCGGCGGCGAGCTGCGGCTCCATGCCTTCGTCCACGATGTCGTCGACCTCGCGGCAAAAGGCATAGAGCGCGGTGATGGCACGCCGCCGCTCGCCGGGTAGGAAAAGAAACGAGTAGTAGAAGCTCGAGCCGCTGGCAGCAGCTTTCTGCCGGCAGTACTCGTCAGGCGTCATGCCGCTCGCAGCAGCACGAGCGGCCAATCGAAGGCGCCGAGCACCGGGCGGCGCCGAAAGACATCGAAGTCGACGCGCTCGATCTTCTCGAGAATCCGCAGACCGCCCTGGATCGTGGCGCGGATCTCGAGGCCGATGCGCCCGGGGAGCGAGCGGGCGAGCGGCTGGCCGCGCAGGATCATTTCCCGGCTGCGGTTCACCTGGAACACGAGCAGCGAGCGCCATGCGGCATCGCAGCGGCCCTCGGCGATGTGGCGCTCGCTCACGCCGTGGCACGCCATTTCGTCCTGCGGCAGGTAGATGCGGCCCTTGGCAAAATCGAGCTCCACGTCCTGCCAGAAGTTGATGAGCTGCAGCGCCGAGCACACCGCGTCGGAGGAGGCGAGATCGGTCTCAGACGTGCGTTTGAATAAGTGCAGCAGAAGCCGTCCCACCGGATTCGCCGAGCGGCGACAGTAATCGGCGAGCTCCGCGAAGCTCGCGTAGCGTTTCTTGGTCACATCCTGTGCGAAGGCGTCGATGAGATCGCGGAATAGGCCGAGCGGCAGGTCGTATTCGCGCACGATTCTCGCTACGTCGTGAAAGAGCGGCGCGTCGGGAACCTGGCCGCCGGCGATGTGCTCGAGCTCGCTCCGGTAGACGCTTAATCGCGATAGCCGTACATCGTCTGCGGCGGTGCCTTCGTCGGCAATGTCGTCGGCGCTGCGCGCGAACCGATAGATGATCTCGACCGGCGGCCGCAGTCGCCGGGGCAGGAGCAGCGAGGCGACCGGGAAGTTCTCGTAATGGCCGACCGGCATGGGACCGAAAGGTATAATACGTTGTTTTTTTCGCGTTTTTTGGTAGTTCGAGCGGCGAGGGTGGCGGAACTGGTAGACGCACCAGCCTTAGGAGCTGGCGCCGCGAGGCGTGTGGGTTCGAGTCCCTCCCTTCGCACCATCGGGTAAAGGTCGCAACGGCGGATCAGAAGGAATGGCCAACGTGGAAACGCTGGGTACGCTGGAGCGGCGCGTATCGATGTCAGTGCCAGCGGCGGAGATCGAGCGCGAGGTCGACACTCGTCTGAAGAAGCTCGCGCGCAACGTGAAGATGCCGGGCTTCAGGCCGGGCAAGGTGCCGCTCAAGCTGATCGCGCAGACCTACGGGCCGCAGGTGCGCTCGGAAGTGCTGAGCGATGCAGTGCAAAAAGCGTTCACCGATGTGGTCAAGGAAGCGAATCTCAAGGTCGCGGGCTTTCCGCGCATCGAGAAGAAAGACGGCGGCGATACGGCGGCGCTCGAGTTCAGCGCCACGTTCGAGGTCTACCCGGAAGTAAAGCTCGGCGATCTAGCGGGCGTCACGATCGAGCGGCCGCAGGTGACGGTCGACGACGCGGCCGTGGACAGGACCATCGGCATCCTGCGCAAGCAGCGCACGCGCTTCGTACCGGTCGAGCGTCCGGCAAAAGAGGGCGATCGGCTGACCGTGGATTTCAGCGGCACGATCGACGGCGAGCCCTTCGCCGGCGGCAAAGGCGAAAACTTCGTGTTCGCGCTCGGCGAGGGGCGCATGCTGCCCGAATTCGACGCCGCGGCGCAGGGCATGCGCGCGGGCGAGACGAAAACTTTCGAGCTCACGTTCCCCGCCGATTACCACGGCAAGGAAGTCGCCGGCAAGCGTGCGTCGTTCGAGCTCAGCATGAAGAGCGTGGAAGAGCCGCAGCTGCCGGAGGTGGATGCGGAGTTCGCCAAGTCGCTCGGCATCGCCGAGGGCGACGTGGCCAAGATGCGAAGCGAGATCCGCGCCAATGTCGAGCGCGAAACGAATAAGCGCATCGAGGCGCGTGTGAAGGCGCAGGTGCTGCAGGCGCTCCTCGATCGCACGCCGCTCGAGCTGCCGAAATCGCTCGTGCAGATGGAAGCCCAGCAACTCGTCGAGCGCGCGGCCGCCGATTTGCAGGCGCGGGGCATGAAACCCGGGCAAATTCCGCTCGATCCCGCGGCATTCGAGGCGACCGCGAAGCGCCGCGTCGCGCTCGGGCTCATCATCGGCGAGCTCGCACGTGCGGAAAATCTCCAGCCGAAGCCCGCCGAGGTGCGCGCGGCGGTGGAGCAGGAAGCAGCGACCTACGAGAGTCCTGCCGAGGTAGTAAAATGGTTTTACATGCAGCCGCAGCGGCTTTCCGAGATGGAAGGCATGGCGCTCGAGGCGAATGTCGTTAAATGGGTGCTCGGAAGAGCGACCGTAGTGGACAAGCCGGTCGCGTTCGATGATCTGATGGGAAGCAACGCGTGAACTGGCAACACGATTCTCAAGTGAACGACCTCGGGCTGATCCCGATGGTCATCGAGCAGTCGGGGCGCGGCGAGCGTGCCTACGACATTTATTCGCGGCTGCTCAAGGAGCGGGTGGTGTTCCTGGTCGGGCCCGTGACGGAAGTCACGGCGAACCTGATCGTGGCGCAGCTCCTTTTCCTCGAGTCGGAGAATCCCGACAAGGACATCTTCTTCTACATCAACTCGCCGGGCGGCTCGGTGTCGGCGGGCCTTGCGATCTACGACACCATGCAGTTCATCAAGCCCGACGTCAGCACGCTCTGCGTCGGCCAGGCGGCAAGCATGGGTTCGCTGCTGATGGCGGCGGGCGATGCCGGCAAGCGCTTCTGCCTGCCCAACTCGCGCGTCATGATCCACCAGCCGATGGGCGGCTTCCAGGGGCAGGCCACCGACATCGAGATCCATGCCAAGGAAATCCTCTACCTGCGCGGCCGCCTGAACGAGATTCTTGCCAAGCACACCGGCAAGCCCATCGAGACCATCGCGCGGGACACCGAGCGTGACTTTTTCATGGGCGCGCAAGAGGCGGTAAAGTACGGCATAGTGGATAAGGTGCTAGTCTCACGGGAAAACACCTAACACCATGTCGGAAAAAAGCTCATCTGGCGAAAAGCTTCTCTACTGCTCGTTCTGCGGCAAGAGCCAGCACGAGGTGCGCAAGCTCATCGCCGGGCCGTCGGTCTTCATCTGCGACGAGTGCATCGAGCTGTGCAACGACATCATCCGCGAGGAGACCGCCTCCGATAAGGGCGGCAAGGGCGCGAAGTCCGATCTGCCGACGCCGCGCGAGATCCGCCAGATCCTCGATTCGTACGTGATCGGCCAGGACGTCGCGAAGAAGATCCTCTCGGTCGCCGTCTACAACCACTACAAGCGGCTCAAGCACCTCTCGAAGAACGACGAGGTCGAGCTCGCGAAGTCGAACATCCTGCTGATCGGGCCGACGGGATCCGGCAAGACACTGCTGGCCCAGACCCTGGCGCGGCTGCTCAATGTTCCGTTTGTGATTGCCGACGCCACCACCCTGACGGAAGCGGGCTACGTCGGCGAGGACGTCGAGAACATCATCCAGAAGCTCTTGCAGAACTGCGACTACGACGTCGACAAGGCGAAGCGCGGCATCGTCTATATCGACGAGATCGACAAGATCTCGCGCAAGTCGGACAACCCCTCGATCACGCGCGACGTCTCGGGCGAGGGCGTGCAGCAGGCGCTCTTGAAGCTGATCGAAGGCACGATCGCTTCCGTGCCGCCGCAGGGCGGGCGTAAGCACCCGAACCAGGACTTCGTGCAGGTCGACACCACGAACATCCTGTTCATCTGCGGTGGCGCGTTCGATGGCCTCGAGAAGATCGTGCGCAACCGTACCGAGAAGACCGGCATCGGCTTCGGCGCCGAGGTGAGAAGCCCCAAGAACTCCAAGGCTACTTACGACCTGCTTAAGAGCGTCGAGCCCGAAGACCTCATCAAGTACGGGCTCATTCCGGAGTTCGTCGGCCGGCTGCCGGTACTGGCGACGCTGGAAGAGCTCGACGAGCACGCGCTGATCCAGATCCTCACCGAGCCGAAGAACGCGCTCATCAAGCAATACCAGCGGCTCTTCCATATGGAAGGCGTCGAGCTCGAGATCCGCACCGGCGCGCTCGGTGCGGTGGCGAAGCGCGCGCTGGCACGAAAAACCGGAGCGCGCGGCCTGCGGTCCATCCTCGAGCAAATCCTGCTCGATACGATGTACGAGCTGCCGACCCTCGACAACGTGAGCAAGGTTGTCGTCGACGAATCGATGGTCAGTGCCGACGGCAAGCCGCTCCTTATCTATTCCGACACCCACAAGGTCGCGAGCGGCAGTTCCGCCTAGCTGGGCCTGTTGGCCCAGCAGCGACTACATTTGGTCACCGTTTGCGCATTGCAGCGTAAGCACGTTTACGTGTACGCTCTGCTCATTGATTTTTCTCGGGGAACCCGCATCTACGGTGTGAGCCGCAACCCCTTGACGAGGCTAATCTAAATGTCCGAGCAATCCCCCACCCCCGACATCGTCCAGTATCCGCTGCTGCCGCTGCGCGATGTCGTGGTGTTCCCCCACATGGTGATTCCGCTCTTCGTGGGGCGGCCCAAGTCGATCAAGGCGATGGAAACCGCGATGGAAGCAGGGAAATCGATCCTGCTGGTGGCGCAGAAATCCGCCGCCAAGGACGATCCGGGCCCGCAGGACATGTACGCCATCGGCTGCGTCTCGAACATTCTGCAGATGCTGAAGCTGCCGGATGGAACGGTCAAAGTGCTCGTAGAGGGCGGCACGCGCGCGCACATCCGCGACGTGATCGATGTGCGCACGCACTGGGTGGCGGAAGCCTCCGCCGTGGCGGCCGAAGGCGCGGGTGCGCCCGAGGTAGAAGCGCTGCGCCGCGCGCTGCTCTCGGCGTTCGATCAGTACGTCAAGCTGAACAAGAAAATTCCGCCGGAGATCCTCACCTCGCTCTCCGGCATCGATGAGGCCGGGCGCCTCGCCGACACGGTCGCCGCGCACCTGCCGCTCAAGCTCGAGCAGAAGCAGCAGGTGCTCGAGATGTTCGATGTGAAGCAGCGCCTCGAGCATCTGCTCTCGCAGCTCGAGACGGAGATCGACATCCTCCAGGTCGAGAAGCGCATCCGCGGCCGCGTCAAGCGCCAGATGGAGAAAAGCCAGCGCGAGTACTACCTGAACGAGCAGGTGAAGGCCATCCAGAAGGAGCTCGGCGAAGGCGAGGAGGGCGCGGACCTCGAGGAGATGGAGAAGCGCATCAAGCGCGCGCACATGCCGAAGGACGCGCGCAAGAAAGCCGAGTCCGAGCTGAAGAAATTGAAGCTCATGTCGCCGATGTCGGCGGAAGCCACCGTGGTGCGCAACTACATCGAGACGCTCGTCAACCTGCCCTGGAAGAAGAAGTCGAAGATCTCCAAGGACATCAAGCAGGCCCAGGAGATCCTCGACAAGGACCACTACGGCCTCGAGAAGGTGAAAGAGCGCATCGTCGAGTACCTCGCGGTGCAGACGCGCGTCGAGAAGATGAAGGCGCCGATCCTCTGCCTGGTGGGCGCACCGGGCGTCGGCAAGACCTCGCTCGGCCAGTCGATCGCCCGCGCGACCAACCGCAAGTTCGTGCGCATGTCGCTCGGCGGCGTGCGCGACGAGGCGGAGGTGCGCGGCCATCGCCGCACCTATATCGGCTCGATGCCCGGCAAGATCCTGCAGAACATGAGCAAGGTCGCGGTGAAGAATCCGCTCTTCCTGCTCGATGAAGTGGACAAGATGGGCATGGACTGGCGCGGCGACCCGTCGAGCGCGCTGCTCGAGGTGCTCGATCCCGAGCAGAACCACACCTTCGTCGACCACTACATCGAAGTCGAGTACGACCTCTCCGAAGTGATGTTCGTCGCCACCGCGAATACGCTGAACATCCCGCCGGCGCTCCTCGACCGCATGGAGGTCATCCGTCTCTCGGGCTACACCGAGGACGAGAAGATGAACATCGCCACCAAGTACCTGCTGCCCAAGCAGATGAAGAATGCCGGGCTGCAGGAAGGCGAGCTCTCGGTCTCCGAAGCCGCGATCCGCGACATCGTGCGCTACTACACGCGCGAGGCGGGCGTGCGCGCCATGGAGCGCGAGATCTCCAAAATCTGCCGCAAGGCGGTAAAGCAGCTCCTGACGGACAAGAAGGCGGGTGACGACAAGCCACACCGCATCACTGTCACGCCGAAGAACCTCGACAAGTTCTTGGGCGTTCGCCGCTACACCTTCGGCATGGCCGAGAAGCAGAACCAGGTGGGCCAGGTCACCGGCCTCGCGTGGACCGAGGTGGGTGGCGAGCTACTGACGATCGAAGCGGCGACGATGCCCGGCAAGGGCAAGACCATCACCACCGGCAAGCTCGGCGACGTGATGCAGGAATCCATCCAGGCGGCGCTCTCGGTGGTGCGCGCGCGCTCGCGCCGGCTCGGCGTGAAAGAGGACTTCTACCAGAAGCACGACATCCACATTCACCTGCCCGAGGGCGCGACGCCGAAGGACGGCCCGAGCGCCGGCATCGGCATCGTCACCTCGATGGTCTCGGTGCTCGCCGGCATCCCGGTGCGCTCCGACGTGGCGATGACGGGTGAGATCACGCTGCGCGGGGAAGTGCTGCAGATCGGCGGCCTGAAGGAGAAGCTGCTCGCGGCGCATCGCGGCGGCATCAAGACCGTGCTGATCCCGGAAGAGAACGTAAAGGACCTCGTCGAGATTCCGGACAACATCAAGAACAAGCTCGAGATCGTGCCGGTGAAGTGGATCGACAAGGTGCTCGAGATCGCGCTCGAGCGCCAGCCCGAGGCGCTGGCCGACACCGAAGAGCCGGCGCCGATTCCGCCGAAGCCCGACGACCAGACCGGGGCCGTCACCACGCATTGACGTGAACAAAGCCGACCTGATCGAGCAAATCGCTCAGGCGGCCGAGATTTCCAAATCGGCCGCGGAGCGCGCGGTCGATGCGCTCGTGAATTCCGTGAAGACGAGCCTGCGCAAGGGCGAGGACGTGACGCTCGTCGGCTTCGGCACGTTCTACGCTGGCGCGCGCGCGGCGCGCACCGGCCGCAATCCGCGCACCGGCGCCGCGGTGGAGATCAAGGCGGCGAAGCTCCCCAAGTTCCGCGCTGGAAAGGCACTGAAGGACGCGATAAACTAGCGCCCCTTTTGCGAGCGCGTTTCACTCGCACGGGGTGCTTAGCTCAGCGGTAGAGCGTCGCCCTTACAAGGCGAATGTCGTAGGTTCGACCCCTACAGCACCCACCAGCAGCACCGAGGAGCGGTAGTTCAGTTGGTTAGAATACCGGCCTGTCACGCCGGGGGTCGCGGGTTCGAGTCCCGTCCGCTCCGCCAACAATCTCAGTCACTTCCGCACTTCCAGTCTCCCGACTATGTCGAAAGCCTGCTCGAGCACTGGCAATTCGACGAGCGCCTAGAGCCTGCGCGCGGCTTTCCGGTGTACTACGGCTCGCTCGGGGCGATCAGCGATGCGCACGCCAAAGTGCGCCGCGGCCTGGCGATCGAGTGCCCGATTCCCGCCATGCATTCGGACGACGCCGACATCGTGCTCGACTGGCGCCATATCGCGCGATGGTAGGCCAACCTCGGGCGCAACGTCCGGGTGCTCGCCTTTCCCGGCGGCCTGCACGACCTCGTGCTCTCACGCCGGAGATTCGCGAAGAAGTTTTCATGCAACTATTTGCCTGGCAGAACGGGTTGTACTCTGAATGCCGCTCGAGGCTGATGAACGCGAGATTACGGCGCGCACTATAGGCGTCTGGGCCAGGTGATAAGGCGGCGGCGGGCCTCGCCCACCCCGTCGGCGAAGGTGGCCTCGCGGCCGGGGATACCCGGCCGCGGGGAATATCGACCTTTACGGGCAGAACAGGTTGTGCGACTGGATGTTGCCGTCGCTTAATGGCTGTGGGTTTAGGCTCGAGTCGTATTGGAACTGGCCTGACACGTTGATTTGGAACGTGTCGGCCGTCCCCGGTTCGCCGTGATCAGTCACCGCGACGGTGAAACTGACACGCCGCTCATAGTGCCAGTGCCCTCGCCCGAGAACGTGCAGGTGCCATTGAAGGTGACCGAGGTGCTCTGCACCCGCAAGTCGATTGCGTGATCGATATAGACGAGATGCCCCATGGAACTCCCATCCGGCTTGTCGCCGGCCACGAGTCCGAAGGTCCCCTTGCCGCCGGTCGTCTCGGCAATGATCCAGCCGCCGCCGGTGACGGAGTGGTGATTCGGCGGCGATCCCGCCGCACAGTCGATCTTGGCGTCGACGGTGGCCAGCAGCACGTCGGCGAGCTGCTGCTGCGTGACCGGATCCGTTGTCGTCACATGCAACGCATTTACCGTGAGCTCTGCGCTGGTGCCGACCACAGAGGGGATCTGCTCGTTGATGATCGCGGTGCCGTTCGGTAGCGCGACCGTCTGGTTCGGAGCGCCCGTGACCGTGATCGCTTGGCCGTTGATCACGAGGTTCGTGAGCCGCGAGTTGCCCGTCACGGCGGGACCGCAGCTCGCGGTGCTGCGCGCCATCAGGAAATCGGCGGTGACGGTGTTGTTCGAAACGGTCAGCGTGATGTCGGCCATTGACGCCTCGCCCCGCGTCTCGTCGACACCGACGATAGCGCTGTGCATAGCCCCCGCCGCTAGCGAGGCGACGCCAGCCGTCGCGCTGCCAGGAATGTCGCCGACGAGCAGGGCCGCTTCTGCGGCGCCGCCGGAGATCGAGAGCGTTCCTGTGGCGGCACGAATCGCGGTGCCCGTGGCGGGGACGGTGACCTGCGCGCCGGTCGCCGAACCACCATATGTTGCGGCGCCCGCCGAAAAAATGAGCGCGAGGTTCAATGCAGCAGTCATGGTGGTAAACAGCAGCAGCTTCTTCATGTAGCTCTCTCCGAGGGTGTTGGTTGGCGACTCCGACGTAATCGCAAAGCCCGTACCCCGAAGGCGCTTCGTGCGGGCTCGAACCATCGATATCAAAGAGAACGAAGCGGTGGACGCGCGCAAGTGACGATGTAGACAAGAGAAACCGCCGGCAGCGAACGCATCAGCGGCAAGGAAGGCGCGCCAGGCATAGAGACAGAAACTCAGGTGTGGCTGCCAGCTATGGCACAGACACCATGGCGTTGTCGCCAGAGTTTCGCCGACGCTTACGAAGCCCGGAAATCCGCGGCATCGATTGCGTAGCGCTTCATCTTGAGGTGGAGCGTCTTGTAGTCCACGGCGAGAAGCCGAGCCGCTTCACTTTTGTTCCCACGCGTGGCTTGAAGAGCCAAACGTATCGCCTGGTGCTCCGCCTCGGCGGCGGCGCGCTCGGCGAACTCCTTCAGCGAGAAGCGCGTCTGCCGTCGTCGCCTGCTGCTCGCTCCTGCCACGTTCCTAGAGGCCACGAGTCATCTCACCGCAGCAGAACGCACGCAACTCTCAGACCAATGAGTGCGGCGCTACACTGGCGAGCCGACCAGAGCTACGGGCGGATCACGACGCGCGGCACCCTCTGAACACTCCCGCGTCGATGCCGTACTGCTTTATCTTGAGGTGTAGGGTTTTGTAATCGGTTCGCAGAAGCCGTGCGGCTTCGCTCTTGTTCCCACTGGTGAGCTGCAGGACGCGGCGTATGGCGGTCTGCTCGGCCTGCGCTACGGCGGCGTCCGCGATCTCCTTCAAAGAGGCATCATCGGCCGCCGCTTCGCGCAATGCGGCCGTCGCAGGCGAGTCGACCGGAATGACCGAGAGGTGCGCCGGCTCGATGACGTCCGAAGCGAGAAGTATGGCGCGGCGAATGACGTTCCTGAGCTCGCGCACGTTGCCTGGCCAGTGATAGCGCAGAAGGACCTGCGCCGCTGCTTCTGAGATCTTGCGGCACGGGCGGCCGAGCTCCATGCCGGCTTGCGGCAGAAACTCGTTCGCCAGGTGAAGGATGTCATCTCGCTCCCTGAGCGGCGGCAGAGTGATCGAGAATTCGTTCAGGCGGTAATAGACATCCTCCCGGAACCGGCCAGCCCGCACTTCCCGCTCGAGGGAGACATTAGAGGCGGCGATGATCCGCGCGAGCACCTCGACCGGGCGCTTGCTGCCGAGTGGCTGGATTTGTCGCTCCTGCAACGCGCGCAGGAGCTTCGCCTGCGTGGGCAGGGGAAGGTTGACGATCTCATCGAGGAACAGGGTTCCCCCTCCGGCAAGCTGGAACTGCCCCTCCTTTCGCTGATGGGCACCCGTGAACGCGCCCTTCTCATAGCCAAAGAGTTCCGACTCGATCAGGGTGTCCGGTATCGCGCCGCAGTCGACGGCGACAAACGGCTTCTCGCGTCGTCCGCTCAGCTGATGGACGGCCCGGGCGACGAGCTCCTTGCCAGTGCCGGTCTCGCCCTGGATGAGGACCGTGAGCGGGGAGTCGGCCACCTGCTCGATCTGCTCGACAATCTTCTGCATCTGCCCATTCGGGCGCGTCAATAATCGCAGCGGGCTGTCGATGACCTTCTTCGTCTCCCGCATTTCGCGCGTGCGCTCCTCGACTATGGCCTCGAGTTCGCCTAGGTGACGCTCCACCGTCAGCTGCTGGCCCCTGACCCGGCGGCTTAGCTCACGCTTCGCCATCGCGCGGCGCAACGACGCGAGGAAGTAATCGCGATCGATCGGCTTCTGGATGAAGTCGTAGGCCCCGGCGCGCAGCGCCCGCACCACCAGCTCGTGCTCGCCGTACCCGGTGATCATCAAGGTCGGTGTTTCGGGGCGTTGCGTGCGGATCTCGGCCAAGAGCTCGAGACCGTCCATTCCCGGGATCTTGATGTCGGTGACGATCGCGTCGTAGTCCCGGGCGCTGATGTGATTGATTGCGGCTACCCCCGAGTCAGCTGTGTCGACCGTCAATCCGGCCATTCGCATCCGCAGGAACGCTGGAAGCGCCTGCAGCAGTGCCAGGTCGTCGTCGACGATGAGCACATGACCCTGACTCATGGCTCGCCCCTTGCCGGCGGCGGGCCGCGGTCGCGCCCGAGCTTCACCACAATAAGCTCCAGTTCACTGACGCAACGCCCCAGGGCCTCGCGCCGGTCTTTCACCCGGCGATTCAGCGCATGCGCTTGAATCGCTCGCTGCAACGACGCGGCGAAGTGATCCCGGTCGATCGGCTTCTCGATGAAGTCGTACGCGCCGCCGCGCAAGCACCGCAGGGCGAGGTCGTATTCGCCGTGGCCCGTGATCATGAGCGTAGGCGTGTCGGGCGCGAGGATCTCGGCGAGGAGCGTGAGGCCGTCCATCCCCGGCATCTTGATGTCGGTGACGATCGCGTCGTAGTCGCGCTCGCTGATGCACTCGAGCGCCGCCACCGCCGAACCGGCCGTGTCCACCGTGACTCCGCTCATTCGCAGCCGGAGCGTCTCGGGTAGCGCCTGCAGCAGAGCCGGGTCGTCGTCGACGATGAGAATGCGGGCCTCAGCTCGCCCGAGGTTCTCGGCAATCTTCTCCAGTTCGATGGCGCAGCGCTCCAAGGCAGAGCGCCGGTCCTCCACTCGGCGATTCAGCGCGTGCGCCTGAATCGCGCGGTACAACGACGCCACGAACCGATCCCGGTCGATCGGCTTCTCGATGAAGTCGTACGCGCCGCCGCGCAAGCACCGCAGCGCGAGGTCATATTCGCCGTGGCCCGTGATCATGAGCGTGGGCGTGTCGGGCCGGCGCGCGAGGATCTCGGCCAGGAGCGTGAGACCGTCCATCCCCGGCATCTTGATGTCGGTGACGATCGCGTCGTACTCGCGGGCACTGATCCGCTCGAGCGCGGCAACCGCCGAATCGGCCGTGTCGACCGCGACCCCGTTCATTCGCAGCCGGAGCGTCTCCGGTAGCGCCTGCAGCAGAGCGGGGTCGTCGTCGACGATGAGAACCTGCAGCGCGGTCATGGCGCGGAGGTCTCCTCCGCATGGGCGCAGGCAAGGGGCAGCTCGATGAGGAATGTGGTGCCCTCGCTGGGCGTGCTTTCAACCGCGATCGTGCCGCCGTGCTCCTTGACGATCCCATACGTGATGGACAAGCCGAGGCCGGTGCCTTTGCCGACTTCCTTGGTGGTGAAGAACGGATCGAAGACCCGCCGCTCAAGTCCGGACGGAATCCCGTGCCCGGTATCGACGAACGCGATCTCGACCGACGTGGAGCCGACCGAAGCCGAAATGCGAATCGCCTTGCGTGGCGAGTCGAGCACTGCGTCGCGCGCGTTCGTCAACAGGTTGATGAACACCTGCTCGAGCTGGATCGGATTGCCAACGATCACGGGCTCCTCCCGCCCCAGGTCGACCGTTACCTCGATCTCGTGCAATCGCAGTTGCTCCTGCACGAGGGACAGGGCGCCCTCGATGACCGCCCTGAGTGCGATGGGCTCACGGCTGGCCGGGGCGGCCCGTCCAAACGTGCGCAGATGCGTGATGATCTGCGTCGCCTTCCACACCTGCTGCATCGCTTGGCGCAGTTCCTTGAGGATTTGCGGCTTGTCCGTCACGCCGAGTTCGATCAGATCGATCGCATTGGCCACGAACAAGGCGGTGTTATTGAGGGGGTTGTTGAGCTCGTGGGCGACGCCGGTGGTCAGCTCGCCCAGCGTGGCAAGCTTCGCTGCCTGGACGAGCTGCTCCTGTTTATCGCGCAGCTCCTGTTCGCGCCGCTGCATTTCGGCCGTGGTCTCGCGCAAGTCACCCATGATGTGGATCATCGCCTTGCGGCTGTCCGCCAGACGCAGGTTGGACCCGTGGGAGTCCTGAAGGATATGCATGAGTGCGCGCCGGGACTTGTCGAGGCGCTCGGTCTGGCGGGCGAGCCGGCTGCGATCCTTCTCGTAGTCGACGAGGATATGGAGCATCGCCTTGCGCTGGTCGGCGAGGCGCCTGTTCACCTCGTTGAGGTCGCCCATGATGTGGAGCAGGGCGCGGCGCTGCTCGTCGCGCTTACGCAGGCGCCATTCCAGCGTCTCCACGTGTGCGCGCAGCCGGCTCTCGGTCTCCTCGGTTACGGCCTCGGGCATCGCGCGCACAGCGTCCACGTCTAGCCTTTCGACTTGTTGCGCAGTCTCTCCAGCTCTTTTTCGAGCGCGATCATCTTCAGCTCGCGACCCACGACGACTTCCTCGAATTTCTCGAGATCCAGGATCTTCTCCTGCAGCTCCGTCTTGGACTTCTCTAGGTCGCGCACTACTTGCTCGTAAGCTCGCATGTCGCGCAGGATGCCGATGGCGCCGATCACCTTGCCCTCGTGGTCACGCAGGGCCGAGGCGTTGAGGGTGGTGGGGATGACCTCCCCGCTCGCGCTTCGGGGGTTAAGCCGGGCGTTGCGCGTGACCCCGCGCTCCACGACCTCGCGCAGCGCGGCGGTGAACTCGCGGGTCTCCTCGGGGCTGATGAAGCGCGAGAGCGACTGCTCGAGCACCTCGTCCTGCCGGAAGCCGAGAAGCTGAGACACGGCATCGTTCGCCTGCAGGATTTTGCCCTCGAGGTCGGAGACGAACACCGGGTCGGGCGCATTCTTGATCAAGCTCTCGGCGTAGGCGCGGGCCTTATCGAGCTCGCGCATGTCGCGCAGGATGCCCACGGCCCCGATCACCTTGCCGTCGGGATTGCGCAGGGCGGAGGCATTCAAGGTGGTGGGTATGACCTGGCCGCTCGCGCTTCGCGGGTTGAGCCGGGCGTTGCGTGTGACGCCGCGCTCGACCACTTCGCGCAGCGCCGCCATGAACTCACGGGTCTCCGCGGCACTGATGAAGCGCGATAGCGACTGCTCCAGCACCTCGTCCTGGCGGAAGCCGAGAAGCTGGGATACGGCATCGTTCGCCTGCAGGATCTTGCCCTCGAGATCGGAGACGAACACCGGGTCGGGCGCATTCTTGATCAAGCTCTCGGCATAGGCGCGGGCCTTATCGAGCTCGCGCATATCGCGCAGGATGCCGATGGCGCCTATGGCCTTGCCCTCGGGGTCGCGCAGAGCGGAGGCGTTCAGGCTCGCCGGGATGGTC
>Ga0209805_1000652_pt1 | contig 21298 bp, 19 predicted proteins | sample GraSoiAngelo_148_FD_185905 | JGI IMG/M metagenome (GOLD analysis project Ga0209805, IMG submission 185905) | Grasslands soil microbial communities from the Angelo Coastal Reserve, California, USA - 14_1009_09_20cm (SPAdes) (version 2) | ecosystem: Environmental > Terrestrial > Soil > Grasslands ...
TGCTTCGCGAATTTCTCCAGGTCCTGCTGGCATTCGCTGTAGGACTTGGTCTGCCAGGGCTTGATGGCGCCGCCGCGCAGCGAGCGGGTCTCGTCGGGAATGACCAGCCCATAGTCGATGCCGATGGTGCGCCCGAAGCCACGGCAGGTCTCGCACGCGCCCAGCGGCGAGTTGAACGAGAACTGGCTGGGGGTGGGCGTGTGGTACGCCAGGTCGCAGTGTGCGCAGTGCAACTCGCTCGAGTAGCGCCAGGTGTCCAGAGACTGCGGCGGATCGCCCTCATCCACCACCTGCACGTTGACGCGTCCGCGGCCGACGCGCAGCGCGGCCTCGAGCGACTCGAGCACCCGGCCGCGCTCGGCGCTGCCGGCCCGCAGCCGGTCCTGCACCACTTCCAGCGTGATGGACGGCGTGTTCCCCGCGCCCTGGCCGCGCTTGCGGCCACGCCGCGCGGTGGCCCCCGTCGGCGCCGCTGCGGGTGGCGGTGCGGGAACGATGCTGCCCAGGAAGCGGGTATAGCCCTGTCTGGCCAGCAACTCACGCACTTCGTCGGCGGTGAAGTTCGCCGGCACCGGTACCGGAAAGCTCACGACCAGTCGCGGATCGCCGGCGTGCTGTGCGCGCGAGCGCAGGTCGGCGTAGATGCTGTCCGCGGTGTCGCGCCGCACGAGCTCACCGCAGCGCCGGCAGAACAACGCCGCGGCGCGTGCGAACAGCAGCTTCAAGTGATCGTTGAGCTCGGTCATCGTGCCGACGGTCGAGCGCGAGGTGCGCACCGGGTTCGTCTGGTCGATGGCGATGGCGGGGGGAATTCCCGAGATCGACTCGACCTGCGGCTTGTCCATGCGGTCGAGGAACTGGCGGGCGTAGGGGGAGAAGGTCTCGACGTAACGCCGCTGGCCTTCCGCGTACAAGGTGTCGAACACCAGCGACGACTTGCCCGAACCCGACACGCCGGTGACGACGATCAGCTCGTTGAGCGGCAGGTCGAGATCGAGGCTCTTGAGGTTGTTCTGGCGCGCGCCACGCACGAGGATGGCGTCACCGCAGGCGTCGGTCATTCCGTCACTGTCGGGTGTGGTGAGGGGTACGCACCTGCGGCAGGCAGGCGCGGGCTTCGCAGATTGTAATGTATCCCGGCGCGGGCGGATCAGAGCGCTCGCGCCGCTTGGAGCCGCGTGTGAGGGTTGCGCCCGGACCTGAGCCTGCAAGCCTGCAATCCCGTGTCACATTCCCCGGTCTACTGTACGGCCGCGTAGCTGAAGCGTCCGGGTGGAATTGCGTGTAGGTGGAGGCACTTACCTCTGCGCCCCTGCTACTCGCGACTATCCTGGCGCCGGCGCTACAATCGGCGCCGCCCCCCCATCCTCTTAGGAGAACGCCGAATGAATTCCAGAATCCTGTCCAGTGTTGCCCTGGCCGCAGCTGCCGCGGTGATGTTCTCGGCCGTGCCGGTGAGCACTGCCAGCGCCGCCGAGGGGAAAATGAAGTGCGAAGGGGTCAATTCCTGCAAGGGACACTCCGCGTGCAAGAGCGCCAACAACGCCTGCAAGGGCCAGAACTCCTGCAAGGGTAAGGGGTATCTGGAAATGACCAAGGCCGAGTGCGACGCGGCGAAAGCCAAGGCGAAGTGAGTCGTAGTGGGCCGGGCGCGCTGACCGCCCGGCCCACGCTCCATTGTGCCCATGCTGAAGCCCCCCGCGCTCGGGTTCGGTCTTGGCCTGCGGGTCGATCACTACGAGGCGATCCTCGCCGATCCCCCGCCGGTCGACTGGTTCGAGGTACTCACCGAGAACTACCTGGTGCCGGGGGGCAAGCCGCTGCATTACCTGACGCGCATCCGCGAGCGCTACCCGCTGGCGATGCACGGTGTGTCCATGTCGATCGGCAGCACCGCGCCCCTGGATCGCGAGTACCTGCGGCAGGTGAAGGCGCTCGCCGCACGCGTGGAGCCCGCGTGGGTCTCGGATCACCTGTGCTGGACCGGGGTGGCGGGACGCAACACGCATGACCTGCTGCCGCTGCCGTACACCGAGGAGGCGCTGGCGCACGTGGTGGAGCGGGTGCGCGCCGTGCAGGAGCTGCTCGGGCGCCGCATCCTGCTGGAGAACGTCTCGAGCTACGTCGCGTTCCGCGATTCGCGCCTGACGGAGTGGGAATTCCTGCGCGAGGTCGCCTGCCGCGCCGACTGTCTGATCCTGCTCGACGTCAACAACATCTATGTGAGCGCGGTGAACCACGAGTTCGATGCGCTCGAATATCTGCAGGCGATTCCGCCGGAGCGCGTGCAGCAGATGCATCTGGCCGGGCACGAGAATCACGGCGACTACCTGGTCGACACCCACGATTCCCCGGTACCCGATCCGGTGTGGGAACTGTACGCGGCCGCCGTCAGGCGCTTCGGCCCCGTCTCCACCATGATCGAGCGCGACGATCACATCCCGCCGCTCGCCGAGTTGTGTGCCGAGCTCGCGCAGGCGCGCGCGCTGTGCGCACGTACCCTGGCGCAGGACGGCGCGGCGGACGGCGGCGGCTCGACGGCCGAGGCCAGCGCACGGCAGCGCCCGCGGCGCGCCGTGGCGGCGGGCTCGTGAGCGGCCTCGCGCACGTCCAGGCGGATTTTCAGGACTACCTGCTGCGCGAGAGCGACGCCGTCGCGGCCCACGTCCTCGGCACGACGCGCGTGCCGGTGGCCACGCGCCTCGGCATTTACGCCCGCGCCTACCGCAGCCGCCTCGCCGAGGCCCTGCAGAGCAACTTTCCGGCGCTGGCGAAGCTGCTCGGCGAGGCGGATTTTCACACCCTCGCCGCCGCGTACGTGCGTACCCATGATTCCCCGTACTTCTCCATCCGCTACTACGGCGATGCGCTGCCGCAGCTCCTCGCCGCTCACGAGGACTACGCGGCGGGATTTTCACACCCTCGCCGCCGCGTACGTGCGCACCCATGATTCCCCGTACTTCTCCATCCGCTACTACGGCGATGCGCTGCCGCAGTTCCTCGCCGCTCACGAGGACTACGCGGCGGCCCCGGTGCTCGCCGAGCTCGCACGCTGGGAATGGACCATGACGGGCGTGTTCGACGCGCCCGATGCGACGCCCCTCACGCATGAGGCGCTGGCAGGGGTCGCGCCGCAGCAATGGGCGCGGCTGCGCTTCACCTGGCACCCGAGCGTGCGACGGCTGGCCTTGAGCTGGAACGTGCCACAGATCTGGCAGGCGCTGACCGAGGACCGCGAGCGACCGCCGGCGAGCCTCAACGCGGCGCCGCTGCCGTGGCTCCTGTGGCGCCACGAGCTCACGACTTACTTCCGCTCGCTGACACACACGGAAAGTGCGGTGCTGGATGCCGCGCGCAATGGCTGGCCGTTCGGCGAGCTGTGCGAGCTGTTGTGCGAGGAGCTCGGCGAGGCGCAGGCGCCGGCGCACGCGGCCGCGTTGCTGCGCGATTGGGTGGGCTCCGGACTCATCAGCGGCGTCGCCTGAGCGAGCGCTGGGGCGCAGCCCCCATGGCGTACAATCGCGCTCCGCCCTCGCAAGGCTCGCGCATGTCGAATCCCGCTCACGGCAGTGTACTGGAGATGATCGGCAACACGCCGCTGATGGCGGTGCGCCGTGTGGATACCGGGCCGTGCCAGCTGTTCCTGAAGCTCGAGAACCAGAATCCGGGCGGCTCGATCAAGGATCGCGTCGGCCTGTATCTCATTCAGGCCGCCGAGCGCGCCGGCGCCCTCGAGCCCGGTGGCACGCTGATCGAGGCCACGGCCGGCAACACCGGCCTGGGGTTGGCGCTGGTCGCGGCACAGAAGGGCTATCGGCTGCTGCTGGTCATCCCCGACAAGATGAGCCAGGAGAAGATCTTTCACTTGAAGGCGATGGGGGCGGACGTGGTGATGACCCGCTCGGACGTCAGCAAGGGCCATCCCGAGTATTACCGCGACGTCGCCGAACGCCTGGCGCGCGAGATCCCCGGCAGCCATTTCGTCAACCAGTTCGGCAACCCGGCCAACGCGCAGGCGCACGAGGAGACGACCGCACCGGAGATCTGGGAACAGACGGGGCATGAGTTGCACGCCGTCGTCTGCGGCGCCGGCACCGGCGGCACGCTTGCGGGGCTGACGCATTTCTTCGCGCGCGCGGCGCCGCAGGTGCGGCTGGTGCTGGCCGACCCGGTGGGCTCGGGGCTGGCGAGCTTCGCCACCACCGGCAAGCTCCCCGCGAAGATGACTCCGTGGCTGGTCGAGGGCATCGGCGGCGACTCGGTTCCGCCGGTGGCGGACTTCTCGCGTGTCAGCGGCACCTACAGCATCCCGGACGCGGAAGCCTTCCGCACCTGCCGGGAACTGCTCGCGCGCGAGGGCATCATCGCCGGCACCTCCACCGGCACGCTGCTCGCTGCGGCGCTGCGCTACTGCCGGGAGCAGCCGCGACCGCAGCGCGTCGTGACCTTCGTGTGCGACAGCGGCAACAAGTACCTCTCCAAGGTCTACAACGATTACTGGATGCTGGATCAGGGTTTCCTCGAGCGCGAGCACCTCGGCGACCTGCGCGATCTGATCGCGCGGCGGCACTCCGAGCACGCCGCGGTGACCGTGAACTCCACGGAAACCGTGATGGCTGCCTACCGGCGCATGAAGCTGTATGACGTCTCGCAGGTTCCGGTGATGCACGACGGGCGCATCGTCGGCATCGTGGACGAGGAGGACATTCTGCTGGAAGTGGTCGCGAACCCCGAGCACTTCAACGAGCCGGTGACCCAGGCCATGGCGAGTCACCTGGTGACCGTGCCGGTGGATGCCCCGGTGTCGCAGCTCATGGAGATCTTCAAGCGCGGCATGGTGGCCATCGTCATGCACCACCACGAGTTTCAGGGGCTCATCACGCGCATCGATCTGCTCAATTGGCTGCGCCGCAGGCTGTGAGAGCGCCGGAGGTGACGATCGCATGAGTGACGAGACTCCCGCGCAGCGCTTCGCGACGCGCGTCATCCACGGCGGCCAGCGCCCGGATCCGCTCACCGGGGCGGTCATGCCGCCGATCTACGCGACCTCCACCTACGTGCAGTCGAGCCCCGGGGTGCACCAGGGCTACGATTACTCGCGCACCCGCAACCCGACGCGCGACGCGCTGCAGGCGGCGCTGGCGAGCCTGGAAGGGGGCGCGGCCGGCTTCGCCTTCGCCTCCGGCATGGCCGCGATCGCCACGGTGCTCGAGCTGCTGGATGCCGGCTCGCACATCGTCGCCATGCACGATCTGTACGGCGGCAGCTACCGCCTGCTGGAGAACGTGCGCAAGCGCTCGGCCGGACACCGCGTCTCGTTCGTCGATCTGTCGGACCCCACGGCGTTCGCCGGCGCCATCCGTCCCGACACGCGACTGGTGTGGGTGGAGAGCCCGACCAACCCGCTGCTGAAGCTGGTCGACCTGAGCGCCGTGGCAGCGCTCGCGCGCCGGCACCACCTGCTGGCGGTCTGCGACAACACTTTCGCGACGCCTTTCATTCAGCGCCCGCTCGAGCATGGCTTCGATATCGTCGTGCACTCGACGACCAAGTATCTCAATGGACATTCCGACGCCATCGGGGGAGCTGCGATCGTGCGGGCGGACGCGCAGCTCGCCGAGCGCATCGCCTATCTGCAGAACGCGGTGGGCGCCGTGCCCGGCCCCTTCGACGCGTTCCTCACCCTGCGGGGCATCAAGACCCTGGCACTGCGCATGGAGCGGCACTGCGCCAATGCGCTCGCCGTCGCGCAGTTCCTGGAACGGCATCCCCGGGTCGAGCGCGTGTACTACCCGGGGCTGGCGAGTCACCCGCAGCACGCGCTTGCCAGGGCTCAGATGGCGGGTGGTTTCGGCGGTATCGTCACCGCGGTACTGCGCGGCGGGCTCGAGAGCGCGCGCCGCGTGCTCGAGCGCTGCCATCTGTTCGCGCTGGCGGAGAGTCTGGGCGGCGTGGAGAGCCTCATCGAGCATCCCGGGATCATGACGCACTCGTCACTCCCCGCGGCGGCGCGCGAGTCCCTCGGGATCAGCGACGGCCTCATCCGCCTGTCGGTGGGCGTGGAGGATGTGCAGGACCTGATCGCGGAGCTGCGCCAGGCGCTCGGCTGAGCAGGCACCGCGCAGTGCGCGGTGCGCGGCGCTCAACGGCGCAGATCCGCGGCGCTGGTCAGATACACCGCAAACGTGCCCAGCCAATGGCCGCCCTCGTAGTGCTCGCCGGTGACGGCGGGCAGCGCCGCGTCGCGGTGGCGCGCGGCGGCGGCGAGCAGCGCCGCAATACGCCCATCCTGCGGCGGCAGGCCGTGGGCGATGCCCTGAAGCATCCAGGCGCGGCTCAGGTTGAGTCCATCGAGATGCGCGAGCTTCGGATCGGCGCGATCGGTGACCACGGCCGGCGACAGCCACGGCGCCCGGCCGGCCGCTGCGGCGCCGGCCGGCAGGCGCGCAAGAAATCCCGACAACCAGTGGGCGAACGCGCGCGGTCCGAGCGCGCGACGCATGAAGTCCGCCTCCGCCAGGCACGGCGAGAGGAAATCCTCGCCCGAGGGCTCGTAGGCGAGCGGGCAGTTGCGGTCGCGCAGGTAAAAGCGCTGCGCTGCACGCCTCAGCAGCGCGCGCATCTCATCGTCCCCGGCCACGCCAGCCCAGTCCCAGACGAGCCCGAACGAAAAAGCGGTCTGGTCGTGCTCACCGATGCGGATCGGGTAGTGAAGCTTCGGCAGCCAGCTCTTGAGCCGCGCCGCCGCTTCCGACTCGAGCGGCTGCAATGCCGCCGACCAGCGCTGCGCGTCCGGGTCATCCCAGCCGCGCAGCTCCGCCGCCAGCTGCAGCAGCCAGGCGAGCCCGTAGGGGCGCTCGAAGGAAGCGCGGCCGTCGCCGCGCAGGTAGGCGACTTCGGCGGAGATGTTGGGCACGGTGAGGCTGCGTGAAACTTCGGCGCGCGCCTGAGAGGCGAACGGCGCGTCGGGGAACAGCCGCAGCAGCCGCACCAGCAGCCAATGGCCGTGCACGGCCGAGTGCCAATCGTAGCAGCCGTAAAAGGCCGGCGTCAGCTCGCGCGGCGGGCGCGCGTCGACGTCGGAGCCGAGCGTGTGCGAGATGTGGTTGGGATACTCCTGGTGCAGGCACCTGAGCGCCAGCGCCGCGAAGCGCGCAGCCGCGCCGGCGTCGAGCGAGGTGGGGTTGGGCGGCGGCGCCGCGACCGCGAGCAGTGGGCCCAGGACAAGCAGCGCGGGCGCGATGCGGCCTCTCATGGCTGCATGCTACGCTCCTGCCCGTGACCGAGCCTCTTGCCATCGTGTTGATCCCGGGCCTGCTCGACTCGGCGCGCCTGTATGCAGAGCAGATTCCGGCGCTGTGGCGCTTCGGTCCGGTGACGGTCGCGGACCACACCCGCGATGACAGCATGGCGGGGATCGCGCGCCGCATTCTCGCCGACGCGCCGCCACGCTTCGCGCTCGCGGGCCTGTCGATGGGCGGCTACGTCGCCTTCGAGATCCTGCGCCAGGCGCCCGCGCGGGTGGTGAAACTGGCGCTGCTCGACACCACCGCCCGGCCGGATACGCCCGAGCAGAGCGCCGCGCGCCGCGCGCAGATGGCGCTCGCCGCGGCGGGGCGGCTTGCCGAGGTGCTGGACGCCGCCTTGCCGCGCCTGGTCCATCACGCGCGCCGCGACGATGCCGCCTTGCGGCAGGTCATGGCTGCGATGGCGCAGGAGGTGGGTGCGGAAGGCTTCATCCGCCAGCAGCAGGCCACCATGGGGCGCAGCGACTCGCGACCGATGCTCGGCGGCGTCCGCGCACCGACCCTGGTGCTGGTCGGCGAGGGCGACGAGCTGACCCCTCCCGAGCACGCCGCCGAGATGGCGCACGGCATCGCCGGAGCGCGACTCGTGAGCGTGCCGCACTGCGGGCACATGTCCACTCTCGAGCGGCCGCGCGAAGTGACGCAGGCGCTGCTCGCGTGGCTGCAGGCCTGATCAGCGCCCGCCATGAGCCCCGCCGCTGCGCATTGGACAGTGCTGGTTGCCCATCCTGACACGGCGCGCCAGCCGGTGTCCGGCATCGCAGTCGAGGTGCGCCTGGCGGCGGCCACGCTGGTGTGCAACTACTCGCTGCACGGGGATATCGCACGCGTGCGTGTGTCCGGCGCAGGCGCCGGTCACCGCGCCCATGGCTTGTGGCAGCACACCTGTTTCGAGGCATTCATCGCCGCCCAGGGTGCCGCGGGCTACTACGAATTCAACTTCTCTCCGACGCTCGACTGGGCGGCGTATGAGTTCACGGATTACCGCAACGGCATGGCGCCGGCGAACCTCACCCAGGCCCCGGGCCTGCAGGCGCGCCGTTCCTCCGATCAGTTCGAGCTGACGGCGACCGTGCATCTCGGCGGACTCACGGCGCTGCGCGGCGCGCCCGTGCTGCACCTCGCGCTGGCCGCGGTCGTCGAAGACTATCGGGGCGGGCTATCCTACTGGGCGCTGGACCATCCGCCGGGCAAGCCCGATTTCCACCATCCCGACGGCTTCACCATCGATCTGCGTGCCCCATGAAGCTTGGCATCGAGCGCCTCATCGAGGAGCCCGCCCTGCGCAAGCCGCTCGCCGGGCGGCGTGTGGCACTGCTGGCGCATCCCGCCTCGGTGACGCGCGACCTGACGCATTCGCTGGATGCCCTGGCGGCCCTGAGCGACGTGCGCCTGAGCGCGGCGCTCGGCCCGCAGCACGGCCTGCGCGGCGACAAGCAGGACAACATGATCGAATCGCCGGACTACCTCGACCCGGTGCACCACATCCCGGTCTTCAGCCTGTACGGCGCGGTGCGCCGTCCGACCGCGGCCATGATGGACAGCTTCGATGTGCTGCTGGTCGATCTGCAGGACCTCGGCTGCCGCATCTACACCTTCATCACCACGCTGCGCTACGTGCTGGAGGAGGCCGCCAGCAAGCGCAAGGCGGTGTGGGTGCTCGATCGGCCCAATCCGGCCGGCCGGCCGGTGGAAGGTCTGAGGCTGCGCCCGGGCCAGGAGAGCTTCGTGGGCGCCGGCGCACTGCCCATGCGCCATGGGCTCACCATGGGGGAGCTGGCACGCTGGTTCGTCGCGACGCTGCGCCTGGACGTCGACTGTCAGGTGGTGCAGATGCAGGGCTGGCAGCCGCAGGCCGCCCCCGGGTACGGCTGGCCGCTGCGCGAGCGCACCTGGGTGAATCCGAGTCCCAACGCTCCGAGTCTGTGGATGGCGCGCTGTTATGCCGGCGCGGTGATGGTGGAAGGCACGACGCTGTCGGAAGGGCGCGGCACCACCCGGCCGCTGGAGCTGCTGGGCGCACCCGATCTCGACGTCGCGGCGCTGCTGGCGCAGATGCGCTCGCTGGCGCCGGCGTGGCTGCGTGGCTGCCGGCTGCGCCCCTGTTGGTTCGAGCCCACTTTCCACAAGCACGCCGGCAAGCTGTGCGCGGGATTCCAGGTGCACGTCGAGGACGCGGCCTGCTACGACCACGAGGCGTTCCGGCCGTGGCGGCTGTTCGCGCTCGCCTTCAAGGCGCTGCGCAGCCTGCGATCCGACTATCCACTGTGGCGGGATTTCCCCTACGAGTACGAGCACGGGCGCCTCGCCATCGACGTGATCAACGGGGGCGAGCTGCTGCGGCGCTGGGTGGATGACCCGGCCGCCACCCCGGCGGACCTCGACGCGCTGGCGGACAGCGACGAAGCCGCGTGGCGCGCCGAGCGCCAGCAGGTGCTGCTGTACTGAGGGGCAGGACGTGGCGCGACCGATCCGGAACTGATGATCGGTCGCTCCGACCCTCGCTTACTGTTTGTCGAACACCAAGACGTCCTCGGACTTCTCACCCTTCGCTGTGGTCCCTTTGGATTTGTGGGTCAGCGTCTTGCCGTCTTTGGACACCGTACGGCTGCCGGTTTGGACCACCTTGCCCGCCTTCTTCGTTGTGAACTCGACCGTGTTGCTGTCGACCTGCTTGACCGAGAGGCTGTCGTAGTTGGGGGTACCCGTCACCGGGTAATCCTTGCCGTCCAGCTGATAGGTTGCCTGGCTCGTTATTTCTTTTCCGTCGGCGCCCACGGTCTTCACAACGAGCGTGATGCTCGGCCCGGATTGCGAGTACGTTCTCACCTGACTCTTGAACGCCGGACCGGGCTTAAACGTGGACTTTGAGACGTTGAGCTGCCAAGTGCCGATTACTGGGTCAGGAACGGCCGCCTCGGCGATTGCGACGCTGGTCGCTGCCGCGATTGCAAGGACTGCACGTACAAGTAGCTTTCTCATGTTCGTCCCCCGTTACTTGATGATGTTATCTGACAGTCCACCCACGATCTTCGAGTGGACACGCGTGCGCAAGCATGCGCGCGCAAGTTTCCGCGGGCAAGGCCGTGCAATGTCGGATCCGCGCCGCGCTCATGGCGCGGGCTCGGGCAGCACGAAGGTCCGGCGGGCGATCTCGGTGGCGAGCTGATCGGGGCGATACCAGCGCGAGAGGGCGGTCTTGTCGAGCATCTCGGGATGAGCCCGCACGAACGCGGCGAAGTCCGGCGCGCCGCCGCGCTCCATGCGCTCGGCGATCAAGGACAGGAACGCGATGGTCGTGGTCTGATGGAAGGCCTGCGGCTTGCCGGCCTTCGCCGTCATGGCGCGCAGCGCCCGCGAGTAAAGCCAGGCGGTCTCCGCGAAGTCATGCCGCCGCAGCATCTCGAACGCCATGCGCACGTGCTCGCGGTGCGCAAATGCGCCCGGCTCGATCTCGCCGCGCACGAAGCGCTCGAGCTCGGGGCAGTCAGGGTGCATCCGCGCCGGCCTCGCGCAGCCGGTGAGAGTCCCGGGCGGTGAGCTCCAGGCCGTAGACCGCCTTCAGCGCCTTCACCTTCCTGAGTGTCGCGCCCGAGAAGGGCGCCTTGCCCTCGAAGGCGTGCAGGACGATGCCCTCGAGCAGATCACCGAGCGACAGGTCGAGCTCGGTCGCGAGCGCCTTGAGCACCTTCAGCAGGCGGCTCTCGAGGCGCACTCCGGTCTGGGTGCGGGTGATCTCTTTCATGATCCCCATGGTACCAAGTTACCAAGGTACCATCAAGCCGGCCGTGAGGGCGGCCCGCCACGCCCGAGGCCACGCCCGAAGCCACGCCCGAAGCTGCGTGTGAGGCCGTGCCCGGGGCTGCGTCCGAGGTCGTGCCCGGGGCGGGCCGCGCGCATCGCCAGGGGAAATGACCCGCAACGCGCCTTTCTGTTCTAATCAGCGGTTGCATGCAAACCGCACGCGACATCACCGGCTACCGCCGGCACTGGGCCGAGCGCTTCGGCACCGCGCCGTTCCTGCCCATGTCGCGCGCCGAGATGGACATCCTCGGCTGGGACAGCTGCGACGTCATCATCGTGAGCGGGGATGCCTACGTCGATCACCCGAGCTTCGGCATGGCCATCATCGGGCGGGTGCTGGAAGCGCAGGGCTTCCGGGTCGGCATCATCGCGCAGCCCGATTGGCACAGCGCGGATGCCTTCGCCGCCCTCGGCCCGCCGAACCTGTTCTTCGGCATCACCGCCGGCAACATGGATTCGATGGTCAACCGCTACACCGCCGATCGCCGGGTGCGCAGCGACGACGCGTATACCCCGGGGGGTGTCGCGGGCAAGCGGCCGGACCGCTCGGTGATCGTATACGCGCAGCGCGCGCGCGAGGCGTTCGGCGAGGTGCCGATCGTCATCGGCGGCATCGAGGCTTCCCTGCGCCGCATCGCGCACTTCGATTACTGGTCCGAGAAGGTGCGCCGCTCGGTGCTGCTGGATGCCAAGGCGGACCTGCTGGTGTATGGCAATGGCGAGCGGCAGATCTGCGAGCTCGCCCACCGCCTCGCGGGCGGTGAGTCGATTCACGACATCACCGACGTGCGCGGCACGGTGTTCGCGCGCCGTGGCATGCCGGCGGACTGGATCGAGATCGATTCCACTCACCTGGATGCGCCCGGGCCGCTGAATGCTCCGCTGGACCCTTATGCCATGGCGGCGAGCGCACCTGCGGCGCCGGGGGCGCCGCCGAGTGCGCCGTGCCGGGACGCGCCAGCGGTACCCGGGGGCGAGAAGATCGTGCGCTTCGTGCGGCGCGTGAAGAACGCCGATCGCGAGCGCAGCGTGATCCGCATGCCCGCCTGGGAGGCGGTCGCCGCGGATCCGGTGTTGTATGCGCACGCCTCGCGCATCCTGCACCTGGAGTCCAATCCGGGTAACGCGCGCGCGCTGGTGCAGCGCCACGGCGACACCGAGGTGTGGCTGAACCCGCCGCCCATTCCGCTCACCACCGCCGAGATGGACTGGGTGTACGAGCGCCCCTACGGCCGCGCACCGCACCCGAGCTACGGCAAGGCGAGCATTCCCGCGTACAAGATGATCCGCTTCTCGGTCGCCATCCAGCGCGGCTGCTTCGGCGGCTGCACCTTTTGCTCCATCACCGAGCACGAGGGCCGCATCATCCAGAGTCGCTCGGAAGATTCCGTGCTGCGCGAGATCGAGGCGGTGCGTGACAAGGTGCCGGGCTTCACCGGCGTCATTTCCGATCTCGGCGGACCCACCGCCAACATGTACCGGCTCGCCTGCAAGAGCCGCGAGATCGAGAGCGCCTGCCGCCGGCCGTCGTGCGTGTACCCGGGCATCTGCCCCAATCTCGACACCGATCACGCGCCGCTCATCCGCCTCTACCGCCGCGCGCGCGCGCTGCCGGGCATCAGGAAGGTGCTGATCGCCTCGGGCGTGCGCTATGACCTGGCGATCGAGTCTCCCGAGTACGTGAAGGAGCTCGCCCAGCACCACACCGGCGGGTACCTGAAGATCGCGCCCGAGGCGCTCGCCGAGGGGCCGCTGTCGAAGATGATGAAGCCCGGGGTGGCCGCCTACGACCGCTTCAAGGAGCTGTTCGACCGCTACTCGAGGCAGGCCGGCAAGGAGCAGTACCTGATTCCTTATTTCATAGCGGCCCATCCGGGCACCAGCGATGCGGACATGCTCGAGCTCGCACTGTGGCTGAAGAAGAACGGCTTGCGCGCCGACCAGGTGCAGGCGTTCCTGCCCACACCCATGGCGACGGCAACCGCCATGTATCACTCCGGCAAGAACCCGCTGCGACGCATCACGCGCAGCAGCGAGGAGGTGCTGATACCCAAGGGTCTGAAAGTGCGCCGGCTCCACAAGGCGTTCCTGCGCTATCACGACGCCAACAACTGGCCGCTGCTGCGCGAGGCGTTGCGGCGCATGGGACGCGCGGATCTCATCGGCAACGGCCGCCAGCAGCTGGTGCCGGCGTATCAGCCGATCGGCACCGCTGACGCGCAGGCCGGCCGGCGCGGCGCGCCGCTGCGGCCGTTTCGCACCCAGCACACCGGACTGCCGCCACAGCACGGTTCGCGCGGCCGGCGGCCAGTGCGCGGGTGATCGTGATGGAGACCCTCGTGTGCAGCACTGCGCACTCCTGGCGCGCCGCACTGGCGCTGCTGGCGACACTCACCCTGCGCACCGCACCCGCTGTCGCCGCGGCCGCGCCTCCCGCCGCCGACTCGGACGCCGGCACGGCCGCGGTGCTGGAAATCAACGGACCGATCGGACCTGCAACCTCGCGCTACGTGGTGCACGGCATCGAGGCGGCGCACGAGAACGGCAGCCGCGTGGTGGTGCTGGAACTGGACACCCCCGGGGGGCTCGACAGCGCGATGCGCGACATCATCCGCGCGATCCTGGCCTCCCCGGTCCCGGTGGTGAGTTACGTCACTCCCTCCGGAGCGCGCGCGGCGAGCGCCGGGACCTACATTCTGTACGCGAGCCACGTTGCGGCGATGGCGCCGGCCACCAACCTGGGGGCCGCCACACCGGTTTCCATCGGCGGTGAGCCCGAGCCGGCGTCCCCGCCGGTACCCACCCCGGGGGCGAACCCGGCGCAGGACGGGAATGCCAAGACCCCCGCTCCCGCCGGCGGCGCGGCGCCGCCCAACCTGCCGGGCAGCGCCATGGAGCGCAAAGTCGTCAACGACGCCGTGGCCTACATCCGCGGCCTGGCCGAGGAGCGCGGCCGCAACGCCGACTGGGCCGAGCAGGCGGTGCGCGGCGCCGCCAGCCTCTCGGCCACGGCTGCGCTGCAACAGAAGGTCATCGATATCATCGCCCGTGACCTGCCGGAGCTGCTGACGCGCATCGACGGGCGCGAGGTGCGCATCGGCGATCGCGCCGTGAAGCTTGCGACCCGCGGGCTTGCGGTGCTGCGCATGAAACCCGACTGGCGCACCCGGCTGCTGGCGGTCATCACCAACCCCACGGTCGCGTACGGACTGATGCTCATCGGCATCTGGGGACTGCTGCTCGAGGGGTACAATCCCGGCGCAGTACTGCCGGGTGTGGCCGGCTCGGTGTGCCTGCTGATCGCGTTATTCGCGTTCCAGATCCTGTCGGTGAACTACGCGGGGCTGGCGCTGGTGGTGCTCGGCACGGCCATGATCATCTCGGAGTTTTTCTTCCCGACCTACGGCTCGCTCGGTGTAGGGGGTCTGATTGCATTCGTCGTCGGCTCGCTCATCCTCTTCGACACCGATGTGCCGGGCATGAATGTGGGCCGGCCGCTGATCGGCGCCTTCGCCACCATGGGCGGGCTGGTGATCGCGGGCATCGTGTACCTCGCGAGCCGCTCCATGCGCCGCCCGGTCGCCACCGGCACGCAGGCAATGATCGGGGAGTCCGCGGAAGTGGTCGCGGACTTCACCGGCAGGGGCAAGGTGCGCTACGGCGGGGAGCTGTGGAACGCGCGCAGCGACGCCGCGCTGCGCGCCGGCGACCTGGCGCGCATCGTCAGGGTGGAAGGTCTGACACTGTGGGTCGAGCCGCATTGAGCGCCGCTCGCGACTGGAGACACTCATGTCGTTCGTGATCGCCATCGCCATATTCATCATCGTGCTGGTATTCAGCGCCATCAACGTGCTGAACGAATACGAGCGTGTCGTCGTGTTCACGCTCGGACGCTTCACCGGCATCAAGGGTCCCGGGCTGGTGCTCATCTGGCCCGGCATACAGAGGACCCGCCGCGTGGATCTGCGCGTCATCGTGCTCAACGTGCCCAAGCAGGATGTGATCACGCGCGACAACGTCTCGGTGAAGGTGAATGCGGTGGTCTACTTCCGCGTCGTCGATGCCGGCAAGGCCATCATCCAGGTAGCGAACGCCTTCGACGCCACCAGCCAGGTCGCGCAGACCACGCTGCGCTCGGTCGTCGGCCAGCACGAGATGGACGACCTGCTCGCGCAGCGCGACAAGCTCAACGTCGACCTGCAGCGCATCCTCGATCAGAGCACCGAAAACTGGGGCATCAAGGTCTCGACGGTGGAGATCAAGGACGTCGACCTCGATGAAAGCATGATTCGCGCCATGGCGAAGCAGGCCGAGGCCGAGCGCACCCGGCGCGCCAAGATCATCCACGCCGAAGGCGAGGCGCAGGCGGCCCAGCAACTGGTCGAGGCGGCAAAGGCACTGGCGCTCCAGCCGAGCGCCCTGCAGCTGCGCTACCTGCAGACTCTCGCCGACATCGCCCACGAGAGAACCCAGCTGATCGTCTTCCCGCTGCCGCTCGACCTGATCAAGCCGTTCTTCGGCCCGCACGGTGAGTAGCGCCCGCACGCTCGCCATCGCGGGCCTGCTGCTGGCGCTCGCCACCGCCTGCGGCGCCTTCGGCGCCCACGCGCTGAGGAATCAGCTGGCGCCCGAGCGGCTGCAGCTGTGGGAGACGGCGGTGCGCTATCAGTTCTTTCAGGCCCTCGGTCTCATCGGCGTCGGTCTGGCGCTGCGCAGCTACGATGGCGGCGCGCTGCGCGCCGCGGCGGCGCTGATCGTGGCCGGGGTGGTGCTGTTCTCGGGCAGTCTCTATGCCCTCAGTCTCGGTGCGCCGCGCGCACTCGGGCTGCTCACGCCCCTGGGCGGGCTCGCCTGGATCGGCGGTTGGCTGTTGTTCGCGCTGGCAGCGTGGCGGCACTGAGCGAAGGAGCAATGCAAATGTTGGAACGCAGCACCGCGCATCTCGCCGTGATCGCAACGGCCGCGGCTGCGGTCGGCTTCTCGGCACCGGGCGCAGCAGTGTCCGCGCCGGCGCCGGGTGCCGCGGCGCCGCCCGCACAGATCGGGCAATGGGGCATCGACCTCGGTTCCCGCGATCTGAGCGTGAAGCCGGGGGATGACTTCTATCGCTATGCCGACGGTCACTGGCTCGACACGCATGAGATTCCGCCCGACCGCTCGCGCTGGGGCGCCTTCGATGAGCTTCAGGAGCGCTCACTGCAGCAGCTGCGCGGGATCCTGGAGGCGTTGCCCGAGGATGCGACCCCCGGCAGCAACATACGCAAGCTCCGCGATTTCTATGGGGCGTACCTCGATACCGACGCCGTTGAGCGCGCCGGGCTCACGCCCGCCCGGGCGGGACTCGAGGCGATCGCCGCCGCCCGCACCCACGAGGATATCGGCCGCCTCATGGAGCGGGCCGAGCTGCGGCTCACCGCGCCGGTCGAGTTCCGCACCGCTCCCGATGAGAAGGATCCCGACCGCTACATGGTGACGATCACGCAGAGCGGGCTGGGACTGCCGGATCGCGACTACTACCTGAAGGACGAGCCGGTCTACCGGGAGCTGCGCGCCAGGTACGCCGCGCACATCGAGCGCCTGCTGAAGCTTGCCGCCGAGGACGATGCGGCGCAGGCGGCCCGTTCCATCGTCGAGCTCGAAACCCAGATCGCCACGGCGCACTGGCCGCGTGCCAAGCGCCGCGAGCGCGACCTGACCTACAACCCGCACACGCGCGAGGAGCTGACCACCTTCGCGCCCGGCTTCCCCTGGCCAGCGCTGCTCTCGGGCGCCGAGCTCGAAGCCCAGCCGCGTTTCATCGTGCGCGAGTCCGATGCCGTACAGGCGCTCGGCGTGATGTTCCGCAAGGTGCCGGTGGAGCGCTGGCGGACGTACCTCGCTTACCACTATCTGGAGGGCAACGCCGACGTGCTACCGAAGGCCTTCGATGACGAAGTGTTCGACTTCTACGGGCGCACGCTGCACGGCCAGCAGCAGCAGCGCGCCCGCTGGAAGCGCGCCGTGCGTGCGGTCGACCAGGGGCTCGGGGAAGCGGCCGGGGAGCTTTACGTGCAGCGATACTTTCCGCCGGCCTCGAAGCAGAAGATGCTCGAGCTGGTCGAGAACCTGCGCGCCGCCTATCGGCGCCGCATCGAGCACCTGCCCTGGATGAGTGCGGCGACGCGCAAGGTTGCGCGGGTGAAGCTCGCCGCCTTTCACCCCAAGATCGGCTATCCGGACAAGTGGCGTGATTACTCGGCCCTCGAGGTGAGCCCGGGCGACGCCTTCGGCAATGCCGCGCGCGCGGCGGCCTTCGATTGGCAGCGCCAGCTCAAGCGCCTCGGGGGACCGACCGACCGCGGCGAGTGGGGCATGACACCCCAGACCATCAACGCCTACTACAATCCGACGTTCAACGAGGTGGTGTTCCCGGCCGCCATCCTGCAGCCGCCGTTCTTCGATCCCGACGCGGATGCGGCGGTCAACTACGGCGGCGTCGGCGGCGTCATCGGACACGAGATGGGTCACGGATTCGATGATCAGGGCGCCAAGTCGGACGCACGCGGCGTGCTGCGCGAGTGGTGGCAGCCGCAGGATGAGCAGGCATTCCATCAGCGCGTCGATCGGCTCGCCGCGCAGTACGACGGCTACGAAGCACTGCCGGGGCTGCACATCAACGGTCGCCTGACGCTCGGAGAGAACATCGGCGACCTCGGCGGCGTGTCAGTGGCGAACGAGGCCTATCACCTCTCGCTGCACGGTGCGCCCGCTCCGGTGCTCGACGGCCTCACCGGCGAGCAGCGCTTTTTCCTGTCCTGGGCGCAGGTGTGGCGCGAGAAGCAGCGCGACGAGGATCTGCGTTCGCAGGTCACGAGCAACCCCCACAGCCCGGCGAAGTATCGCGTGAACGGCGTGGTGCGCAACATCGATGCCTGGTACGCCGCGTTCAACGCGCGCCCCGCAGACAAGCTGTACCTGCCCCCGCAGGAGCGCGTGCGCATCTGGTGAGCTCGGGGCTGCCCATCGATGAGGCGCTGCCGGCGCTGCGCGCGGCGCTCGGCACGCGGCGCGCGGCCGTGCTGCAGGCGCCGCCCGGCGCCGGCAAGAGCACGGTGGTGCCGCTCGCGCTGCTCGAGGAGCCGTGGGCGCGCGGTAAACGGCTCATCATGCTCGAGCCGCGCCGCCTCGCGGCGCGCGCCATTGCCGAGCGCATGGCGCACACGCTCGGCGAGAGCGTCGGGCGCACGGTCGGATACCGCATGCGCTTCGACACGCGCATCTCGCGCGACACGCGCATCGAGGTGGTCACCGAGGGTGTGCTGACGCGGCTGCTGCAGAGTGATCCGGCGCTCGAGGGCGTCGCCGCCCTCATCTTCGACGAGTTCCACGAACGCAGCCTGCAGGCCGATCTGGGAGTTGCGCTCGCCCTCGATGCGCGCGAGCACCTCACGCCCGAGCTGCGGCTGCTCGTCATGTCGGCCACCCTCGATGGGGCAGCGGTGGCGCGGCTGCTGGACGACGCGCCGCTCGTCACCGCGCACGGCCGCATCTTCCCGGTCGAGACCCGTTACGCCAGCAAGGGCCTGCCGGCGCTGCCGGAGGCGCCCTCGGGCCCCCGCTCGCAGGAGTCCCCCGAACGGCTGATCGCGCAGCTGGTCAGCCGTGCGCTGCACGAGGAGCGCGGCGATGTGCTGGTGTTCCTGCCGGGAGCGGGCGAGATCCGCCGGGTGCAGTCGCGCCTGAGCGCCGCGCAACTCGGCTCGGGTGTGCAGGTCCTGCCGCTGTTCGGCGAGCTCGCGAGCGAGGAGCAGGACGCCGCCCTGGCGCCGGCCGGAAGCGGAGTGCGCAAGGTGGTGCTCGCCACCAACATCGCGGAAACGAGTCTCACCATTCCAGGCGTGCGCGTGGTGGTCGACTCGGGACTGGTGCGGCGCGCGTGCTTCGATCCGGTCACCGGCATGAGCCGCCTGGAGACACAGCGCATCTCGCGCGCCTCCGCGGATCAGCGCCAGGGCCGTGCCGGACGCCTGGCAGCGGGTGTCTGCTACCGGGCATGGAGCGAGGGCGCGCACTCGAGTCTGGCGGCGTTCACTGCGCCGGAGATCCTGGACGCCGACCTCGCGCCGCTGGCGCTGGAGCTGGCGAGCTGGGGCGCACGGGATGCCGCGGCGCTGCGCTGGCTCGACCCGCCGCCCGCCGCGCAGCTGGGCAGCGCGCGGGATCTGCTCGAGCGTCTCGGCGCACTGGACGGCGCCGGCGGCATCACCGCCCACGGGCGCGAGCTGACGCGTGTCGCGGCGCATCCGCGCCTGGCGCACATGCTGCTGCGTGCGCGCGTGCTGGGACAGCTGCCGCTCGCCGCGCAGCTGGCGGCGCTGCTGTCGGAACGCGATCTGCTGCGCGCGGGCGCAGGCACGCGCGATGCGGATATCCGTGCGCGTCTCGAGATCATGCGCGGAGAGGACCGCGCTGCAGCGTTCGACCGGCCGACGCTGCAGCGGGCGCGGCGTGTAGCGCGCGATCTCGAACGGCAAGCGGACGAGTCCGGCGGCGCCGCCGGCGCAGGCCGCGCCGACACGGGTGCTGACCCGGGGCTGCTGCTCGCGTTCGCCTACCCGGATCGCATCGGCCGCAAGCGCGCGGGCGGGGCGGGCCGCTTTGTTCTCGCCAACGGCCGCGGCGCGGCGTTCGCCGGGCCCCAGGGACTGGGGCGGCAGGAGCTCATCGTGGCGGTGGACCTGGATGATCGCGAGCGCGATGCACGCATCCTGCTCGCCGCGCCCCTGGAGCGGCGCGACCTGACCGAGCATTTCGCGGATCGCATCCGGCGTCGCGAATCGGTGCAATGGAGCACCCGCGAGCAGGCGGTCATCGCGCGCCGCACGCTCGAGCTGGATGCCCTGGTGCTGGAGGAGCAACCGCTGGCGGAGGTTCCTGCGGAGGCGGCCCGCGGCGCGATGCTCACCGGGGTGCGGGAGCTGGGGATCGCGGCGCTGCCGTGGGATCGCGATGCGCGCGATCTGCAGGCACGGATCGAGTTCGTGCGCGCCGCGCTCGGCGGCGCGCCGGGAGCGCCGCCCGCATGGCCGGAGGTCTCCGATGCCGCCCTGGGCGCGACCCTGGAAGCCTGGCTCACTCCCTGGCTCGATGGCGTTACGCGCCGCGAGCACCTGGCGCGCGTGCCGCTCACCGATGCCCTGCGTGCTCGGCTCACCTCCGAGCAACGGCGCGCGCTCGAGGAGTGGGCGCCGGCGAGCCTGACCATGCCCAGCGGCTCGCGCATCCGCGTCGACTATCTCGATGACAGCGCGCCGGCCGTGTCGGTGAGACTGCAGGAAGTATTCGGGCTGGCGGACACGCCGCGCCTGGGCCGCGGCCGCGTGCCCCTCACCTTCAGGCTGTTGTCACCGGCGCGGCGCCCCGTGCAGGTGACGCGCGACCTGGCAAGCTTCTGGCGCGGCGCCTACGCCGAGGTGCGCAAGGACCTGCGCGGGCGCTACCCGAAGCACTACTGGCCCGAGAATCCGCTCGAGGCGCAGCCCACACGCGGCGTGCCTGGCTCCAGTCGCGGTCGCAGGTGACCGATTTCGGCTGCAGGCATAGCCGCCGGACTATCGCCGCATTTATTTAGCTCAGGCACAGCCACAGATGCTCGCGACGTGGACGACGCAGACTCGCCATTTGAAGAAGTGCGGCTGTAGAGTACTGCGGTGCCTTCGCGGGTATACCTCCTGTCGCTTCCGGAACGCGTGATCCGCACGGCGCTGGGCTTTAGCGCCGGACTGCTGCGTGAAATCGGCGAGGTCGTGTTGCCACGGACCGTGCGCCGCGGCCAGCTGTACAAGACCCTCGTGGACACGACGCTGCGCTACGTGATCGAGCAAGTCGGCGGCGCAAAAGGCGTCTACCCCGGCGAGGTGCCGCAGGCGCAGGACTTTCTTGCGCGGCGCGGCGTCGGTCATGCCATAGAGCTGCTCGGCATCGCGGCGTTTCGCATCTCTCCGGTATGGGTACTCGCGGCGCTTGCCGATCTCAGCGGCCTCGGGCGGCGACTGATCGCAGAGATTGCCGAGGCATTGAAGGAAGAGGGCCTCCTGGAGAAGGAAGCGCAATTCGAGAACGTCGATCAGCTGCTCGATAGCTTGGAGAAGACCTCATCACGCCTGGCCCGGACGATCAATGCGCCGCCCATTGATGTCGCCCGCCTT
>Ga0209805_1000653_pt1 | contig 21295 bp, 10 predicted proteins | sample GraSoiAngelo_148_FD_185905 | JGI IMG/M metagenome (GOLD analysis project Ga0209805, IMG submission 185905) | Grasslands soil microbial communities from the Angelo Coastal Reserve, California, USA - 14_1009_09_20cm (SPAdes) (version 2) | ecosystem: Environmental > Terrestrial > Soil > Grasslands ...
ATCCAATCCCGCAGCTGCGCTTTTGCTTTCGGAATATTTTTTGCCTGCGCGGTCTCGATCGCGGTTTCGACTTTGCTGAAGTCGCATTCCGGACAGCGCCCTTTCGGCTGGATCGCGCTGAATTCATGATCCTGGTTGCGCGCGAGCTCCATCAGTTGGCGCGCCTGCATCAATCGCAAAAGCGGACGCCGATTTTCGCTGCTCAACGAACGGCCGATCGTTGTTTGTTGTTGGACAAATTCGTTCCACAAATCGTCGTCGTCGGTGATCAATTCGAGCCTGGCCGGAAGGCCGAGACGATGACCGTGCGTGGCGAGCAGCTTCACACAAAACGCGTGGATCGTTCCGAAGAACGCGCGGCCAAATGCCTCCACAGTTTCCAGCGGCAAACCGGCTTCAAGAATTCGTTGCCGGGTGCGTTGCTGCATTTCGTCCGCGGCGCGGTTCGTATAAGTGACGACAACCAGTTGCGGCAGCCACTCCGCCGCGCGTTGTCGATCTTTCGCAATCTCGACGATTCGATCAGTGATCGCGCGCGTTTTCCCCGAACCGGCGGAAGCGATCACCGAGAAATTCGTCTCCAATTCGCAGGCGAAGCGCCGACGCGCTTCCTGGTCGGCGATCGTTGTCACTTCGTTTCCTCCTTGTTTTCGAGCGCAAAGGCCGGATGCGTCATCGTCCACTTTGTCTTTAGGAGGTCGGGGTCGATCGGGAGGGTCGCGAGCGGATATTTTCTGACGAACCCGAAATCGCTGTGGACCGGGCCGAGCATTCCGAACACGCCGCTTTTCTGCATCCGATGCAGCTCGCGCCAGAAATCTTTTTGGGCGAGCACGTGGGTCAGCTGAAATTGCGGTTCGAGTTCTTCTGCCGGCGAAAGCAAAGTCAATTGCACATCGGTCGCGCCGAGTGCGTGCGCCGCGAGCGCATACAACGCGAGCTGAACGCCACGTCCTTCGACCAGTTGTCGATGAAATTTTTGCTCGGTTGTTTCTTTGCCGCGCGGGCTGCGCAAATTAAATCCGCGCCGGCGACCGGTTTTGTAGTCGACGACCCAGAGATCGTCGTAACCAAGCTGCGACTTCTCCGACTTGTGCCGAGCGAGGATCAAATCGATCCGGCCGCGGACACGAAGCTTTTCTGCTTCGCCCAATGAAATTTCTGCGGGCGAGCCAAGCGACCATTCGACCGCCATCTCGGACCAGTCGTTCAGACCCGAAACCTTCCCGGCCAGGCAATCGGCGATGTAGAGCGCGTTGCTCCAACCAGAGTTCCACCAATCGGGAACTGTCTTGCCTCGCGCGGCGCAGAGCGCATTGATCTCGTCACGGAACGCTTGTGCATGCTCGACGATCCGCGTGCGGATTTCGTCCGCGCAGTTAACGTCGACGAACGCATTTTCATCGCCGTCGCGAACGCTGTTGGCGAGCCAGCGATGCACCCATTGTCCAGTCGCGGCCGCCCAGGCGTCGCCGCTGTCGTCACTGCTTTCGGCGCCGAGAAAAATTTCCATCCAAACAATCGCCGGCCAGCGCAGCGCCTGTTCCCACTGCGTCACGCGCAATGAGACCTCACGCTCGGGCGCGGATTTCAGCGCGAATTCGTATTCGCCGGCCGGCCGCTCCTGCCTGCGCGCGTCGAACGCGTAGCGGGTGCGGCCGACGCTGATCGAATCGACTTTCTGCGCGTCCACCGGCGACCAATCCTTCAACCAGGCGCGCGTTTGCTGTTCGAGCGTCTGCAAAGTTTGTTGCGAAACGCCGCGCCCGCGCGCAGTAAAATAAAGCCAGGAAAAAAATTCGCTCGGATTTGCGATGCGACCCGGCTGCGCCGCTGAATAAAGATTCGCGCTCGCGCCAATCCCGCCGGTGACGGATTCGACCAGGTTTAACAATTGTCGCCGGCGAATCTGCCGGCGTTCGTTTGCTCCAAGCAAAAGCGTTTTCCCTTCGCGCACGCTCCAGTGACCTTCCCCCTGCCGGCCGCGCTTGGATGCGCGACGGTTGAGCGTTTTATTTTGTCGGTTCAGATCGTCGATCTGTTCTTCGCGAACAAAACCGAGTTCTTCATCCAGCGACGGCCAGAGTTCGTCGTTTAAGCCGGCGAAAATGAGATGCGACCACGGCTGCGCCTGCGCTTCACCATAAGGAAGCAGATGGACGCGCGCGTAGGGATGCGCGCCGAAATCGTCGCGTTGCAAAGACGGCGCGCCGAGGACTTCGCGCAGCCATCGCAAATAGCTGCTTCTCGAAAATGCGGCGCCGAGTTGCCCGCTCCAGTTGCGGCTCAATCGATCGACTTCGCTCCAATGTTCTTTCCAGCCCAATTGCGAGAAAATCTTGCGCGTTTGTGAAAGAAATTCCGTCAACGACGCGCTCGCGGGTAGAAGCTGTATCTTCTCAAGACCTGCGGCGACCGTTTTGCCATCGCGCAACACCGTAGAATTGCCGCAGTAATCGCGGAGTAGCTCAATGTCATCGATCAGCACCTCGTTGTAAGCGCGGCGCAGCGTTTCTTCGACCTGCAAGATCGCTAATGCGTCGAAGATTTCTGTGTCGATCGCGCGCAAGAACTGAAACAGCGATTTCAAACGTGGCGCTTGTTGCAATTCGAGCCAGGCGCGCCAGGCGTCGTCATCAAACGCGCTCGGCGCGAGATGGGCGACACCGTCGTTGTGCGCGATTTGCGCCGATTCAAGAAACGTGGCGACCAGGCGAGGCAATGCACCCGGTCCGGCAAATAAAATTCCGAGCCGCTCGCATTTAGTATCGGCCAGAAACTTGGCGGTCAATGCGACAATTGCGCGCGCCTGCTGAGTTGTGTCGCGACCGATGGCGAAATGAACTTCAGTTGGCAGCGACTCAGTGATTGAGTTCGGCCGACCCTCACCTCCATCCTCTCCCTGGCCAGGGAGAGGAAGTCGCGAAGCGGCAGGTGAGGGTGGAATGATCTCGGCCACGCCAAACGTCTCTTCCCAAGTTCCGACCCATGTTTCATCGACCTCGCGGGCTTCGTCGCGCGGGTCATTTAAAACGACGGTTGCGTCTTCGGAACCGAGAATCGCAGCGCGCAGTAACGGCCAAAGCGGCCAATGGGAAGCATCAAAACCGAAGAGAAGCAGATTACTAAACAGCGCTCCGGATTTTTCGGCACCGCGGACGGCGGCGCGGTCGGCCTCATAAACGAATGTAAAGCCGCAGTCGCGCGCCTGTTTCTCAAAACGAGCAGCGATTTCGCGGAGAGGGGGCGAATCGATTTCCTCGAAGGCCCAGCCGGCAGCCCCGAGCTGGTCGAGCGCGCGGAGAAAATGATTGGGATCGCGCGCGATCGATTTTGCCACCAACGCGGACTCTTCGTTGTCGCCCATTCCAGCGGCGAATTCTTCGGCGGTGACGGCAAGGAGCAACCGGAGATGTTCGCGCAATGCAAGCTTCAGCCTGACTTCGCGCAGCAAGGTTTCGCGCAATTGCGGCGGCGACAAAAACTTTACTCCGACGAGCGAGTTGCCGGCGCCGAGCAGTTGGTTGCGAAAAAAATAGGCCTGACTGCGAGATGCAGTCACCACCGCAGTCGGCTGGACATTACTTAACGCCGCGTGACCGATCGTCTCAAACCATGGGCGGACCACATTCTCCCAGGCCGCTTCCGGCGAAGCGCCGATGTGCAGCGACACGTTGGGCGAAGATTTCTTAACTTCGCCGCCCAATTGCTGCATCGTCCAATTTAGCAACTGCCGCTTTCTGCGCGAGCACGCGTTCGTCGCCAACGCGCCGGGTCACGCCGGTTCGGTCGAGATATTCGAGGAAAGGAATGATGATTCGGCGTGACGTTCCGAGTCTTTGCCGGAGCTGGCTCGCAGTGGCGGATCCGTTCGTGGAAATGAATTCTGAGACCAGGTTTTGCATTTGATCAACTGCGTCGCGAAGCAAAACTATTTCGTCGCCGATCTCAACGATCTCGCCCTGCTCGATCAAAAATCGGAGCGCCTGGTGGAGATGTCGATCATGGGGGAAATCTTTGCGGCTCGGAGGATCGAATGGTTTCCCGGCAAGCGCGGCGCGAATCTTTTCCGCCGCCGGCAGGATTTCCGCCGGCAACGAGGGACGATGTGAATTGCGTCCGATGTTGGTTTCGGCCCGAGCGAAGCCATTCGCCGTCATCTCTGAGACGAGGGCAGCAAATAATTCGTCCGATTCGATGTTTAGTTCGACGCGCAACTGTGTGAAATCGAGGCCGCGTTGTTCCGGATGTTTTTCGTGCGCCCGATCGATCAACGCGCTCGCTCGCGTAACCAAATCGCGCCAATACGCCGGGTTTGCGGCAATCTTCCCGCGCAAGACGATTGCGCCTGCGTTCTGCGATCGAGACAGCGCGTTTGCAATTTCGTCCGCGCTGAAATGCGATGTGACTAACAGAGTGTTGGTTTGAGCGAAACCGTCACGCGAAAGCTGCGACAGAATACAAACATCGACATCGTCAATGGCGGCAGCACGCGTTCGTAGAAGTTCAGTTTGCCCAGCGTTTCGAAAGTTCTGCCGATCGCAATCGACATCCAAAACTACGCCGCCGGCAATCGTGTTTTGTGCGGAAGAATCGCGAACAACAAAACGATCACCGACGAACGCGAGAATCGGCGAATCCAAACACAATTGAGCAATGACGCGTTGCCCGGGTTGGACAACATCTTGATCTAGCAACGTAATCTTAGCCGGCACACGAGTCGTGCCGAGATGGATATGGACTACGCCGCCGTTTTTGAGCGGGCGCGCCGCGGGTGTCTTCCGATTCAGTCGTGCCGATCTTTCCAGAACAACGTTAACGATGTCGGCCGCTGCGCCAACATTGGCAATGGTGATGACATCGCCGCGTTTAATTCCATCGGACCCGACTGGAACATCCGGCAAATTAATCGCGGTGCGCGTTCCGGGTTGAGCGATTTCCAAATCGCGGTTGTGACTTTGGATGGTTCGCACGCGGGCGGAGAGATTTTGCGGCTGGATAACGACGTTTTGGCCGCGCTGAAATTGACCACCGGCCAGCGTCCCGGTCACAACAGTCCCAATTCCGCGAAGGGTGAATGCGCGGTCGACGAACAATCGTGGTTTTCCGATATCGGGTGGCGTTGAGACGGTGGCGAATTCAGAAGCAAGCGCTTCTTTCAAATCTTCGAGACCGAAGCCGGTGCGAGCCGAAGTCGCGATGATCTGCGCATTCGCGAAAGTGGTTTCACGGAGTTTCCCGCGAATTTGGCTGGCGACATTGTCGATCTTGCCGAGATCACTTTTTGTCAGCGCAACGACGATGCGCCGAACGCCGAGATAACTCAGAATTTGGAGATGCTCTTCGGTTTGCGGCATCCAGCCGTCGTCTGCCGCGACCACCAAGAGCGCGAGATTGATCGACCCAATGCCGGCGATCATATTGCGGACGAAATCTTCGTGGCCCGGAACATCGACAATACCGACAGAAAAAGTTGAAGGTTGGTCCGAGGTGCGAGCCGCACTGGCGTTGGACTGGCAGTTGTTGAGACTTGAGGGCGGGGCGGAAAGCTCGAGATGCGCAAATCCCAAATCAATCGTGATGCCGCGGGCTTTTTCTTCGGGCAGACGATCTGGATTCGTTCCGGTCAGCGCTTTGACGAGTGTGCTCTTGCCATGGTCGACGTGACCTGCGGTGGCGAGAATGAAATGTTTGTCCGTCATTTATTAACCATGAAGGACACGAAGAGCATGAAGGGTTAGAGGACGAAGCGTTTAATGCCGTTCTGCAGTTTCGTGACGTTAAAATTAATCGGTAAACCGATCGGAATTTTGGCCAAGCGCATATAAGTAAGAATTTGCGCCTGATGAATCGGAAGAAGCCCTTCTACACTTTTGATCTCAACGATAAGATCGCCACTTACAAGAAGATCAATTCGATAGCCGCAGTCGAGTAAGACTTCTTTGTAGCGAACCGGCAGAGGCACCTCCATTTGAAAGGGGATTGCCGCATGCGACAGCTCACAGGCGAGGCATTGACGACATGTAGATTCGAGTAAGCCTGGTCCGAGTTGGCGATGAACCTCGATCGCGCAGCCAATCACTTTTCGTGACAACTCATCAAATTCCATCTTCGTGTCTTTCGTGATCTTCGTGGTGTGCTTTTGTGCACGCGGTGCGAATGGCATCGATCACGAGATCGTCCTGATGCGAAAAGATCGTGCGCAAATCGAGTTTGAAGCGACCGCCGGCGATGTACCCAGTGACCGGCGGACTGGAACGGCGAAGAGTGCGCGCAAAATCCTCGAGCGAGGAGTTCTCGGGCAGAAAGTCGATCGTGATTGAGGGGACGGTGGATTGGGGCAAGGTGCCGCCGCCAACTTTTGCTGCGCCGGTCCCAATCGTGATCTTGACTGGCAATCCTTGAAGACGAGTTACCATTGCGGCGGCACGGGCGCGCAATTCATCTTTTGGAATCTGCAAAAGCGCGAGCGCCGGAATCTCGCTCAAAACCTGGTTGAGGTGGAGATCGACAGTTGTTTGTAACGCGGCGAAAACTAATTTGTCACAACGCAACGCGCGAAAAAGCGGTTCGGCCTTTAGCGCAGTAATTAATCGTTTTTTCCCGACGATGATTCCGGCTTGCGGCCCGCCGAAAAGCTTGTCGCCGCTGAAACAAACGAGGTCAGCGCCGTTGTTGAGCGCTTCGGCGGGAGTCGGCTCATGATGATGCAATCCGATCTGCTCGGTCGCGATCATTGCGCCGCTTCCCAGATCTTCGACAAACGGGACGCGTTTTTTTCGCGCGAGCGCTGAAAGTTCGGCCGTCGAAACCGACTCCACAAAACCGCTCATAAAAAAATTGCTGCGATGAACTTTCAAAATGAGCGCGGTCTGTTGGCCGACGGCGCGCACGTAATCGGCGAGCGTCGTTTTGTTGGTGGCGCCGATCTCGCGCAGTTTCGCGCCGCTCGCTTCCAGAATCTCGCCGATGCGAAAGCCTCCGCCGATCTGGACCAGTTCGCCGCGCGAAATGACGACTTCGCAACTTGACCGGTTTAACCGGTCAAGTTTCCGGCCAACAAAATGGCGGGTAATGAGGACGAGCGCTGCTGCGCAATTGTTCACGATTCCGGCCGCTTCCGCCTGGCAGAGCACGGCGAGAGCGCGCTCGAGGTAGCCAGCGCGGTCACCGCGATCGCCGGTGGCCAGATCGAGCTCCAGAGTATTATATGAGGAAGCGACATTTCGTAGCACTTCGCCTGCTCCTTGGGGAAGCGGCGCGCGGCCGAGGTTGGTATGAATCACGATGCCGGTTCCGTTGATCAACGGTTGAATCCGGCTCGCGCGAAGATTCTCAAGCGAGGCGCGGACAAGATCGACAACCGCTGTGAATTCAGGGATTCGGCGCTGCCGACGAATCTGGGCCAGTTCCCGTCGGACAAGATCGACAATCAGCGGCCGCGGCAGATCGATTTGGCCTAACGAATCCAGAATTTTTGTGACGGCTGGAATGGCCCGGCGCGACCGCGATTTCATTTTGTCGCGCATATCAGGTGGTTTCGCTGGCGAGTGATGCGGCCGATCACGGCGGCGCAAGGCGTGCGGGCTTTCTTGAGAACGCGCGAAACTTGAGACATCCGCGATTCCGGGACGCAAAGGAGCAGACCTCCGCTCGTCTGCGCATCCGTTAGAAAAGCGCGCTGAACCGGCGAGGTTGATTTCAAATCGGCGGTTTGTCTCGCGGCTTTCAAATTGTCGCGAGTGCCGCCGGGAATGCAGTCGCGCTTGATCAATTCGAAGATCTCATCGCTGATGGCCGGCGTGCAGTCCGGAGAAATTTCGGCGCTGACTTTGCTCGCGCGACACATGTTGGCGAGATGTCCAAGTAATCCAAAGCCGGTGATGTCGGTCGCGGCGCGAACGAGATTTCTTTCCGCAAGCTCGGCGCCAACAGAATTTGTTTGGGACATGAGCGCGATCACTGTTTTCTCCAGCGCTCGCGAAGCGATGCCGCGTTTGATCGCGGTTGTGGCAATGCCGGTGCCGAGCGGTTTTGTGAGCAAAAGTAAATCGCCTGGCCGCGCGTTCTCGTTTGCGAGGATATTTCGAAGATGAACAACTCCGGTGACAGCAAGACCATAAATTGGTTCAGGATTACGGATCGAATGTCCGCCGATGATGGCGCAGCCAACCTCGGCGGCTTTTTCCAATCCGCCGCGCAGAATGGCGGTAATCGTGTTCGGTGAAACAAGCTTGGTAGGAAATCCCATGAGATTCAGCGCGGTTATCGGCCGGCCGCCCATGGCGAAAACATCCGAGAGCGCGTTGGCAGCGGCGATCTGTCCGTAAGCGAACGCGTCGTCGACGATCGGTGTAAAAAAATCCACCGTTTGCACGAGGGCACGATGTCGATCCAAACGATAAATGCCGGCGTCGTCGAACGTGCTCGAATTAACGAGGACGTTCGCATTGCGATAAGTTGGAAGCTGCCGCAAAACTTGCGTCAGGGCCTGTTGGCTCAACTTGGCTGCTCACCCGGCGCAGGACGACAACGACGTCAGTTTACGGATCCGTTCGCGCGACACGAATGCTCACCTCCTTTCATAAAAATTAAGAGTGAGAGAAAGAGGAAGAGTGTTGCGGAGAGGACAGGAATCGAACCTGCCCCGGCTCTTGCGAACCGACAACGGTTTTGAAGACCGCGAGGACCACCAGGCACCCTTCACTCTCCGGGAAGAAGAAAAAGAAAACGCCCAACTCTCAACGTCCGGCATCCAACGCCCAATTGCGGAAGAAGAAAAAGACGATCGATTATTTAACTTTTTTAATCGCGCTGACGACGACGTCGAAGTCCGGCCAGTCGCCGGAGTCGAGCTTGGAATGGAGCAGTTTGCCATTGGCGCGAATTTCAAAAGCGCCGCCGCCCGAAGGAATGAGCGTGAGCGATTTGATGCGTTCGCCGAGTTCAAGAATTTTGGTCGCCAAACTGACGGCCTTCGGCGTGTAGTTTCAAACGACGCAATATTCTATCGACACTTCGGTCTTCACGCGGCGAGCTCCTTTCCGATGAAAAGGGTACGGAAGCCGAGAGAGCGGGTCAAGGTGCGAGCCGCACTGAAAAGCAGGCGCTTGGCACGAAGCGCCTCTAGAGCTGCGCGGCTTACCGATTGCGAGTGGAAGCCGGCGCTTCGCCGCCAGTTTCGCCGCCGGGCTGGCCACCACCAAAATAGTAAGAAAAGACAACAAACAATTGCATCACCGGCGATTTATGATTCACACCGAACAATGGAGAAATATCGAAACGCATGTTGTGACCCGGTCGCCATGCGACGGTTGGTCCGATCACAAAACTGTTGTAGGGCGTGCCGCGGCTCCCTTTATCGCTGAAGCTGCGGAATTGGCATTCGATTCCCGCTTTCAACTCTTCAACAATTGAAGCGATGCCCGGAACACTTTTGGTCTCGAAGTTTTTGCCATCGGGCGCTGGCGCCGCCGCCTCGTGAAAAAGATGAATCGGAGTGACGACGCTTTGAGCGATGCCCCATTCGCGACCGCGATCGCCCGGGGCGAGTTCTTGTTCAAAGAAGATGTTTAGCGCCCATTCGATTTTATCGAAAAAGTCTTCGGACAGAAGCAATCGGAATTCGTAGGCGTCGGGAATGTCTTCACCTTTGTCGAAGCCACCGGGGCCGAACTTGTGCGCCGGAGTTGGCGCTCCTTCATCATGCAGAATATTACCGAGGCCAAATTTGTATTCCGCAAAGACTGTTGGATTCAGCGGGATCTTGTCCCAGTTGGCGAAAGCGTAGCGCGCTTCAACGCTAAACGTCGCATCTTGAGTATCGCCGTCGAAATGCTGGATGTTGTTTTCGAAGGCGACGTTGATTCGATAGGGTAAACCGATTTCGACTTCTTGGGTCCAGTGATGATCAGGGGGGCGAAAGTGCACGACGTCATCTTCATAGATCAGGCTGGCATAGACCGCGCCAGGCGGAAGAACGTAAGCATTTGTGAGCGGCGAGAAGCGCGATTGCGAAAAACTGGTTGGCGCGCCGTAAGCGCTCGGTAATGGTTCGCCGGTGACGACGATGTGTTCCGCAGCGGCAGTTTGCGCGTGACTCGAATGATTGACCGCCAGGAAAGCCAGATAAGCGGAAGCGAGCAACGGGACGACCAGACGCGAGGTTCGGAAACACACCTTTTGCCGTTGATGAGGATAAATGGTGGAGCGAGGGAACGCGAAGAAGGCAGGCGACCAGTCCACGAAAAATTCGGTGCGTTGCATTTTTGCGAGATATCATACCTAACAGCCTGATGGCAAGGGCAAGTTCATTGGCGGCGTTTCGTTTATATTATAGAGGGCGTCGCGGGCATCGCGTTGATTTGACGGGGCGTGAATGTTAGCGTCCGCGCGCCGCGATGAGCCAAAATTACAAAGACACGCTCAATTTGCCGCGCACCGATTTTCCGATGAAGGCGAATCTGGCCTCGCGTGAACTGGAGCTGCTCAAGGTGTGGGATGAAACGCGGCTCTACCGACAAATCCAGCGATCGCGCAAAGACCGGGAGCTGTTTGTGCTTCACGACGGCCCGCCTTTCGCCAACGGCGATGTGCACATGGGCACCGCGCTCAACAAGATCCTGAAAGATTTCGTCGTGAAATCGCAAACCATGCTGGGCAAACGCGCACCTTACGTTCCGGGCTGGGACTGCCACGGACTGCCGATCGAGTACAAAGTGGTGAAGGAGTCGCGCGATTTGTCACCATTGGAAGTTCGCAAACGCTGCGATGCGTTTGCGCGCAAGTATGTCGATCTTCAGCGCGAGCAGTTCAAACGGCTCGGCGTGCTTGGCGATTGGGAGCATCCGTATCTGACGCTCGATCCAAAATACGAAGCGGAAATCTTGCGCGCGTTCGCCGTCTTCGTCGAAAAAGGATTGGTTTACCAATCAAAGAAGCCTGTTTTTTGGAGCACCGGCGCGCAGACCGCGCTGGCCGAAGCCGAAGTGGAATATCAGGAACGCGACGACACGGCCGTTTACGTAAAATTTCCAATCGCGAGCGGCAAGTGGAAAGACAAAGCGAGCATTGCAATCTGGACCACAACTCCCTGGACGTTGCCGGCGAACCTCGCGATCGCGGTTGATCCGAAGGAACTGTACGTCGTCCAGGAATTTTCGCGGAACGGAACGTCGGAAACTTTGTTGCTGGCCGACAAACTCGTCCCGCAATTTTGCGCGAACACGAAGTTCGAGCCCACAGGAGAACCGCTTGAATCTTTTCCTGGCGCCAAGATCGACAGGATCAAAGCGCGCCATCCGTTTCTCGATCGCGAAGCCATTGTGTTGACCGCCGACTTCGTGACAATGGACACAGGCACCGGCGCGGTGCACATCGCGCCCGGTCACGGCGAAGACGATTATTGGCTAGGCAAACAAAACGATTTGCCAATCCTATCTCCAGTCGACGATCACGGCCGTTTCACCGATGAATCGGGATTGCCAAATCTAACCGGCAAATATGTCTTCGACGCGAATGCTGACGTCGTGAACTTGTTGCGCGAGCGCGGCAATCTGTTAGGCGCGCGAAACTTTCATCACTCATATCCTTACTGTTGGCGTTCGAAAACGCCGATCATTTTTCGCAACGTCGAACAATTCTTCATTCGCATCGACGACCTGCGGGGCCAAGCCCTCAAAGCAATTCATAACGAAGTGAAATGGATTCCGGCCTGGGGTGAGAACCGGATTGCCGGAACGGTAGAATCGCGTCCCGATTGGGTGATCTCGCGTCAGCGCAGTTGGGGCGTGCCGTTGCCGGTCTTTTACTCCGTTGACGGCAAACCGATTCTTGAGGGGAAGGTCATTCGTAAGCTCGCCGATCTCGTGGCTGAGCGCGGCTCGAACATTTGGTTCGAATTGAACGACGCCGATCTTGCGAAGAAACTGGGACTTCCAGCTGGAACAACTAAACGCAATGACACGATCGACGTTTGGATCGACAGCGGCGTCTCGCATCGCGCGGTTTGCGCGTTGCATCCTGAATTGCGCGATCCGGCCGACATGTATTTGGAAGCGACGGATCAACATCGCGGCTGGTTTCAATCGTCGCTCATGACCAGCATCGCTTTGAACGATCGCGCGCCTTACAAAACGTGCGTCACTCACGGGTTCGTTGTCGATCTTGACGGCAAAAAAATTTCCAAATCCGGCACGTATGATAAACCTATGGACGTCGGTCACTTCGTCGGGCGTCACGGCGCGGACTTGGTTCGATTGTGGGCGTGCAGCATCGATTACACCGATGACGTTCCGTTTTCGGAAGAGATGTTTACGCGCCTCGGCGACACTTATCGGCGGATTCGGAACACGCTTCGGATTTTGTTAGGCAATCTCTTCGACTTCACTCCTCACCCTGCCCTCTCACCTTCGAGGGGGGAGGATAAAGGTGAGGGGTCATTCGCAGGCGCAACTCTAGTTGATTGGTGGGCTTTGGAACGGCTTGATCAAGTGGTCCGTGACTGTCGATCCGCTTATGAAGCGTTCGAGTTTCATAAGGTCTATCACGCGCTCAATCAGTTTTGTGCAGTCGATCTGAGCAGTCTGTATATCGATATCACCAAGGACCGGATGTACTGCGACGCGTCGGACTCCTCTCGTCGTCGCGCCACCCAATCCGCCATGCATGAAATTTTCAGCGCGCTTTGCCAGTTGCTTGCCCCGGTGATCGCATTTACGGCCGAGGAAGCGTGGCGTCACTCGAGCGCCGGCTCGTCGGTTCACTTGGAAGAATTTCCGAAAACTCAGAACCGCGGCGATAAAGCAAGCATGCAGGTGGCGGATCTTTTGAGATTGCGCGGGGTGATCGGTCAGGCGATCGAAAAAGCGCGTCAGGAAAAGCTGATTGGCAATGCGCTCGAGGCGGCAGTTGTTCTGCGTTCGGACTCGAATGTGACAAGCGAACTCAGCAAAGAGGAGCTGGAAGAATTTTTTATTTTGAGTGATCTCAAGATCGAGCAGGCGAAAGAGGCGAGCGCAACCGTGGCGAAAACGCCTTACCAAAAATGCGCGCGGTGCTGGCGGCATCGGCCAGCGGTCGGCAAGAGCAAAACGCATCCGGACTTGTGCGACCGCTGCGAAACCGTGGTTAGTGTGCTGGAAAAGCAGCGTGACGATTAGTACCCTCACCTCGCGCTTCACGTCCGCCTCTCCCTCAGGGAGAGGATTGAGGTGAGGGTGCTCGGCTGACTACGACATGAAATACATCTTCTTCATTTCGCTGCCCCTCTATGTGCTCGACCGGATCACAAAGTATTGGGTCTTGCACTCGATCGATCCGGACCAGCCGGTGGTCGTGGTCCCGGGCTTTTTCCATTTGGTCAACGTCACCAATACCGGCGCGGCGTTCGGTTCGTTCAAGAACAACAACGCCTTTTTCATCGCCATCTCATGCCTGGCCTTATTGTTCGCGCTCGTCTTGCTTCTGGGACGACACGGGCATGGAGCATCGGACCGTCCAAAGTCGCTTTGGTGGACACGAAATTTCTGGCGCGATCTGTCGCTGGCGCTGTTACTTGCCGGTGTGCTCGGAAATCTGACTGACCGCTTCCTTTACGGTCACGTGATCGATTTCTTGCTCTTTGATCTGCATGTGCCCTTCGCCCATCCGTGGCCGGCGTTCAATGTGGCCGATTCCTCTATCTGTATCGCCGTTTTTTTCTTTATCGTTCATTCTTTTCGACAGGAAAAGAAAGCACCGGCGCCGGCGGGACTCTAGCGGCGCTCTCCGAGCGCCGACGTCGTTACATTATGATATGCGACGGTCATAGACCGCCGTTACAATAAGTGCGTGAAAATGTCGCCGATGGAGAAAACTGCGCGCGACATCGCGCAGCGCTTGCGCGCGGCCGACCACATCGCTTATTTCGCGGGCGGATGCGTGCGCGACATGGTCCGCGGTTTGGCGGCAAAAGATTTCGACGTCGCGACCGATGCGACGCCTGACATTGTGCAGAAGATTTTTTCGCACACCTACGCTGTCGGCGCGCACTTCGGCGTCGTCGTCGTCGTCGAGAATGGATTTAATTTTGAAGTTGCGACATTTCGATCGGACGGGGCATATCTGGATCACCGTCACCCGGTCGATGTTCGATTTTCGTCGCCGGAAGAAGATGCGAAACGGCGCGATTTTACTATCAACGGAATGTTCTTCGATCCGGAGAAGAACGAAGTGATCGATTTCGTCGGTGGCCGCGCTGACTTGGAAGCGAAACTTGTTCGAGCAATCGGCGATCCCGCCGCGCGTTTTGCCGAAGATCGGCTGCGCATGTTACGCGCAGTTCGTTTCGCGACCGTGCTCGATTACAAGATCGACAATCGAACATGGGACGCGCTCGTTGCGAATGCGGCATCGATCAATGCGATCAGCGCTGAGCGAATTCGCGAAGAGCTGGTCCGAATTTTCCTATCTGCCAACCGCGTGCGCGGCTGGGACTTGCTCGACGAGAGTGGATTGCTGCGCACGATTCTACCCGAACTGGACGCGATGAAAGGTTGTTTGCAGCCGGAGCAATTTCATCCCGAGGGTGATGTTTTTCAGCACACGCGACTGATGCTGGAATTGTTGCCGGAAGAAGTTTCGGCCCCTCTCGTGTTCGCCGTTTTACTTCACGACGTCGCGAAGCCGGTAACGGCGCATGTCGATGAAACCGGCAGGATCCGTTTCAACGAGCACGACCGCATTGGCGCGGCGATGACGGAATCGATCATGGAACGGTTGCGATTTTCGCGCGCTGAGATCGACGCCGCGGTCGAGATGGTGCGACAACACATGGTCTTCAAAGACGTGCCGAGGATGCGGGTGGCAAAACTGAAGCGATTCATGGCGCGACCGACGTTTGAAGAGGAGCTCGAGCTGCATCGAGTCGACTGTGCAAGCAGCCATCAGATAATGGACAATTACGAGTTTCTCCTGCGCAAACGCGAGGAGTTCGCAAACGAACCAATCATCCCGCCGCCACTCGTCCGCGGCGACGATTTGATTGCACTCGGAATGAAGCCCGGTCCGAAGTTCGGGGAAATCCTTGAAGCGGTCGAAACGCTACAACTTGAAGGCGCGTTGAAAGATCGGGAAGAAGCGCTCGATTGGGTAAAGCGCGAATACTCGCTAGGCCAAAAAGCTTAAGAGAACATCCGGCGACCAACGTTGGAAGTTGGACGCCGAATGAAATTGCAACGCCGGGAACTGCTAACCGTGTGGCGGATGAGTTGGATGAGGCTTCGGTGTAGGTGTGGGTGTAGGGTTCGGAGTCGGAGTCGGCTTCGGCTTTCCGTGTGGCTTCGGTGTAGGTGTAGGTGTGGGCGTCGGCGTAGGAGTAGCTGTTGGAGTCGGTGTAGGAGTCGCAGTCGGAGTTGGTGTAACTGTGGGAGTAGCAGTCGGCGTCGGCGTTACCGTTGGAGTGGGCGTAGGTGTTGCTGAAGCGCAGGCGTTGGCAATAGTGACCGTGTAGCTTCCGGCAAACGTGAGACTATCCGGCATTTGATCGTATAACGCAGTTGCGGCCGGAGCGCCGGTGCTAGCCGGGTCAGTGGTTTGCGAAGTCCCAGCCACAAATCCATTAATGACGTCACCGGGAGCGAGCCCGAGGTCGGTTGCTTTAACGATGATGGTGATTTTGCCGTTGGCTCCATCGTAGTTGCTGCCAGGTTCGGCTGGTCTTCGCGAACCAGCCGTAACGAATCGCCCGTCGATCCCGCCTGCACTATTCGGAGCCGGCGTATAGGACTCGAACGTCGCCGTCGGATTAAAGGTTAGATGCACTCCTTTGTAGGTTGTAGTGGTGCCTCGAACCAGTTTCATTGCAACGTAGGCCGACCAACCTGCTGGTTCGGTGTTCGTGGGATTCGCATCGGTGTTGATAGTGAACACGAGTCGTGGGATGCCATCGGTTTGATCGGGCTGCGCCAACTGGAAAGATACCAAGTCGGAGCCTGCCGGCGCCGGCGTATTGACAATGCCTAGGGCAGCACTGGTATCGCCAACCGCGTCGCGCAAGATCGTCAAGCCTGGCACGACGCAAGCGTCCTCCGGCGGCGGCGGCAATGTAATGGTAAGGTCGATTTCATTGCTAAGAGAGCCTTCGCCTTGCCCGTTGACCGCCGAGACACGATAGAAAAGATGCGCGTCCGAAGGCGGATTCTGATCTCTAAAGTTTGGAGTCGCGTTGCCTGTCTGACCGATGAAGACTTCGCCACCGGCAGTGTTGCTGCGGTAGATCTTGTAGTTCGTGATATCGGAGCCGCCGTTGTCCGGCACCTTCCAGATCAGAAGCGATTCCGAGGGACTTCTCGTACCCGACAGGCAAGCTGGTTTCGGGAGTGTCGGTTCAGCCGGATCAAACTGGCTGAATAACGGCTTTCCGCCAAACTGACGCGCAACACGCATAAAGGCACCGCGATCGCCCGGCGTTCCGTTGATGCAGTCCTCGGTATGACAACCGTCGCTGTATCCGTAAAGAACCCGGCCTTTGTCATCGACAGTGATTTCATTAAAGTCGAGCAAGTTGCGGTCACCGTTTTGCCCGCTGCCACCCTGCTGCCAGATGCCGGTCGCTCTTTGTACTGGGTCGTTAGGCGTAGCATTGACCGTGACCCAGGTCCGGCCTTCGTCGTAAGTGGTCGCGATGAAGGCATACCACACGCCTTGGAAAGTTCCTGACTGGTAGTCCCCAGGCAGATTGGTGCCGATGAAGCCGCAAGCGGCGCGGCCGGCACTGCCGCCAACCGCCTCTGGATGGGCGACGTTGACAATGCCATGACTGGCGCCCACGTCAGTGTCACGAATCCAATTTACTTTAGTCGCATTATTTGGATCGTTCCGCTTACCAACTGCGACATGCACATGGCCTTCGAGGCCGTTAGCCTCGCTGTTGACATAACAATAATAAACCGTGCTGGTGCTATCGATTCCGATGGAGGGATCGGCTCCGCCGCTCGTCTGAGGCGTTGTCGTAAACGCCGGGCCATCGGCATCAGTGACGGCTTTCTCAACCACAAATTCAGTCCAAGGATTTGCGCTGGCAAGAATGTTGATGGCGCCTCCCTGTTTACTGCCGCAGGATTTGTCGGGCAGCCAGGCCGTTCCGTCCGGGGCCACCCGCACATGGCCGTGAAGGCCGCCGCATCCTTGCGAATTGGATGTGCCCGGACCGGTCGCTACCACGGACGGCCCATAGGTCGATCCTAAGTCATCGCTACGAGAGCAGTTTGCGCCCACGAGATCCTGTGAGCAGAAGAGGACGAATTCATCCTGGTTAAGCGGTGTGCTCAATAATGGCCCGAGTGAGGCTGGATATGGTCCCGACCCGATGGTCTCGTGGTCCGCACCTGTAGGTGGGCCACCATTGACCTCGTGCCAACCGGTTGGTTCGGTTGTTGTAGGTTCACCGTCGGTGTCTGAATAAGCATACAACACCTCCGGTCCGGTAGTGTTGTTTGAGATAAATGTGCGACCCGTCTTTTGGTCGGTCCAAAGAATCGGATCAAGACCGGTATCTGTATTCACCGCAGACCTGTCCTGCCATAGGGCTTCGCAGCACTCTGGTAGGGCCGCCGGCCGAAATGGCAGGGCTGGAATCTCCGGCGGCGTCAAGCGCCAGATTGGCCCGATATTCATTGTCATGATTCGACCGGTCTTGGGATTAAAACCGATATTGAACTCGCCTTGGTCGGATTCAGCCGAGCTACCAGTCGGCGCATAGAAATTCTGGTAGCGCGGATTGCCTGGCACCGTTGGATCAGGGCCGCCAAACGAACCACCGCCACCACCGCCGCCGCCTGACCCCTGAACTAGTTCGATCTTCACGTGAACTACTTCACCCGTCGGTGTGTAAGGAACAATCTTAATGCTAAATTTTTGTAATGACCCATCATCAGTGAACAAAGCCGGATTCGTCAGGTCAACTGTAGCTATTTCGGGATTACTGCTGCTGGCCGACTGCGCATCTGCCGACTGGCTGCCATTGGTGTTTCCGACGATGCCTTTGAAAATGTAGAGATCGTAATCGGAGCTACCCGTGCCGGTATCCGCCCACGACATTGTCACTTTCACTGCGGAATGATTCGTTGCGACATATCCGGCGGGCAATTGAATGCTCAGCGTATAGTTGTCACATGGATTGGTCGTACCATTACAGCGCGGGCCGCTATCAACGAAAAGAACTGGCGTAGGGTTAGCAGTTGTAAATGGTCCCGCGTCATACATGAGTGGGCCTGAGGTATCAGTAAGTGTGCCGCTCGAAGGAGTGGCGGCAAAGCTGTACATCGCGAGCGTCGCGCCCATTGCGCAAAGTAGGAAAGCCGCGAAAATGCGCGGATTCGCCGCGCCGGATCCGGAACCAGGATTTGTCTTCATAGCATCATAATAAAATCGGAATTGGAGAAGAGATGGCCGTATTCTGGGAGTTGCTTTCGGCAGTTTTCCCCTAAGTAAGACCCCGAAAGTGGCATCGGGAAAATCCTGAGTGGTTACCGACTCTTGTCCATCGAATAGTCGACCACTGTGTCCTGCGCGACTGGCGCGCTTGCTGTTACGACGATGAAGGTCGCGCTTTCTCCTTCATGGATCGAATGTCGGCGATACTGACACAGTAACTGTGGGCGTAGCTGTCGGAGTCGGAGCTTTGCATCGGGTTCACCATTATCGGTGACATCGACCGTGAAACTTAGCTTTGCTTTGCCGTTCTTGGCGGTGCCGGTAAGGTGCGCCTGATTTCCATTGAAAAAAAGTTAGGAGAATTCGGCGCCCAACGTCTGCTATTGAACGCCGAATGAAATTGCAACGCCGGGAACTACTAACCGTGCGGCGGGTGAGTTGGCTTAGGCTTTGGCGTCGGGGTTGGTGTAGGTGCCGCGCAAGCAACATTGCCGACCAACATGTACGTGGCAGCCGGATGGCCATTGTCCCTCTGCGCTTTAACGAACGTATGGTCTACCAGCAAAGTGGAGCGCTCCAGGTTTTGCGTCTGGCTCGTGTCACCGGTGAATGTTCTTCCATTCACAGCTCCAAGCAGATCTCCCGGCTGCGGATTGCCGACGGCGGATTTCGGCACAATCAACGTAATCGTTCCGTCAGCGTTAAAGCTGCTTCCAGGCAGCGCGCCGATTGGAGTCTCCGTCGGGACGCCAATAACCAAGCCAACGACTGCGGTAGCAACAGTCCCATACTCAAAGGTAACAGCTCCGTTCTGGTCAGTCCTCATGCCGGCATAAAATTGCTCGGCTGCTTGATTGTACGTTTGTGCCGCATAGGAGTCCCACACGATCCTCCATCGGCTGCTGGTTGGCAGGGAACTCAGACTGGTTACTTTCATGGTGAACACCAGGTTGTTCGTGCCAGGAGGCTCACCAGCTGCAATGTAGTCGATGGCAAGCGAGGCCGGCGCTAGTCCTTGCGAGCTCTGTTCCGGATGGCCTGGCGGTGTCCGCTGCAGAATCAAGCCGGTGCACGTGTCACCGATATAAGGCGCGACAATTTCATTGTTTCCGCACGACGTCCCGACGCCATTCACGGCCACCACTTTGTAATAATATGTCTTGCTGTTGTCGGTGGCCGACAGGTCGTCGTATTTTGTCTGCGTTCCCGAAACGGTTGTCAGTAGAGTCTCAGCGTTACTGGCTGTGCCTCGCAATATCTGGTAACTCTTGATTGTAGAATTGCCGGTATCGGCCTCGGACCACGCGAGATGCACCACTGGACCGACTCGTCGCTGGGTGACTGATGGCATGCCAGGCGCCGACTTAGCATGGAGCGGGTTCGGCGGATCGAACTTCGCGATAAGCCGGCGTCCGCTTGACTGCCGCGCGATTACGCCTCTGGCCGTGTAGGCATTGCCCTTCGCGGCGAGCGCTGCCTGAGCGCAGGTGCCATCGGTGCACCCGTCAACATATCCAACTTCGACCCGGCCCTGCTTGTCCACTGTCATGTCGAAGAAGTCGAGCAGGTTGCGGCAGATATCGGCGCCACCGTGCGCCCATATGCAACCGCGTTGCATCGGATCGTTTGGAGTTACATCGGTTGTTGTCCATGTCTGTCCTCCATCAAACGTATTTGCAACGTAGAGATGCCAGACACCATTGAAACTGTTTGCCGACCCGTCTCCACCCGTCGTGGAGCCGTAGAAGGCGACCGCGGCACGGCCTCCGTCGGCTGCCACTGCCGCAGGATAAAACACGTTCTGCAATTTATAAGCCGCGCCCACGTCATAGACGTTGTTCCAAGTCGCGCCGTGGTCGTCCGATGTAGCGACAACTGCTTGAGAGCCAGTGCCAGTAGCACTGGACATTACAAAATAGACCCGGCCGTTATTATCAATGCCAACCTGCGGGTCTTGCAGCGCAGGGTTAGAGGTAGTGCCGGGGACCGTCCGTATGCTCCATGTGATCCCATTATCTTGCGACACCAACACAGCGCCCTCGCCACTGCAGCTATTGTTTGGAATGAAAACCGTTCCGTCCGGCGCAACCTTGATGTGACCATGCAGGCCGCCGCAGGCCGAGGTTGTTAAGACGGATGGCCCAAACGTCAGTCCACCATCATCGCTCCTGGACGCTTGCGGGACATTGAGCACAACCAGCGACTGGGACGCATAATAGACGGCGTTGGGATAGATCGTGCCCGGAGGACGTGCCGGAATCGGTGCATGATACGGGCCGCCGCCGATCGTTTCGTGGTCGACACTTGACGGGATGCCGCTTCCCTCGCTCGGCGTCCAACCGGCGTAGTCCGGTTGCCCCAATGCATCGAGGCCGTCTGTGTCTGTAAATGACACTTTGCACGTTGGTGATAACAAAGTCAGCTCTCCCGCAAATACTCGACCGGTTTGACGGTCGGTGAAGCCGATGGGATCGGAATCGATGAGCTGCGATGTTGGGGCAGGACTATTGTACCAGATTGCGCTCTGGCCGTTCGATGGGCAGGAATCATCGAACTTGATGAACAATGTTTGAAGGTCGGACTGAAAATTCGTCACACCCGTGTTCCAGTTATTTCCGACGGAAGGTTCGCCAGAATCATGTCCCATGTACTCTACCGTGTGTAGCGTTGGGCCCTGACTGCTATCAGTAACTGGGACCAAAATGCCCGGAGCCTCGAAGTTCTGGAACCCGACCTTCGGGCCTGTGTCCTGAGGCGCCGTAGGAACTAATGCCGGCGCGGTCGATGAAGATATTGCGCTGGCGCTGCCGGAATATTGAAAGCCTGCACTGGCACTAAAATAAACCACGTGCACAGAAAACTGGCCGGTCCCGGTATTAGG
>Ga0209805_1000660_pt1 | contig 21224 bp, 19 predicted proteins | sample GraSoiAngelo_148_FD_185905 | JGI IMG/M metagenome (GOLD analysis project Ga0209805, IMG submission 185905) | Grasslands soil microbial communities from the Angelo Coastal Reserve, California, USA - 14_1009_09_20cm (SPAdes) (version 2) | ecosystem: Environmental > Terrestrial > Soil > Grasslands ...
TCGAGGACCTCTTGTCCGGCCGCCATTCGGTAGAGGTGGTGACTGTCCCCGACCCACCTGCTCCCGACGCCGTGCTCCGGGAATGCTCCCTCGCCGAGCTTGTCATCGGAGACAAACGTCACGCCCACCGCCTGCCACGCGAGGTCTTGCAACGGATGACCCGCTGCCTGCTGATCCAGATGCCCGCGGTGGGCTACGACGTCATCGATGACCGCGCCGCGGCGGAGCTCGGAATTGCCGTCGCGAACGCTGCAGGCTACAACCGGGACGCCGTGGCTGACTGGACGGTGATGGCAATCCTGAACCTGATCCGCAGGGGCTCCTGGGGCGATCGGCGGTTGCGGGACGGCGGCTGGCCCAAACCCGACATGATGGGCCGCGAGCTGGGCGCGCTCACGGTCGGGATCGTGGGCCTGGGCAACGTGGGTTCGGCGGTGGCCAGCCGCCTGCTCGCATTCGGCTCCCGCGTGCTTTACACGGACGTCGTGGAGAGGAGCATGGCGGGCGTGGAGCGCATCTCATTCGAAGACTTGCTCGAGCTCGCCGACGTCGTCTGTGTACACGTGCCTCTGAACGAGGAAACCCACCACCTCATCGAAGCCGAGGCGCTCACGCGCATGGCGAAGGGGGCGTACCTGATCAACGCCTCCCGCGGGCCGGTGGTGGACGAGAAGGCACTCGTCGCCGCCCTCGCGTCGGGGCACCTGGGTGGCGCAGCGCTGGACGTCTTCGAGCAGGAACCGACGTCGGCGGACAACCCGCTTCGGCGAATGGAGAACGTCTTCCTCTCTCCGCACGTCGGCGGAGCCACCCTGGAGGCCGAGGCACGGGTGCTGGAGGTGGTGCGCGACAACCTGACCAGGGTGTTGGACGGCGAGGAGCCCGCGAATGTAGTCAACGGAGTCAGGCTGGGGGCTCGACTGAGACGGTGACTCTGCGCGAGCTCTGGGAGCGCGGCGAGCCGACCGTGGGCGGTTGGTGCGTCATCCCCAGCGCGTTCTCGGCCGAGCTGATGGGCCGAGCCGGCTATGACTGGGTCTGCATCGACACGCAGCACGGCTTGATCGGATACGACCAGATGCTGCCCATGCTGCAAGCCCTCTCCGCGACCGGGACGCCGAGCTTCGTACGAGTGCCCTGGAACCAGCCGGCCGACATCATGAAGGCGCTCGACGCCGGGGCTGACGGGGTCATCGTGCCGATGGTCAACTCCGAAGAGGAGGCGCGCAAGGCGGTCGGCGCGTGCCGTTATCCACCTCAGGGCTACCGGTCCTGGGGACCGACCCGGGCCGCGCTCCAGGTAAGCGGCTTCGGTCCGGAGGGCGCCAACCGAGCGGTCGTCTGCATGGTCATGATCGAGACCGTGGAGGGGATGGCGGCTCTCGACCAGATCCTGGCGGTGCCGGGTGTCGACGGGGTCTACGTCGGGCCCAACGACCTCGCGGTCACCCATGGCATGAAGCCCGACGCCACCGCGAGCGCCCCAGAGCATCGGCGCCTGATCGAGATGATCCTGCAAGCCTGCGTCCGCCGAGGCCTGATCGCCGGGATCCACTGCGCAGGGCCAGAGACGGCCATCCGCTGGCGCGAGGCCGGCTTTCGGATGCTCAACATCGACAACGACTCGGTCTTCCTGCGCGCCGGCGCGGCCCGAGTGCTCGAACTGCTGCGCGGCGTGAAGCGCGAGGTCGCAAAAACTGGCTACTGACGACCCCGCTCTCTTGGAGGCGCTGAAGAAGTTCGACTCGCCCACCCTGAGCAACGCCATCGAGACGTTCACGATCCGGCCCAGGGACGAGGGTTACATGTCGATGGAGGTGCGCTGCCTCTTTCCCGATCTCGGACCGATGGTGGGTTATGCGGCGACCGCAACCATTCGCGCGCGTGGCCAGGCGCCCGGCGAGCAAACCTCGCTCTATAGGCACGTGCGCGAAGTGGCGAGCCCGCGCGTGGTGGTGGTGCAGGACCTGGACGAGCCGCCGGGCCACGGGTCGCTCTGGGGCGAGGTGAACGCCACCATCTTCGGCGCCCTCGAGTGCGCCGGCTGCGTGACCGACGGCTGCGTCCGCGACCTGAAAGAGGCGCGCGCGATGGGCTTCCACTTCTTCGCCCGCGGCCCGGGCGTGTCGCACGCCTACGTCCGCGTCGAGTCAGCCGGCGAGCCGGTGACGGTGGGCGGGCTGCGCGTCAGCCCAGGCGACCTGATCCATGCCGACCAGCACGGCGTGCTGCTGGTCCCACGCGAGATCGCGGCAGAGCTGCCGGCGGCCGCCGAGCGGGTCGTTGCCGCCGAACAGAGCCTGCTGCGCTGGGTGCGCTCCCCGGACTTCGACCCTGACGAGCTGATCGAAAGACGGCGCGTCAAGCACTGATCCACGGCCAGCCCTACTTGGCGGTGCCCCTCCGTCGGCTTCGCCGCCACCTCCCCGTGAACGGGGAGAGGGAGATGCCTGACTTAGAAGAGGGCCTTCTCGGTCCCGGCGTCGAAGAGGTGCAGCCGCTGCATGTCGAGCCCAAGGCGCACGCGGTCGCCGATGTCGACCTTGAGCTGCGGATCGACCCGCACGATGAGGTCGTCCGACCCGACCTTGCCGTACAGGTACTGGTCTGAGCCCAGGACTTCGAGCACCTCGACCTTGAGGTCGATGGCGGCGTCCGTTTCGGACACATTGGGCAGAAAGTGCTCGGGCCGGATGCCGAGGACGCCGTGTTCCACGCCGGGTGCCTTGGGCAGGTTGAGCTCGAGGCCCGAGGCTTTCGCCTTGTGATCGGAGATCGTGACCGGCAGGAAGTTCATGCGCGGGCTGCCGATGAAACCGGCGACATACATGTTCACGGGTTGGTCGTAGATCTCCCGCGGCGGCGCCACCTGCTGCAAGACGCCGTCCTTCATGACGGCGATTCGGTCACCCATGGTCATTGCCTCGACCTGGTCGTGGGTGACATATATAAAGGTAGTGCCCAGCCGCTGGTGCATCTTCTGCAGCTCGATCCGAGTCTGCACGCGAAGCATGGCGTCCAGGTTGGAAAGTGGCTCGTCGAGCAAGAAGACCCGAGGCTGACGGACGATGGCGCGGCCGACGGCGACGCGCTGCCGTTGGCCACCCGAGAGCTGACGCGGCTTGCGGGCGAGCAGCTGGTCCAACCGGAGGATGCGGCCCGCCTCCTTGACCCTTGAGGTGATCTCGGACCTGGTGCTCCCCCGCATCTTGAGGCCAAAGCCCATGTTGTCGAACACGCTCATGTGCGGGTAAAGCGCGTACGACTGGAAGACCATGGCCACGTCCCGGTCGCGGGGCGGCATCTCGTTGACGACCTGGTCGTCGATCTTGATTTCGCCGGCGGTGATGTCTTCGAGGCCGGCCAGCATACGGAGGGCGGTCGACTTGCCGCATCCGGAGGGCCCCACCAGGACCATGAACTCGGTGTCCCGGATCTCCAGGCTGAGGTCATCGACGGCCGTGGTGTCGGTCGAGAACTTCTTGGTGACGTGTTCGTAGGTGACGGACGCCACCGGCTGCTAGCCTTTGACCGCGCCGGCGGTCATCCCCGCAACGAAGTAATCGACAAAGAACGAATACAGCACAGCGACCGGGACGGACCCCAGAAGCGCGGCAGCCATAAGCTCGCCCCAGAAGAACTCGTCACCGTGGATGAGCTCCTGCGTGACCCCGACCGGGATGGTCTTGACCAGGCTGTCGTTCATGAAGATCAGCGCGTAGAGGAATTCGTTCCACGAAAGGGTGAAAGCGAACAGCGCGGCGGCCAGGATGCCCGGCAGGGCCAGCGGAATGGCGATCCGCACCATCGCCTGGATGCGGGTCGCGCCATCCACCAGGGCAGCCTCTTCGAGCTCGCGAGGTATGCCTTTGAAGAAGCCCATAAGCATCCAGGTGCAGAAGGGAATCAGGAACGTGGGGTACGTGAGGATCAACGCCCATAGGTTGTTGAACAGGTGCAGCTCCCTGATGACGAAGGTCAGCGGCAGGAAGAGGAGAGTCGGCGGGACAAGGTAGGTGACGAAGATTCCCCAACCGATCGTGTCGGCGCCCCGATAACGCAGACGTGCGAGCGAGTAGCCCGCCAGGATGCTGCAGAAGAGCGAGATGAGGGTGGAGGCGATCGCCACGATCGCCGTGTTGAACGCCCAACGCGGAAAGTTGGTCTGTGTGAAGAGGTGCCTGTACCAATCCAGGGTGGGCTCGCGTACCCATAGGGGGCTGACCGAGAAATCGAACAGCTCGGAGGCCGACTTGAACGACGTGATCGCCATCCAGTAGAACGGGAACAGCGTCACCACCAACATGACGAGCAGTGGAAGGTAGATGCGGAGCGCGCGCCCGACAAACCTGTCGCCGATGACGCGGCCGGTTCCGGGCCTGCGAACCTTGACCCGTGCCACAGCCGCCACCTACTCGGGCCTCCGGAGCAGGAACAGGACGCCGGCGACCACGAGGGTGAGCAGCGGGAAGAGGACCAGGGAGATGGCTGCGCCAAGGCTGATGGCACCCCCAGGTATGCCCCACTGGTAGGCCCAGATGGAAAGCAGCTGGGTGCTGTTGTACGGAGCCCCATTGGTGAGCACGAACGGCCCCTGGAAGTCGGCGAACGTCAGGATTGTCGAGAGGAGAAGGACGACGAGCAGCACAGGTCGGAGCATTGGCACCGTGATGTTGGTGAACTGCTGCCAGCGGGTCGCGCCGTCCACACGCGCCGCCTCGTAGAGATCGACCGGGATGACCTGCATGCCGGCCAGAAAAGCGATGGCGTAAAACGGCGTGCCGCGCCAAACGTTCACGATCATCAGCGCCGCCATCGCGTTGAAGGGCACGCCGAGCCAGTTGGGGCCGGGGTATGGGGCCAGGTGTATGTTCACCAGGAGCCAGTTGACGACGCTGAAGGTGGGGTCGAACATCCATCTCCAGGCCTCATAGCTGAGCACGGTCGGGATGATGTAGGGAAGAAGCAGGGCCGCTCGCACGAAGCGCCGGAACGGGAAGGCCTGGTTCAGAAGTAGCGCCATGACGAGGCCGAGGCTCAGCTTGAATACGGTCGTGATCCCCGTATAGAGGAAGGTGTTGACGACCGCTGTGTAGAAGACGCCGTCGGTGTTGCGCCACTCAAAGCGGAAGTTGTCGAGGCCGATGAAGTTGCCCAGGTTGCCGAGCTCGGAGTCGGTGAGCGACAGCCAGATCCCGAACAGGAACGGGTACAGCAAGAAGATGCCGAGGACGATGAGGGTGGGCGCAAGCAGGAGATACCCGAGCGGCGCCTCGCGGTCGTAGATCCGCACACGCCGCCTGTGCCATGCGGGGACCGCGTCAGCCCGGGTCGCGGTCCCCATCGCTATACGCCCAGGCTAGCTGTCGTCAGGGCCTCTCGAAGATCGCCTTCAGCGAAGTCTCGGCCGCTGCAACGGCGGCCTCGATATCACCATTGCCGCCGTTGGCGAGCGCCTTGGCGAACATGTCGGCCACGATGTACTGCGTCTGCGATTGGGCCGTCTTCTTGCTCGGCTGTGCCGGCCAACCCGGCCACTTGCCCGGGGCCACGACATCCTCAAAGGCCTTCAGCTTGGGATCGGCCGCGAAGACAGGGTCGTTGTGGAATGCATCGAACGGGCCGGCGTTGTAGCCACTTGCGACCGTAGTCCACTTCAGGTACTGGTCCTTCTCCATCAGGGCGAGAAGCATCGCCTTGGCCGTCTCGGCGTCCGGTGACCACTTCATCACAGCGTGGTTGAAGATCAGGTTCATCGCGAAGGTGCCCTTTGGACCACTGGGCATGGGCGCGTTGTTGGTCACGTCCGTGTAGTGGTGGAACTCGATCTTCTCCCGGATGTAGATGCTGGCCCCGTTCAAGGTCCCGCTGATGCGGTCGGCGTGATAGGCCTGGTTGTTGTCGGGATCCAGCCATTCCGGGTGCACCACCAACCCGGCCTTGACCGCTCCCTGCGCCCACCTGATGGCGTCCCGCGTCTCCTTGGAATTGATGGCGACCGTCTTGCCGTCGGCGTTCACCTCTTTGCCGCCGAAGCCCCAGAGGACCGGGTTCCACATGGTCAGCGAGTCACCGTAGGCGTGGCCGTCGGTCTGTGAGATGGGCTTGCCGGTGGCTTTCAGCTTGCCGGCGGCGGTGGTCAGCTCGTCCCAGGTCTTGGGGAAGCTGGTCACGCCCGCCTGCTGGAAGTAGTCGGTGCGATAGGTCCAGGCGTTGGGCACGATCGTGTAGGGGATCGCCCGCCACACGCCATTGACCTTGCAGAAGGCTTCGTTGACGGGGTCGGGCTTGCCCAACTTCCCAATCAGGATGTTGACCTCGTTGCTCACGTCCAGACAGGAGTCCGTGTAGAGCTGCGGCCAGGCGTACTCCATCTGGATGATGTCGGGACCGGATCCGGCCTCCACCGCGGCGGCTGTCTTGGGCTGCAGCTGGTCGCCGGTGACCTTCTCAACCGCCACCGTGACGCCGTTGGCGGCGCCCCATTCCTGGGCCTGGCGGACAAACTCGTCGTCGGCCGGCTTGACGAAGCTGGTCCACTGCAGCAACCGGATCGATGCGCCCTTACGCGGCTTGGGGATCGTCGCTGTCGGGGTCGAACTAGACTGAGGGCCGCAGGAGATGATGATCTCGGGGAAGGCAATGGTTGCTGCGGCCACCCCCGCCGTTTTCAAGAACTCTCGCCGCGACCAGCCTGACTTGGCCCTGTTGCCTTGCGTCATCGCAGGAACCCCCCTCACTTGTTGAATGCGGGACCCCCGGAAAATCCCATCTTAGCGCCCGGCTTGATGGCGGGCCTGTTGTGTACCTGAACGAGCTGCGCAGTCGCGCCGAGCCGATCCGCGTCGGCGTGGTCGGGACCGGGCGCATGGGCCGGGGCGTGGTCGACCAGGTGGCCACGATGCCTGGGATGCGGGTGATGGCCGCAGCCGATGTGGACCTCGGGCGGGCCGAAGCCTGCCTGCGCGAGAACGGCGCCGAACCTCTGGTCACCGACCGGCTTGGCCCCGCTCAGGATGCCCTGCGTCGTGGGCTGCCAGTGGCCACCGCCGACGCGGCCCTCTTGACGCAGCTGGAGCTGGACGCGCTGGTTGAGGCGACCGGACTGCCGGAAGTTGGCGCGCGGGTGGCGGCGGACGCAATCGAGAACCGCCTGCACGTGGTGATGCTCAACGTGGAGGCGGACGTGGTCGTGGGGCCAATCCTCGCCGAGCGAGCGCGGCGTGCCGGTGTCGTCTACACGCTCGCCGCCGGCGACCAGCCAGGCGCCATCTTCGAGCTCGCGGAGTGGGCGCAGACGCTCGGCTTCAGGATCGTCTGCGCGGGTCGCGGCACCGTCCTTTTCGAGAAGGACCATCACGCGACCCCCGACACGTACCGGGAGCAGGCAGAGCGCAACCAGAACAACCCGAAGATGTATTGCTCATTTCGGGACGGGACGAAGTCGCAGACCGAGATGGCGGCGGTTTCCAACGTCTTACGGATGCCACCCGAAGTCCGGGGCATGCACGAGCCGTACTGCCGCTGGCAGGACATTGGCCGCGTCTTCAGCCTGAAAAGTGACGGCGGGATCCTGCAGTCGGAGGGCGTCGTCGACATGGTCAACGCCATCGACCCTTCTGGCCGCTATATCCATGAGGACAAAGTCTTTCCGGGCATTTTCGTCGTGGTCACCTCCGACCATGCCGGTGTCCGCTCGTCGATGGGTTCGCTGTTCGAGCCCGGGTTCGGCGGCACCGCCCAGCAGTGGGGTCCCAACTGGGGTCTATTCCGTCCCTATCACCTGGCCTGCGTAGAGGTGCCCATGTCAGTGGCGCGAGCGGTGCTTCAGCGCCGGCCGACCGGAGACCTGCGCGGGGGTATGGTTGCCGAGCTCATCGCGGTTGCCAAGCGGGATTTGAAGCCCGGCGACGGGCTGGATGGGGCCGGCGGCTACGCCGTGTACGGGCTCTCCGAGCGCTTTGAGGTGGCGCGGGATCAGCGGTTGCTGCCGTTTGGATTCGCGTACCGCGGGCGCCTGAAGCGGGCGGTGGCGCGAGATCAGGCCCTGAGTTGGGATGACGTCGAAGTCGATCGTTCCGGGTTCCTCTACGAGCTGCGGGAGGAGCAGGACCGCCTCTTCGGTTAGCGGACCTTGAAGCCCGTGGGCCGGATCGTGACGACAACTCTGTGTTCGCGGTCACTCACCTCGCCGGCCGTTCCGCGGTATCTCAGCTGAAGAACCTGATAGAAGGCACCTGTTGGATCGTCTTCGATTGCTTCGACGATTCCACGAATTTGCAGGTACCGATATGGATCGTCCGGATCAGAGATGTCCAGGGCAACGCGAGGCTCACTTTGAAAGAGGCTGTAGTTGCGGCGGCGCTTCGTGTGGGTGAGCTCGATCACGCCCCTGGCTTCGTCCCACAAGAACCACATGGGGTTGACCAGGGGTGCTCCGTCGGGCAGGACGGTGGCGAGATGCGCGAAGAGCGGGCGCAAGAGCAGGTCGGCGTGACTCTCTGGAACATTCATCGTCGCTGCCCGATCTAAGTTAAGTTCTTGGGCCTCCCCATGGACAGGTACACGCACGGACACCATGAGTCGGTGCTGCGGAGCCACGCCTGGAGGACTGCCGAGAACTCTGCGGGCTACCTTCTTGACTCTCTCCAGCCAGGACAAGACCTGCTGGATGTTGGCTGCGGGCCCGGCACCATCACCATGGACCTGGCCGAGCGCGTTGCACCTGGGAGGGTCGTAGGCATTGACTCGCGGGGCGAGGTGATCGCCCGAGCCGATGAGCTGCGTCGGAGCCGCGGCGGGGCCAACGTCACGTTCTCGGTTGGCGATGTGTACGGGCTCTCGTTTGACGACGCGCGATTTGACGTTGTCCACGCACACCAGGTGCTGCAGCACCTGACCAGGCCTGTCGACGCGCTGAAAGAGATGTACCGTCTGATGCGTCCCGGCGGCATTCTCGGTGTCAGGGACAGCGACTACGCCGCGTTTGCTTGGGCCCCACCCGATCCTCGACTCGAGCGGTGGATGCAGCTGTACCACCAGATCACCCGGCGGAACGGAGCTGAGGCCGACGCCGGCCGCCACCTACTCAGATGGGTTCAGCAGGCCGGCTTCACCGATGCTGTGGCGAGCAGCTCGACCTGGACCTTTGCCGACCCCGACAGCAGGGCCTGGTGGGGCGGATCGTGGGCCGATCGAGTGCGCTTCTCATCCTTCGCCGACCAGGCGCTGGAATACGAGCTTTCCGACCGCGACGAGCTTGACTCGCTGGCCGAGGCATGGAGGCAATGGGCTGAGAAGCCTGACGGCTTTTTCGCTGTTCTCCACGGCGAGGTGCTCGCTCGCCGGCCCGCGGCGGACCCATAAAATTCTGTGATCGCAAAACGAATTGCGGTCATTGCCGGAGATGGAGTCGGGAAGGAGGTCATTCCCGAGGGGATTCGCGTTCTGTCGGCGATTGATCCACACCTGGACTTCACTCAGTTGGATTGGGGCTCCGATCGTTACGAGCGCACGGGCGCGATGATGCCGCCGGACGCGCTCGCAACACTGGCCAGATTCGACGCGATCTACCTCGGCGCGATCGGCTGGCCCACCGTTCCAGACCACGTGTCGCTGTGGGGCTGCCTCCTCCCCATCCGCAAGACATTCGAGCAATACGTCAACCTGCGGCCGATCCGCCTACCACCCGGCATCACCTCCCCGCTGGCCGGCCGCGGCCCGCGCGATATCGACATGATCTTCGTCCGCGAGAACACCGAGGGCGAGTACTCCGGCACTGGAGGGCGTGTGCACGTCGGACACCCGCAGGAGGTGGCCGTCGAAGTGCCCGTTTTCACCCGGCTCGCGATCGAGCGCGTCGCCCGTTACGCGTTCGGTCTGGCCGAGCAACGTCGCCGGCGACTCGTCAGCGTCACCAAGTCCAACGCGTCCCGCTACGCATACGTCTTGTGGGACGAGGTTGTCGAAGAGGTGGCCCGAGACTTCGATGGTGTTGAGCTGCAGCGGATACACGTCGACGCAATGGCCGCCCGCATGGTCCTTCGCCCCGACTCCATCGACGTGGTGGTGGCTTCCAACCTGTTCGGCGACATCCTCACCGACCTGGGCGGCGCGCTGCAGGGGTCACTTGGACTGTGCGCCAGCGCCAATCTCAATCCGGAACGCCGGTACCCCTCCATGTTTGAGCCGGTGCATGGCTCGGCGCCTGACATCGCGGGCAAGGGAACGGCAAACCCGCTGGGGGCCATCTGGTGTGCGGCGCTCATGGTCCGGCACCTCGGCGATGAGCAGGGAGCTCAACGGATCGAGCGAGCGATCGACCGCATCTGCGAAGAGGGATCGGTTCTCACCGCCGATCTCGGCGGAGCTGCTTCAACCCGCGAAGTCGGCGATCGAATGGTCGAGCTCGTCAGGCAAACCACTGTCCCCCGTTGATGTCGATGCTCTGGCCGGTGACGTATGAGGCAAGCGGCGACACCAGGTAGAGGACCGCACCCGCACACTCTTCGGATGTACCAAGGCGACCAAGAGGGATGCCTTTCCTGAAGGTCTCGAGCAGCTCCGGCGTGCTGAACTTGTCGTGGAAGGGGGTCTCGATGACACCGGGCGCAATCGCATTTACTCGAATGTTTCGCGACGCAAGCTCTTTCGCCAATCCTCGCGTCAGGGTCATCACGCCCCCCTTGGCCGCCGCGTAGGCAAAGGCGCCTGGGCCGCCACCGTGACGCGCGGCGATCGAGGAGACGTTCACGATCCGCGCGCCGTTGCCGAGGTGTGGAAGCGCGGCCTTGGTGGCGAAAAAGACTGAGGACAGGTTGAGGGCGATAACCTCCTGCCACAGCTCCTCGTCCATCTCATCGACCGCGCTGCGGCCGATCAACGAGCCGGCGTTGTTGACGAGGATGTCGATCGGCGCACCGAGCGCCTCGACCGCCGCCTCCACCGCCTTGCCCGCGGCCGTGGGGTCGCGAAAGTCCGCTTGCACCAAGAACGCGCGGCGACCCTGCGCCTCGACCGCTCGGGCAGTTTCCTCGGCTTCGTTCCGGCTGCTGCCGTAGTGGATCGCGACGTCGGCGCCGGCGCCCGCCAGAGCTTTGGCGGTCGCCCGCCCAATCCCCGTGCTGGCGCCCGTGACGATCGCGCGCTGGCCCGTCAGATCGATTTCCACTATGGATTCGCAGTCTTGCCGGCGGCCGCAACCACTCGCTCCACAGACCGAAGGTACCAGCCCTCCAACGGTGATGCGGGATAGGGCACGTCATACGCCGTCGCGCGCGCAATCCTCACAGGCCTAGCTCGGCACGGCGCGGGCGGCGATTGGGGTTGGGCATCCAGCCCGGCATCGCGTTGAGAAACTCATCGTTGGCCTGCTGCTCAGGAAAGATCTTGTGCGGGTTGAGGATCCCGTCTGGGTCGAGCACCGCTTTCAGCTGCCGCATCAGCTCGATCGCGATCGGTCCATGCTCCAACTCGGCGAAGTCTCGCTTGAGGGCGCCGAGGCCATGCTCGGCTGATACTGAGCCGCCGAGCGAGAGCGCGTCCATGAAGATCTGGGCCGCCGCGTGGCTGACCAGGTGCCGCTGCTCGTCGGTGAAGAGGATGGTGGGGTGAAGATTGCCATCGCCGGCGTGGCCGACGGTGACGATGCGGAGGCCAGTCTGGCGCGCCAGCTCCTGCACGCGGTGGATCATCACGGGGATCTCTGCAATCGGGACGGCGACGTCTTCGGCGAAGAAATTCTTAGGCATGGCCATGAGGACCTTGCCAAAGGATCGGCGCGCGTCCCAGAGCTTGTCACGCTCGAGCGATGACTGCGCGATCCGGTTGTCGGCGCCGTCTAGCACCTCCACCATTCGCATCAGGTCGAGTCGCACGAACTCTTCGTCGTTGCCATCCTGCTCGACGATCAGGACTGCCTGGAGGTTCGGCTCGAAACCCGGCGGGAGCTTGTCGCGCACCAGCTCGAGCGAGCCACGGTCGAGGATCTCTATCGCGGCAGGAAAGTGCCCTGCGGCCAGGGATCGCGCGACGGCTGCGCCCGCTTCCTCGACTGTCGCGAAGCCGACCATCGCCGTGGCTCGGTATCGCGGCAGCGGCACGAGCTTGACGACTACCTCGGTGATGATGCCAAGGGTTCCCTCCGAACCAACAAAGAGCTGGAGCAGCCGATAACCCGAGGCGCGCTTACGGAGCTTGCCGCCGAGCCGCATGACGCGACCGTCGGCCAGAACCACCGTCGCGCCGGTCACGTAGTCGGCCGTGACGCCGTATTTGACGCACCGCATACCACCAGAGTTGCAAGCCACATTCCCGCCTATCGTCGACATCTCGATGCTGGCCGGGTCGGGCGGGTACATGAGGCCGTGCTCGTTGGCCGCGCTCTCCAGGCTGGCCGTGATCACCCCCGCGCCGGCAGTCGCAACCGTGTTGGGACCGTCGACCTCGAGCCTGGTGAGCCGCTCGAGGCTCACCACGACGCCGCCGGCCATGGGCACCGGCCCGCCGACCAGACTGGTGCCGCTGCCACGCGCGACCATCGGCACGCGTTGGGCCGCGCACTCGTGGACCACCGCGGCGACCTGCCCCGTGTCTGCCGGTCTCACAGTGCAGAGCGCGGGCGCCTCCATGAAGGTGGCGTCATGTTCGTACTCGTCCATCTGGTCGCCCCGGAGGACATGCTCGGGACCGACTATCGCGCTGAGGCGGTCCGGTAGTGCCTGTGCCACTGTTCTAACCCTATTACCGCCATGTAAGCCTGACCAGCCCTCGCGGGTTAGCGAGACTGACCGCTGACGACACATAAGATGTCATTTGTGACGCTTGCCGGCAAGGTCGCTTTGGTCACCGGCGCGGGCTCGGCAACGGGCCTGGGAAATGCGATCGCACGTGCGTTGGCAACGGCGGGCGCCGAGGTCGTGCTAGGCGACATTGACATCGATGGCGCCACCCGCAACGCTGCGGCGATCGGAGCTGCGGGCCGAGCCAAATACATGGACGTGACTGACGAGAGCTCAGTTCAGGCCGCGGTGCATGAGATCGGGCCCGTCGACATCCTCGTCAACAACGCAGGTGTTACTCAGCGCATGCCCATCTGGGAGCTCTCCATCAATGACTTCGACAGGCTGCTCTCGATCAACCTTCGGGGAGGCTTTGTTTGCCTCAAAGCCGTTGTCGCGGGCATGATGGCTCGCCGTTGGGGCCGGATCATCTGGATCTCCAGCGTCGCCGGCAAGCAGGGAGGGGGCATCATCGGAACCGCCCATTACGCCGCGAGCAAGGCGGGTGTGATTGGGCTTTGCCAAGCCGCGGCTCGTGAGCTGGGTCCTTATGGCATCACCAGCAACGCGATAGCGCCTGGGTTCATTCTCACCGGCATCGCGACCAAAGCACTCGATGCAAACCAGGAGGCCGAGCTCGATCGCACCATCAGCGCCACGGCGCCGGTGCGCCGAAGCGGGGTACCAGAAGATGTTGCCAACGCGGCGCTCTTCCTCGCCTCCGTCGAGGCAAGCTACGTGACCGGCGAAGTGTTCGACGTCAACGGCGGCATCTACTTCGACTGACGCAATTCCCGCGTGAGACAGGATCAGGTTCGTCTTGCGCAAAACGCTCGGAATCCTTTCCGGTGAAGCGTGCGTCTTGCGCAAAAGGGTCCGAATCACACGGTGCCCTCTTTGCGGATTACACCTGGCGACGCAGCTGCGTCGCGACCCGCTCGATGGAGCGGCCCAGCACGTCCACGATGCGGTCGATCTCTCGCTCGCCGATAACGAAAGGCGGCGACATCGCCAGCACGTCGCCCGAAAGCGGCCGGACGATGACGCCATTCGCAAGGGCCTCCAGCCACACGCGTCTGGCCGCGCCCGCCGAGGCGTCAAAAGACCGCTTTGCTGGCTTGTCTGCGACCAGCTCGACGCCGGCGACCAGGCCGAGGCCGCGCACATCGCCGACGATGTCGAGCCGGCGCAGCTCCTGCAGTCTGGCTTGCAGGTAGGCGCCGCGTTCCGCCGCCCGCTCGACGAGACCCTCCTCTTCGAGGATCTGAAGATTGCGCAGCGCAACGGCGCATGCAGTCGGATGGCCGCTGTAGGTGAACCCGTGGGCGAACATGCCCTTAACCGATGTCAGGACGTCATGAACGCGACGGGTGAGCATGACACCGGACAGCGGCAGGTATCCGCTCGTGATGCCCTTGGCGAAGATCATCATGTCGGCCTGGACGTTCCAGTGCTCCATCGCGAACCAGCGGCCCGTCCGGCCGAAGCCGGTGATCACCTCGTCCGCGATGAGCAGCAGCCCGTGCTTGTCGCACAGCTTGCGAAGAAGGGGGAAGTAGTCGGCAGGCGGAACGATGACTCCGCCCGCCCCTTGGACAGGCTCCGCCACGACTGCGGCGACCGTGCCCGGGCCGGCGTCGAGCACGACCTTCTCGAGAGCTTGCACATATGCCGCGCCGGCGGAGCCGTCGCCCTCGTATCGGTAAGGGTCCGGCGACGGGGCATGAAGGAATCCTGGGGCGAGCGGCTCGAATCCTTTCCAGAAGTTGGCGAGGCCTGTCGCGCTCGTTGCCGCGTACGTCAGGCCGTGGTAGTCGCGAATCCGCGAGACGATGTTGACGCGCTCGGGTTCGCCCCGAAGCTTCCAGTAGAGACGCGCGATCTTGTACGCAGTGTCGTTCGCCTCCCCGCCACCCGACGCGAAATAGGTCACGTCGAGGTCGCCGGGCGCAAGGTCCGCGAGCTTGGCTGCAAGCTTGATCGCCGGAGCCGTTCCAAAACCGCCATAGGCAGAGCTGAACGCCAGCGTTTTCATCTGTTCTGCCGCAGCTGTGGCTAACTCGTCGCGGCCATATCCGACGTTTACGTTCCACAGGGACGCCATGCCGTCGACGTACTCGCGCCCCTCGATGTCGGTGAGGGTCGCGCCCTGGCCGCTGACGATGATGAGCTGCGGGATGGTTCCCGAAGGAGCGGCGAGATCGCCCTGGGGGTGAAGCCAGTGCGTGCGGTCCAGCTCGGACAGCCTGCTCGCCTCTGCCTGGGAGAACCCAGGGAAAGTCTTATCGAGGGTCATGCTTACGCCGCCGTGTAGCCGCCGTCGACCGCCAGGGACGCGCCCGTGATGTGCATTGACTCATCGCTTGACAGGAACAGTATTGCGCTGGCGACGTCGATGGGTTCGGCCATCCGCCGCTGAGGAATTTTGGACGCGACCCCTTTCGCGAATTCCAGGGGGTCGTCCTGCTCCGCGATCCACGTCCGCACGAGTGGCGTCTGTGTCAGACCTGGCGCGACAGCATTGACGCGCACGCCCTCTGCCGCCCACTCGATCGCCGCGGCCCTCGTCAATGCGAGCAAAGCTCCCTTGGCCGCAGCGTAGAGCGCCATGGTCGGCACGCCGACGGAAGCGTTGCGCGACGTGACGTTGACGATGGATCCGCGCTGCCGCTCCAGCATCTTGCGCCCGGCCTCGCGCTGCATGAGAAACGCTCCAATGAAATTGGTTTGGAGCACGTGCCTCACATCGGCCTCCGATGTGTCGACGATGCGGCTCGTCCAGTCGATGGCGGCGTTGTTCACCAGGATATCGACGCCGCCCCACTCTTCTGCGAGGTCGATCGCCCTGGTGGCTGTCGGTTCGGCGCCAACGTCGCCAGGCAGAAATTTCGCCCTGGCAGGACCGAGCTCCGCGACCATGGCCTCGCCGGGACCGCTCCTCCGAGCGACGATCACCACACGCGCGCCTTCTTCGGCGAAAAGGCGGACGGTGGCCTCTCCGATCCCGCTCGTCCCGCCGGTGATGACGGCGACCTTGCCGGCCAGCCGCCCGCTCACCGAGCGCGCGCGAGCAGGGCGAGGAATTCGTACACGATGTTGGCGGCGACGAAGGAGGTGTTGTCGGCAACGTCGTAGGCCGGAATGACCTCGACGACGTCGAATCCGACGTACCTCACGCCGTGAAGGCGCCTCAAGAGCGATTGGGCCTCCCAGGTCGAGAAGCCACCGATCTCGGGCGTTCCCGTCGCCGGGGCGAACGCCGGGTCGATGAAGTCGATGTCGAACGACAGAAAAGCCTTTGCGTCACCGACTCGCGCGGCGATGCGCTCCGCGACGTCGGCCATGCCAAGCTCGTGCGCCTCGGCGGCGGTGATCACCTCCAGTCCCATCTCACGCGGAATCTCATAGTCACGGTGTGAGTAGACGGGACCCCGGAGACCCACCTGGATCGAACGCGACGGTTCGATGAGGCCTTCCTTGAGCGCGTGGTAAATGGGCGTCCCGTGCGTGTGCGGCTGGTCGAAATACGACTCAGACGTGTCGCTGTGGGAGTCGAGCTGCACAAGCGCCACCTTGCCGTGCACCTCGGAGACCGCGCGCAGCTCCGGCAGCGCGATGGAGTGGTCCCCGCCGAGGTCGATCGGGATCACGCCCGCCCGCAAGACCTCGAGCAGCCCCGCGGAGATTCGGCGGTGTGACTCCTCGACGTAGCCGGGGACCACGGGCACGTCTCCGTAGTCGACAACCGACAGCTGGTCGAATATCGCTACGCCGCTCCCGCTGTGGAACGGGCGCATGAGGGCGGACGCGCTGCGGATGTGCTCCGGGCCGAAGCGAGCCCCGACCCGGTAGGTTCCGCCGGTGTCGAAGGGGATGCCGACGATCGCGACGTCGACCCCATTCAAGTCATCGGCAACGTGCGGCAGGCGCGCGTAGGTCCGGATGCCGGAAAATCGCGGCGAGACCTTTGAATCCGCAGGTCCGTACCGTGGCCCCGACCCCATTGCCGACGAGTGTAGTTCGCCCATGACCGGCGACTCGGCCGACGCCGTCGTCGTCGGCGGCGGGGTGGTGGGGTGCTCCATCGCCTATCACCTGGCACGCCGGGGCGCGGACGTGGTCGTGCTCGAGCGGGAGACTATCGGCTCCCAGTCGACCGGTAGGTGTGCCGGCGGTGTGAGGCAGCAGTTCTCGTCGCCGGCGAACGTCCTGGTGCAGCAGCTCTCGTTCCGGCTGCTGGGGCAGCTCGAGTCTGAGACCGGCGTCGACCCCGAGTTCCGCCACATCGGCTACCTCTTCGTGCTGACCAAGGAAAGCGAGGTTTCGGACTTCCGCGGGTTCCTGCCGATGTGGCACCACACCGGCGTGTCAGACGCGCGCTGGCTGGAGCCGCGCGAGGTCCGCGAGCTGGCGCCATTGGTCCAGGGTGAGGACATTCTGGGCGGCACCTTCTGCCCGAGCGACGGGATCGCGAGCCCGCACGCGGTGACGCTTGCCTACTCCGGCGCAGGCCGGCGCCTTGGGGTGACGTTCCGCGAAGGAGTCGCGGTCGAGGGGATCGTTCGCGAAGGAGCGCGGGTGCGGGCGGTGCGGACGAGCGAAGGCCAGATCAAGACGCCTGCCGTGTTCAACTGCGCCGGAGCTTGGGCCGGCGCTGTCGGGCAGATGGCCGGGATCCACGTCCCGGTCGAGCCCTATCCCCGCAACATCTTCGTCACCGACCCCATCCGGGGAGTGTCGCGGCAGCATCCGATGACCATCGACTTCGCGACGTCGTTCTATTTCCATCCCGAGGGCGACGGGCTCCTGTTCGGCATGGGGATGCCCGACGAGAAGCCCAGCTTCAGCACTGAAGTGGATTGGGGCGTCCTCGACGTGATGGCCGAGGTGGTCGACCGCCGCGCCCCGCTGCTCGCCACCGCAGGGATCCAGGCGGCGTGGGCGGGCCTGTACGAGGTGACTCCCGATCACCAACCGATACTCGGACCGGTCGACGACCTGGATGGCTTCTGGTGCGCCTGCGGCTTCTCGGGCCACGGCTTCCAGCAGGCGCCGGCGGTCGGGTACCTGCTTGCGCAGTGGTTCTCGGGCGAACGGCCCGAGGTGCCGCTCGACATCTTCGCGCACCGGCGCTTCGCGACCGGTAACGTCGAGCCCGAGCGAAACGTCGTTTGACCGGCGATTTCAAACAGGAGATCAACCCATGAGCACCAAGGTCGCGTCCGATCGGAAGCTTCGAGTCGAGGAGATCCTCGCCGCCTTTGGCATGAAGGCGGGCGGCACCGTCACCGGCCTCGCTTACGGCGGATCGTTCAGGGATGACGCGTCAGGCGCGCCGATCGAAACGCGCGACCCCTCAACGGGAGAGGTGCTGGCGCGCGTCCAGACCGCGAGCGCGGACGACTGCCGGCACGCGGTCACAGAAGCCCACGACGCCTTCCTCCGGTGGCGGCAGGTGCCCGCCCCGCAACGGGGCGAGATCGTGCGGCGGCTCGGCGACGGATTCCGTAAACGCAAGGAGGAGCTCGCGCGCCTGATCAGCCTCGAGAACGGCAAGATCCTCAGCGAGTCGCGCGGCGAGGTCCAGGAGGTCATCGACATCTGCGACCTCGCGGTCGGGCAGTCGCGGCAGCTCTTCGGCAAGGAGATCGCCTCCGAAAGGCGGGACCATCGCCTGCTCGAGCAGTGGCAGCCGCTCGGGGTTGTCGGCATCATCTCGGCGTTCAACTTTCCGGTCGCGGTCCCAGGCTGGGGATGGGCGATCGCCCTGGTTTGTGGGGACACGATCGTCTGGAAACCGTCAAGCCTGACCCCGTTGATCTCCATCGCGGCCCAACAGATCTTCCACAATGTGACCGCCGGCACTGAGGCCGAGCGTGTCTTCAGCCTCATCGTCGGAGGTGGCAGCTCGATCGGCGAGGCGCTGCTCGCCGACGAAAGGGTCCCGCTGATCCAGGCAACCGGCTCGTGCGCCCTCGGGGAGCGTGTGGCGCTCGCGGTCGCGAAGAGATCGGGCCGGGCGATCCTCGAGCTTGGCGGAAACAACGCGGTGATCGTGATGGCCGACGCGGACCTCAAGCTGGCCCTGCGTGCGGTGGTGTTCGGGACGGTCGGCACGGCAGGCCAGCGGTGCACCAGCACGCGGCGTTTGATCCTTCAGCGGCCCATCGCGAAGCGCTTCATGGAGCAGCTGGTCGCCGCGTACAGGACGATCCGAATCGGAGACCCGCTGGAGGACGGCACCTTGATGGGGCCGCTGGTCTCGCAGTCTGCGGTGGACGACTACCGCGAAGGCCTGGCCGAGATGCAGCGCCAGGGCGCAAAGCTTCTGTACGGGGGCAACGTGCTGCCGGACCGCGGCGGGTATTTCGTCGAGCCGGCCATCGTCCGCTCGACGGTCGACATGCCCATCGTCAAAGAAGAGGTTTTTGCGCCGATCGTGCATGTCTTCGAGGTCGATTCCCTCGAAGAGGCGATCGCGGCCAACAACTCCGTTCCGCAGGGTCTGAGCAGCGGCCTGTTCACGACCGACCTCGCGTCCGCGGAACGGTGGCTCTCAGCTGTCGGGTCGGACTGCGGCATCGCCAACGTCAACGTTGGCACGTCGGGGGCCGAGATCGGCGGCGCCTTCGGCGGAGAGAAGGCAACCGGAGGCGGACGTCAGGCGGGCTCCGACGCCTGGAAAGGCTACATGCGCCGGCAGACGTGCACCATCAACTACGGCCGCGAGCTGCCCCTGGCGCAGGGGGTCGAGTTTCCGGTCGATTGAGGAGACCAGCTCTCAGCACCCACGTGTCAGCGTCCGGAGCGTAGCTCCTCGATCACGGGGGCGAAGGCCCGCACGCCTTCGGGGCCACCCATCGTGAGAGCAACCTGGACCTCGGCGATCCCAAGCCGGGCGTGTCCGCGCAGCGTTTCCGCCATCTCGGGTGGAGGGCCCGACAGCGGTGTCTCGTCCGGCCGCGGCGTGTAACCCGAACCAGGCATCGCGCCCCTGACGGCCGTCGTGGCGATGAGCGTATTCGGATCTCGACCGTACTCGCGACACGCGTCGTCGATGATCCCGAGCTGCATCGCAGCCGACTCGGGCCTGGCGTCCGTATAGCCGAGCCACCCGTTCCAGATGTCGGCGTACTGCGCCACCAGGCGGCGCATTCGCGTCTGAGGGTTGAGCGTGCCGATCAAGATCGGCGGCCCTCCTCGCCGTCGCACGCCAGGCAGCAGGCGCACGCCGCGGAGGCGATGGTGAGCGCCGTCGAAGTCAGTCGATATCTCGTTGAACAGACTCTTCGTGATCTGCAGGGTCTCCTCGAAACGTCCGACGCGCTGCTCGTGCGGGAAACCAAACGTGAGGTGCTCGCCCTCTGAGTCGCCGGCGCCCAATCCCAGCACGAGCCTCCCGCCACTGACGTCATCGATCGTGACCGCCATCTTGGCGAGGAGGCCAGGATTGCGGTAGCCGGCACTCGCCACGAACGACCCGAGCTGGAGCCGCGGGATGGCCACCGCAAGCGCCGCGAGCACCGTGAAGCATTCGAGATATCCCTCGAGCTCCACGTCCGGGTCGTCGGGGAAGTCGACTCCCGCGCGACGCTTCAGCTCGGCGTTGTTGCTTGGGATGAGCAGATGGTCGCTGACGTAAAGCGCGTCGAATCCCACGTCGGCGGCCGTCTGCGCGACTTCCAGGACCTCGGCCCAACTCAGGTCGGTGGTGGTCCAGGTCGGAAGGATGAGGCCCAGCCGCAGCTTGTCGGGGGGCACCGGCGGGCGCGCCTCGACGGGTGGCATGGCCAAAGTATGAGCACGCACCGGGTTTACCTTCGGTCGAGGGCGACGCGCGCGAATTTGCCGGATAGTCCGGACTATCCGATATTTCCGCGGGCAAAAAGGGCCGATTGTCCGGACTAACCGGGTACTGGTCGTGTCGCCTGAGGGTGCCGCAGCCTGAACACGAGTCAGCTCTTTTTCGAGGCCACCATCCATTCCGCGGCCGCCTCGGCCGACCGCCACGGGCTGAGAGATGAGATGTCCAGCGTCGAGTCTGGCCGGCCCGCGATCGTCTGAGCGAGCAATTTCGCCACCGGCGGTGCGTGCATGACGCCGTGGCCGCCAAAGCCGGCGATCATCCATAGGCCGTCCTCAACAAGCCCGACGTAGGGGTGGCCGTCGCCACCCAGGTCGACGTTGGCGACCACGTTTCTGGCGATGCGAAGGTCGGCGAGTGACGGGGCGCGCACTCGCGCGAGGTCGGCGAAGTCTTCGAGCATTTGGGCATGCCCGTACCCGGGCGGGTTTTCCTCGAGGAGGATCGCGACCAGAAGGCCGTCGGCTTCCCGCTCGATCAGCAGACCGGAATCGAGGTCGATCGTCAGCGGAACGCGCTGCCCTGTCAGCGCCGGTGCGGTGATCGCCGCGTACAGCGGCATGGGACGGATCGTCAGCTCG
>Ga0209805_1000663_pt1 | contig 21210 bp, 18 predicted proteins | sample GraSoiAngelo_148_FD_185905 | JGI IMG/M metagenome (GOLD analysis project Ga0209805, IMG submission 185905) | Grasslands soil microbial communities from the Angelo Coastal Reserve, California, USA - 14_1009_09_20cm (SPAdes) (version 2) | ecosystem: Environmental > Terrestrial > Soil > Grasslands ...
GCGCCGCAGCTCGCCGACGGACACGATGTCGGCGCCGGCGCCGAGCGCGCGCAGTACCTTCAGGACGCCGAGATTGCCGTTCGCCTTCACCGAGTAGCAGATGCGGTGGGGCACGTCCTTGAGCGCGTCGTGCAGCGCATGGTACTGCCCGCGGATCAGGTTGGCGCTGTAGACGTAGGCCGGCGTGCCGACGCGCTCCGCGATGGAGCGGAGCAGCGCCGGATCGAAGCCTAGTACGCCTGCGCCCACACCGCCTCCGCGACGCTGGGCTTGCCGCACCACATGCACGTCTTCGGTACCTCGGGCGAGCGGAACTCCGGATCGGGCAGCACGCGCACCGTCGCAGCCGTCTCCTGCTTGATCTCGGCCTCGCACGCCGCCGAGCCGCAAAAGCCGCCGTACGCGAACCCGCCCACCCCCTTCATGAACTCGAGGAACTGCTGCTTGGTGACGCCGCGAATCGAGTGGGCCTCGCGCCGCTCCTGCGCGGCCTTGAACAGCCCTGCCTGCACTTCGTCGAGCGCGGTCGCCACCGTCCGCGCGAGCCCGTCGAGCTTGACCGGTGCCTTGCCCCCCGCGCGCCGTGCCGTCATCACCTGTCCTGCCGCCACGTCGCGCGGGCCGATCTCGAGCCGCAGGGGCACGCCCTTGGCCTCCCACTCGAAATACTTGGCGCCGGGTTTGAGGCTGTCGCGCGCGTCCAGCTCGACGCGAATGCCGGCCTTCACCAGCTCCGCCTTCACCTTGTCCCCGACCTCTAACACCTGACCCCGTTCTTCTTCCGACTTCCAAATCGGCACGATCACCACCTGCACCGGCGCGAGCCTGGGCGGACACACCAGGCCGTTGTCGTCCGAATGCGTCATCACCAGGCCCCCGATCATCCGGGTCGAGACGCCCCAGGACGTGTTCCACACGTATTCCAGGCCCCCCGCCGCCGTTTGGTACTGCACGGTGAACGCCTTGGCGAAGTTCTGCCCCAGGTTGTGCGACGTCCCCGCTTGGAGCGCCTTGTTGTCCTGCATCAGCGCCTCCAGCGCGTACGTGCGCAGCGCGCCCGCGAACTTCTCGCTCTCCGTCTTCAACCCGGTGATCACCGGCATCGCCATCCATTGCTCCTGGAACGTGCGGTACACGCCGAGCATCTGTCTCGCCTCGGCCTCCGCCTCCGCCTCGGTCGCGTGCGCGGTATGTCCCTCCTGCCACAGAAACTCGGTGGTGCGGAGAAACAGCCGGGTCCGAAACTCCCAGCGCACGATGTTGCACCACTGGTTCAAGAGCAGCGGCAGGTCGCGGTAGCTCTGAATCCACTTGGCGAACATCGCGTAGATGATCGTTTCGGACGTGGGCCGCACCACGAGCGGCTCCTCGAGCGCCGACGCCGGGTCGGGCATCACCGCCTGGGCACCCGTCTTCCCGGTGGCCTTGAGGCGGGTGTGCGTCACCAGCGCGACTTCCTTCGCGAACCCCTCGACGTGCTCGGCTTCCTTGGCGAGGAAGCTCATGGGAATGAACAGGGGGAAGTAGGCGTTGCGATGACCCGTCGCCTTGAACATGTCGTCCAGGGCGCGTTGCATCAGCTCCCACACATGATAGCCGTGGGGCCGGATCACCATGCAGCCGCGCACCGGCGAGTAGTCGGCCAGCTCCGCCTGCATGATCACGTCGTTGTACCACTCGCTGAAGTCCTGCGCACGCGGAGTGATCTTTTTGGCCTGGGCCATCACTTGAAGACACCCTTGCGAACCTTGGTCAACGCCACTTTGCGCTGCCGCCCGCTCTTGAGATCACGGACGACGGCGACTTTGGCTTTGCGCTCGTCTGGGCCCACGATCACGGCGCGGGGCGCGCCGCGCGACACGGCGAGCTCCAGCTGCTTGCGGATCGGGGCGTCCCGCAGGGCGTACTCCACGGCGACGCCGCGATCGCGCAGCTCGCGCGCCAGCTTGAGCACGGGGGCCACGTCCTCGCCGCCCACCGCGATCAAAAAGGCGTCGAGTCGACTCGGCGCCTCGGCGTCGTTTCCGCGCTCCTTCAGGAGTTCCCCGAGGACGACGTCTCCCATGCCGAACCCGACGCAGGGGAGATCGACGCCGGCGATCTCCTGGATCAGCGTGTCGTAGCGGCCGCCGCCACAGATCGCGCGCAGCGACCGCTTGGCGTCGAACAGCTCGAACACGATCCCGGTGTAGTAGGCGAGCCCCCGGACGATCCTGAAGTCGACCGTGACGAACTCGCCGAGACCCATCGCCTCGAGCCGCGTGCGGGATTCCCGCAGCTGCTCCGCCGCGGGCGACTGGAGCAGGCGGTCCAGCGTCGCGGCGTCCTCGTTCCCGAGCTGACTCAGGAACGCGTGTACCGAGGCCTTGCGCTCCGGGGAATCGCCCAGCGCATGCTGTAGCCGGCGCTCGGTGAGCGCGGGCTCGTCTCCCCACTTGTCCAGGGCGCTCAGGACCCCCAACATCTCGCCGTCCGCCACCGCGTGGCGCTCTTTCAGCTCGTTCACCAGGATCCGTCGGTCGGACACGCGCAGACGCACGTCGGTCGACGTCAGTCCGAAGGCTCGCGCGATGTCGATGACGGCCGCCATGATCTCGGCATCCGCCGCCGGTCCCGCCTCGCCGACGATGTCCATGTTGAGCTGGAAGTGCTCGCGCAGGCGTCCGCGTTGCTGCCGCTCGTAGCGGAACAGCTGAGGGATCGCGAACCAGCGGATCGGCTTCTTGAGGGCCTGCGCCCGGGCCCCCACCATGCGGGCGAGGGTGGGCGTCATCTCGGGCCGCAACGCTACCTCGCGCTCCCCCTTGTCCTGGAAGGCATACAGCTGTTGCACGATCTCCTCGCCGCTCTTTCCGGTGTAGAGCTCGAGCGGCTCGAGCGGGGGGCCGTCGTATTCCTGAAAGCCGTAGCGCCGCGCTACGTCGCGCCACGTCGTGAAGATGTGATTGCGGAGAGCGAGTTCTTCGGGATAAAAGTCGCGAAACCCTGGTAAGGCTTGTCCTTGCATCGCAACAATTTACGCGACCGGCGCGAAGCCCGGCAAGCGGGCGAGCGCGTCGCCGACGGTGTGAAACGATCCGGTGACGATCACCGTCGCCGCGTCCACCGCGACCCGCTCCAGCGCGCGGGCGAAGTCCGGCTCGAATTCGTGCGCCACCGCGAGTCCACCCAGCTCGCGCTCCAGCCGGCCCAGGTCCCAGCGCCGCCGCTCCGGCGCGGTGTCGGGCACGGTGAACACGAACGTGTCGACCTCCGGCGCCAGCGCGTCGATCATCCCGAGGTAATCCTTGTCGCCGAGCACGCCGACCAGCGCGTGACGGGGACGCCGCGGGTTGCAGTCGCGCAGCGTGTAGGCCAGCACCAGCGCCCCGTCCGGATTGTGCGCCACGTCGAAGATCCACTTGCCGCGGACATCGAACCGGCCGGGCACGTACGCGCGCCCGAAGCTCTCCGGCCAGGTGTCGCCGGCCGGCCCGAACGGCGGGGGCAGCCGGTTCAGGGCCGCGAGCGCGACCCAGGCGTTGTCGTGCTGGTGCCGGCCCACGAGGCCCAGGCGTCGCGCCGGAGGGGGCGGACGCGTGGTGTCGACGAGGATCACGGGCGCCGCGCCGCGGCGGCCCGCCTCGGCCGCGAGCTCCTGGCGCACGGCGGGATCCCGCTCGCCCGTGACGAACGGCACGGCGGGTTTGGCGATCCCCGCTTTCTCCCGGGCGATCGCCGCGAGGTCGGTGCCGAGGTAGTCGGTGTGCTCCCGCGCGATCTTGGTCACGACCGACACGAGCGGCGTGATCACGTTGGTCGAATCGAGCCGCCCACCGAGCCCCACTTCGATGACGGCGATGTCCACGCCCCGCGCCGCGAGGTCGGCAAAGGCGATGGCGGTGGTCGCCTCGAAGAAGCTCGCGTCCAGGCGCTCGATCTCGGACTGGAGGAAGGTCGTCCACTCGGCGAAGGCTTCCTCGCCGATCGGCACGCCATCCACCTCGATGCGCTCCCGCACCGAGACCAGGTGCGGCGACGTGTACAGCCCGACCTTCAGGCCGCGGGCGCGCAGCTCCGCCGCCAGGAAAGCGCAGGTCGACCCTTTGCCGTTGGTCCCCGCGACGTGGACGGAGGGGAAGTGCCGCTCGGGATGGCCCAGCACGTCCAGGAGCCCCTCGGTCGGTCCGAGGCTCCACTTGATGCGGCTCCCTTGTCGTGCGAAGAGAAAGCGGCAGGCGTCCTCGAAGGACAGCCGGCTCAGTCGGCAGCCTCCGCCGGGGCCCGGCCGGCCATGTGGCGCAGCAGCTGGCCGGTGGTGTCGCGCAGCTCGCTCCGCGGCACCACGGCGTCCACCATGCCGTGCTCCAGCAGGAACTCGGCGGTCTGGAACCCCTCCGGCAAGTCCTGGCCGATGGTCTGCTTGATCACGCGCGGCCCAGCGAACCCGACCACGGCTCCCGGCTCGGCCACGATCACGTCGCCCTGCATCGCGTAGGAGGCGGATACCCCGCCGGTGGTAGGGTTGGTGAGTATGGAGATGAAGGGCACGCGCGCGGTGCGCAGCCGGGCGATCTCGACCGACGTCTTCGCCATCTGCATGAGGGACAGCACTCCCTCCTGCATCCGGGCCCCACCCGAGGCCGATACGATGATCAGCGGCATCCGCCGCTCCGCCGAGCGCCGGGTGAGCCGGGCGAGCTTCTCCCCCACCACGGACCCCATGGAGCCGCCCATGAAGTTGAAATCCATGACTCCGACGCCGACCGGCATGCCGTCCAGGCGGCCGTACCCTGTACGCACCGCCTCGAGCGGCCCCGCCTTATGGATCGCCGTGTCCAGGCGTTGCTTGTAGTTCTCGAAGTGCAGCGGATCGGTGGACCGGAGCTTCGTGTCGAGCTCGTGCCACGAGCCCTCGTCCACGAGGAGGTCGATGTATTCCTGAGCGGGGATGCGGCGATGGTGTCCGCAATTGGGACACACATTCAAGGCACGAACGAACCGGTCCTTGATGTCGATGTGACCGCACTCGTCGCACTTCTCCCACGCGTCGGCTGGGATCTCCAGCTTGACCCGTTCCGACGTGCGCGGTTTGCGCTCTTTTTTGAACCAGGCCATGCGCGCCATAGAGGGGGGGTAGAAGGCGACAATTTGGGAGCGGGCCCCCGGCGGCGCTAGTCCCGGTCGCCTAACCCATTGTCACAACTCGGCATAGCCTGACTGGCGGGATTCCCACGCGACCCGGAGCGAGATCCCTACCGCCAGCGAGCACGCCAGCAGGAACGAGCCGCCGTACGAGAAGAACGGCAACGGGATGCCGGTGATGGGCAGCAGGTTCACCGTCATGCCGATGTTCTCGATGATATGCGTGAACAAGAGCCCGGAGATCCCGAAGACGCACAGGCTGGAGTAGGGATCGGTCGCCCGGCGCGAGACGCGAAGCAGGATCAGCACCAGCGCGGTGAACAGCGCCAGCGCCAGGAGCACCCCGACGAAGCCCAGCTCCTCGCCTACCACGGGAAAGATGAAATCGGTGTGTTGCGCCGGGAGAAACGCGAGCCGCTTCTGCGGCCCGTGGGTGAAGCCCTGGCCCAGGAAGCCCCCCGACCCGATGGCGATCTTGGACTGGATGACGTGCCACCCCGTGGCGCGCGGGTCCACCTCGGGGTTCAGGAAGGCGAGCAGACGGTTCTGCTGGTAGGGCGCGAGGCGGCGCCAGAACGGCACGGCAATGACGCCCATGACCACGTTCGCCAGCATCACCGCGAGCCCTTCCCAGACGTACGGGCGCCACCACAGCAGCAGCCCGAACAGCACCACGATCCACGCGCCCCACGCCACGGTCGAGAACGCCAGGACCAACCCGATGACCGGCGAGCCGAGCAGCACCAGCAAGGACGGCTTGGTGCCCGCCCAGTAGAGCATCGCGAACAGGACGGCGATGAAGACGATGGCGCTCCCCAGGTCGGGCTGCTTGGCGACGAGCAGGGTGGGCACGCCCGCGATCAGGCAGGGGGGGACGAGGTCGCGCAGCGTGGCGGGCGCTTCGCGCCGCTCGGCCATCCAGCGTGCCAGCATCAGAATGACCGCGAGCTTCGCGAGCTCGGCCGGCTGACCCAGGCGCACGCCGCCGATCGAGATCCAGGAGCGCTCGCTCGCCGCGGTGCCCGCTCCGGTGCCGGTCGTGAGCGTGATCAGCAGCACCAGGAGACCGATCCCGTAGGCATACGGCGTGGCCCATTCGAGCAAGCGCGGCGACGTGCGGTACATCAGCGACATCGCCAGCAGCCCGACGCCCAGCCAGATGAGCTGCTTGTGCCAGATGGTGGACACAAACGTGGGCACGTCCGTCTGGCCGGCGGAATACAGCGCCGCCAGGCCATACGCCGCCAGCCCGACCGTGACCGCGAGGAGCGGCTTATCGATTTCGTGGAGGGGGGGTCGCATTGCCGGTGTCGGCCGGGGTGGCGCCCGTGTCGGTGGGCACGATGGTGGAATCCTCGATCGTCGGCGGGCCCGGCAGCAACCGCCTGGAATGCGGCGCGGTGTCCGTGGGAAGCACGATCCGCACGTGCGACGCCGCCGTGGTGTCGACCCCGAGGTAGTGCCCGATCACGCGGGTGACGAGCGGTGCCACGTAGGGGCCCTCGCGGGCGAACTCGATGATGGCGCCCACCACGATCTCGGGCTTCTCGGCGGGCGCGAACCCGATGAACCAACCGTGCGCCGGCCCGTGGGGATTCTGCGCGGTGCCGGTCTTGCCGGCGATGGCGATGCTGCCGCCGAAGCGCCCCGCGCCGCGCGCCGTCCCCCGCTCCACCACGCTGATCATCGCCTGACGCAGCCCGGCGAGCTGCTCGGGCAGGAGCCCGAGGCTCACGTTCGAGCTGGCGGCGGGGTGAACCAGGTACGGGGGGCGGGCGCGCCCGTCGCTCGCCAGCATTTGGTAGAACCGCACCATGTTCACCAGCGTCTGCGCGTTCTCCCCCTGCCCGATGGCGAGATTGAGGGTGACCGCGGACGTCCAGCGGCGCGGGCCGTAGACGCGGTCGTAATAGTCCGTCCCCCCCGGGAACACCGCTGTGATCTCGCCCGGCAGGTCGATCCCGGTGCGGGAGCGGAAGCCCAGCCCGCTGGCGTCCTCGAGCAGCGACGTCAGCCCGAGCTTGAGGCCCAGCTGATAGAAGTACACGTCGCAGCTCTGCGCGATCGCGTCGGCGAGGGTCAGGTCGCCGTGGCCGGTGGCGGACCAGCAGCGGAAGAAGCGATTGCCGTACTGCAGGCCGCCCCGGCACGAGATCGGCATGTGCGAGCGCAGCGTGACGATCCCGCGCTTGAGCCCCATGGTGGCGAGCGCCAGCTTCCACGTGGAGCCGGGGGGATAGAACGTCTTGATGGCGCGATCGAGCAGCGGGTGCGCCGCGCTCACATTGAGGAAGCGCCAGTAGTCGGGATCGACGCCGCCCACGAAGGCGTTCGGGTCGTAGCCCGGGGCGCTGTACAGCGCGAGCACCTCCCCGCTGTTGGGATTGAGCGCCAGCACGGCGCCCCGCTGGCCCGCGGGAAAGATCTGCGCCACGTAGCGCTGCAGGTCCAGGTCGATCGTGGTGGAGAGCGCCCGTCCCGGAATGGGCGGCAGGGTGGAGGCGGCGCCCGCCTCCCGCACCACGCGTCCCAGCGCGCTCACTTCCACGAAGCGCACCCCGTCGGCGCCGCGCAGCGAGTCGTCGTACTCACGTTCCAGCCCGTCCTTGCCGAGCAGCCCGCCCAGCCGCACCGGCGCGAGGCGCCGCTGCGCCCGCTCCGCCTCGGTGACCTCTCCGATGTAGCCCACCAGATGGGCCACGAGCGAGCTGTCCGGGTAGTGGCGTTTCGGCTCGGGCTGGATGAGCAGGCCCGGGAAGATCAGGCGCCGCTCCTCCAGCGCCGACACCAGCGCGAACGTCGCGTTGGGGAGGACGGTGACCGGCAGGTACGGCGTGCGCCGGTAGCGGACCAGGACGCGCTCGATGCCGACGCTGTCGAGCTTCACGATGGGCGCGATACGTCGCAGGGTCGCGTGCAGCGAGTCTTCATCCGCCGCCGGGAGGAGTGAGATGGTGTAGCCCGGCACGTTCTCGGCGAGCAGCTTGCCGTTGCGGTCGGTGATGATGCCGCGGGGCGCGGGGAGCGGGATCGGACGCAGCCGGTTCGTCTCGGACTGGAGCTGGTACTTGGAGTGCTCGAGGATCTGCGTGCGGAAGAACACGACCACGAACGCCCCCACGGCCACCCACACCACCATGCGGACGAGCCGGAGCCGGCGATCGAGCAGGTGCGGATGGAACGAGCTCATGCGTCGCTCATCCGCACCGCGATGCGGCGGCCTACGAGCCACAGCACCAGCACGCCCGCGACCGCCGTGGTCAGGCTCTGAATCGGCGACCACACGAGCAGCTCCCAGCCGAGCATGCCGCCCTTGAGCTTCCCGGAGGCGAGCGCCACCGCCAGATTGCGGCACCAGGTGCCGGCGAAGAACAGACAGCCGTTCACGAACAGGTTTTCCGCAAAGAAGACCGCCTTGCTCCAGGACGAGAGATACCCCACGAGCGTGTGGGCGAGCGCCCCGGCGCCGAACGAGGCGGGGGTGAGGGCATCGCGCACCAGGCCCACGACGAATCCGGCCACGGCGCTCGGCCCGGGGCGGGCCCGGATGGTATAGATCAGCAGGGCCAGCAGCAGGAAGTCGGGCGCGACCCGGTCGCCGCCGAGCCAGCGCCGCGCCGAGAACTGCAGCACCACGAGCACCCCCAGGATCACGTAGAAGCGGTATTTGTCGCTCCGCCTCACGGCGCTTCCCCGCTCGCTTCGAACACCGACCGCAGGTCTCCCCGCGCCGGCGTGCCTCCCAGGATCATCACGTGGGTGACGGCGGCCGGGTGCACGGCGGGCCGCAGCAGGTAGGTGCGCTCCCACCCCTCCGCCTCGGCCGCGACGCCCACCACGACGCCGATCGGGATGCCGCGTGGCATGACGCCGCCCAGGCCCGACGTGAGGATCGGCGTGCCGTTGGCGACGAGCTGCCGATACGCCACGCCCTCTAGCTCGAGCAGCCACACGCGGGGGCCCTCGGACCCGTGCGGCGCGACGATCCCGTACACGCTGCCGTCGACCGCCATCGCGCTGGCCCGAAACTCGGGGTGCGCCCACGTCACCACCACGCTGGTCTGCTGGTCCACGGTGCTCACGATGCCCACCAGCCCTTCGGGGCTCACCACCGCTGAGAGCGGCTTGACCCCCTGCTTCTTGCCGGCGGAGACGATGAACGTGAGCGGACTGGTCGGCTCGGGCTCGCGCAGCACCTCGGCGGGGATGTAGCCGGTGCCGAGCCGCGTCCCCAGCCCGAGCAGGCCGCGCAGGCGGGCATTCTCCCCCCGCAGCTCGGGGAGGAACGTGGCGACCAGGGCCGCCGAATCGCGCTGCGCCACGACGGCATCGTAGCGGGCCAGCGACGCCGAGAGGCGCTCGATCTGCTGCTGCAGGCTCAGGAACGGCGCGAGCACTGTCTGGCGCAGGCCCCGCGCGAGCGGATCGCGCAGCCGCCCGGGAAGACTCATGGCGGCCGCGGAGAGGAGAACGCACCCGAGAAACACGAGGGTGTCGGCCCGCGACGCGTAGCGGTCCGCTCCGAGCGCCATCGCCCTAGGTGGTCAGGACGTTGCGGTATTTCTCCGGATCGTCGAGGATCCGTCCCGTCCCCCGCACGACGCAGGTCATCGGGTCCTCGTCGAGGTGGATCGGCAGGCCCGTCTCCTGCTGCAGCAGCACGTCGAGGCCGCGGATCAGCGCGCCCCCGCCGGTCATCACGATCCCGCGATCCACGATGTCCGACGCCAGCTCCGGGGGCGTGATCTCGAGCGCCCGGCGCACGGCGTCGACGATCTGCTGAATCGGCTCCTGCACCGCCTCGCGGATCTCGCTCGAGTGCACGCGCACGATCTTGGGAATCCCGGACACCAAGTCCCGGCCCTTCACTTCCATCTCGCGCTCCTCCCCCACGGGCGCCGCGGACCCGATCTGGATCTTGATCTGCTCCGCCGTCGGCTCCCCGATCAGGAGGTTGTAGTTCTTGCGCATGAATTGCACGATGGCCTGGTCCAGCTCGTCGCCGCCCGTGCGGATCGACGTGTCCGACACGATGCCGGAGAGCGCGATCACGGCGATCTCCGTCGTACCTCCACCGATGTCGATCACCATGTTGCCCGTCGGAGTCTCGACCGGGAGCCCCACGCCGATCGCCGCAGCCATCGGCTCGGCCACCATGTAGACCTCCTTCGCCCCCGCCGACTGGGCCGAATCGCGCACGGCGCGCTTTTCGACCTCGGTGATACCCGACGGCACGCACACGATCACCTTCGGCTTCACGCGGAACAGGTGGCGGTCGATGATGGTCTTCAGAAAGAACCGCAGCATCTTCTCGGTGACGTCGAAGTCGGCGATCACGCCGTCCTTGAGCGGCCGCACCGCCAGGATCCCGTCCGGAGTGCGCCCCAGCATCCGCTTCGCCTCGAGCCCAATCCCCTTGATTTTCCCGGTCGCCTTCTCGATCGCTACCACGGAGGGCTCGTTGAGCACGATGCCCTCGCCCTTCACGTAGATCAGGGTGTTGGCGGTGCCCAGATCCACGGCGATCTCATTCGCCGGACTCCAGGCTCCGAGCTTCCAATTCGGCCAGCGAAAGGGCACGAGGTCGTCGGGTGAAAGTCGTTAGGGGGGCGCGTGCGAGCGCATCAAGCTAATGAAAAGCGTAACTCCAAGCAAGGCTGATGCTTGACGCCCCTGACGGGGGCCGCTAGCGTTCGCCCATGCGACCCGCGCCGGCCCGCTCCGAGATTGCGGTGGTGGATCTCCAGGTGTGCGACCGCTGCGGGTTGTGCCTGCCGCTTTGCCCCCCCGAAGCCATTCACCTGCGGCTCACGGACTTGGTGGTGGACCGGGCCGCCTGCACCGGGTGTCGCAAATGCATCGCCCCCTGCCCCGTCGGCGCGTTGGCGATGGTCACGGCGTGATGCGGGACACCGATGTCCTGGTCATCGGTGCCGGTCCCGCCGGCTGTGTGGCGGCGTGGGAGGCGAAGCGCCACGCACCGGAACTGGACGTGGTGTTGCTGGAACGCGACCGTGCCGTCGGCGCTCCCGTGCGCTGCGCCGAGGGGGTTGGGGACGCGGGGCTGCGCGAGTTTGCCGAGCCCGACGGGGCGCCGTGGGTGGCACGCAAGATCACACGGGTGATTTTCCTCGCGCCGGACGACACGGAGGTCAAGGTCGCCGAGCGCGACGTCGGCTGGATTCTCGATCGGACGCGCTTCGACGCGTTCCTCGCGGCGCGGGCCACGGCAGCGGGCGTCACGCTGCTGGTCGGCACGGAGGCGGCCGGGATGAGCCGGGATGCGGACGGCCGCTGGCGAGTGGAGCTGCGCGGGGCCGGCGGCGAGGAGACGTGGCGGGCGCGCATCGTGATCGGCGCGGACGGCGTCGAGGCGATGGTCGGCCGCTGGGCGGGGCTCGATACCCGCGTGCCGGCGCGCGACATGGAGTCGTGCGCCCAGTATGTCATCGAGGGCATCGATTTCGATCCGGACGCGATCTATCTGCAGTTCGGGGAGCGGATCGCCCCGGGCGGATACGCGTGGCTGTTCCCCAAGGGGCCCGGCATCGCAAACGTCGGGCTCGGGCTGGTCGCCCTCAAGGCCGACGGCCGCAACGCCCGGCAATACCTCGATGGGTGGATCGCCCGGCGCTACCCGGGAGGCGCCAAGACGGGGTACACGGTGGGCGGCGTCATCGTGCACGCCACGATCAAGGCCGCGTACAGCGACGGCGTGCTCGTGGCGGGCGATGCGGCGCACATGATCAACCCCCTGTCGGGCGGCGGGATCGTGAACGCCATGAAGGCGGGCCGCCTTGCGGGTCAGACGGCCGCGGCCGCCATCTGCGCCGGGGACACCGGGGCCGGGCGGCTGTGCGCGTATCACGCCGCGTGGATGGAGCTCCTGGGTGAGGACCATGTCCGGTACTACCGCCTCAAGCGTGCGCTGGAAGACGTGGACGACGCGTTCCTCAACTCGCTCGCCCGTACCGTGAACGCGATCCCGCTCGAGAAGCGGACGCTGGGCCGCATCTTCACGCACGCGCTCGTCAAGCACCCGCAGCTGATTCCGGTGGCGGCGAGATTCTTTTTGTGACGGAGGGTGGATGCTGAGCATCGATCTGCGCGGGAAACGCGCCCTCGTGGCCGGCGTCGCCGACGATGCGGGGTACGGCTTCGCCATCGCCAAGGCTTTGGCCGAGGCGGGCGCCACGGTGTGCACCGGCACGTGGCCCCCCGCCCTCAACATCTTCCTCAACCTGCTCGAGCGGGGGAAGATCGACGACGCCCGGCGCATGCCCGACGGATCCTTGCTCGCGTTCGAGAAGATCTATCCGCTCGACGCGGCCTACGACACGCTGGCCGACGCGCCCGAAGAGATCCGCGGCAACAAGCGCTATAAGGATGTAGGGGACTTCTCGGTGGCGGGGCTGGCGCACCGCCTCGCGCAGGACCTGGGGGAGCGACCGCTCGACATCGTGGTCCATTCGCTGGCGAACGGCCCCGAGGTCAAGAAGCCCCTGCTCGAAACCAGCCGACTGGGGTACCTCGCGGCGGTGAGCGTGAGCGCGTATTCGCTGGTGTCGCTGGTCGCCCGGCTGGCGCCGCTGATGCGGCCGGGCGGGTCCTTCCTTTCGCTCACGTACATGGCGAGCGAGCGCGTGGTCCCGGGATACGGCGGTGGGATGTCGTCGGCCAAGGCGGCACTGGAGAGCGATACCCGCACCCTGGCATTCGAGGCGGGGCGCAAGTACGGCGTGCGCGTGAATACGATCTCGGCGGGCCCGCTCGCCTCCCGCGCCGCGAGCGCCATCGGCAAGATCGAGAAGATGGTCGACTACTACGCCGCGAATGCGCCCCTCACGGAGCCGCTCACCGCCCGCGAGGTGGCGACCACGGCCGCCTTCCTCGCCAGCGCCCTGGGCAGCGGCATCACGGGCGCGACGATCTACGTGGACAAGGGATATCACGCGATGGGCGCGGCGGTGGCGACGGGCAACCTGCTCTAGCGCGAGTCGGTATTGCTGACGAACGCCACGCGCCGGCTGTCGGGCGACCAGGAAGGCACGTTGATCGTCCCCTGGCCGCCGTACAGGTAGCCGACCACGCGTGGGCTCCCCCCCGCCGCGGGCATCAGGCGGAGGTAGACCTGCTTATAGAAGGGGTGGTCGCTCGGTGCCACGTCCTGCATGAACGACAAAAACACGATCCACTTGCCGTCGGGCGACACGTGTGGGAACCAGTTGTTGTACCGGTCGCTCGTGAGCTGCTGCTGCGCGCCGCCGTCGGGCCGCATCCGCCAGATCTGCATGGTCCCGCTGCGGACAGAGTTGAAATAGATGTACGCGCCGTCCGGTGAGTACTCCGGGCCGTCGTCCAGGCCCGGCGCGGTCGTGAGCCGCGCTTCCTCCCCGCCGTCGACCGAGATCCGGTAGACGTCGAACTCCCCACCGCGCTCGCCGGTGTAGACCAGAAACCTCCCGTCCGGGGACCAGCCGTGCAGGTACGACGGGCCCAGCGCCGTGACCCGCCGCGGCGTCCCACCGCCGACCGGCACCGTGTACACGATCGACGCGTTGTGATCGTCCGCGCTGTGGTGGCTGATGCCGAGCGTGCGCCCGTCGAACGACAGCACGTGATCGTTGTTGTTGCTGGTCGCGAACCCCGTATTCAAGGCCACCGGGCGCCGGTCCGCGAGGTCGAAGCGATACAGCAGGCCCTGACTGTTGTAAATCAGCGCCGTGCCGTCCCTGGTCCAGTTCGGCGCCTGGAGCGACGCGGGAGAGCGGTACACGATCGTGCGGTCCCCGGTCGTGACGTCGAGGATCTCGAGATTGCTCCCGATGTATTCCCGGTACGGCACGAAGCCGTCCCGCGCGGGGACGGTGATCCGCACGTCGCGGAAGGTGGCTCGCTCGACGACGGTGTCGTTGTGCGCGCACACGAAGAGGCCCACGTAGATCTCGTCGCCGAGCGGCAGGTCCGCCACTCGCACCGGCGCGAGGGTGTCGCCGAAGCGGCCGACCGAGAGTGTGTAGCGATCCCCCGCCCGCTCGAGCTGAATCACGTCCGCTCCGGTCACGGGCGATCGGACCTCCTCGGTCGCGCCTCCGGGCGTGCGACGAAACTGCAGCGCCACGAGGCCGTCCCCGTGTACCGCCGCCGTTACGTGTGGCGCACCGGTCGCGAGGGTGGAGCGCACCGTCCAGCCGAGCTTGCGATGGGGCTCGACACCGGTGCCCCAGAACTGCGCCCGCGCCGCGAGGATGAAGTTTCCCCTGAGGCGCTTCCACACGAAATGGAACTCGTCACGGTCGAGCCACATGTTGGCGCCGGAGCCGGCGATGGTGTACTGGTCCCGGGCGGCGTCGTACACCGCCGAGCCTGGTTTTCCGGTCCGGCCGACGTCGGTTTGGCCGTCGAACAGACCGAGCGCTGGCTGCTGGGCGAGGGCCGCGACGGGCGTCGCGAGTAGCAGCACGGTCCAGGCCTTCATACCGCGACGCCACCCGATCGCAGCCTCAGCATCCAGCTCGTGCCGACCGCGCACCAGTTCGCGATGCCCGCGACCAGTCGTCCCAAGTCCCCGATCGCGTCCCCCCGTAACCCCAGTGGCCTCTCCCCCACATCCCACATGTAGACCGGCACGCGGCCGAGACCGAGCGGTGATCCGTTCGCCCGGACGCCGGCGAACCCGACGTCGTACCCTGCGGCGCGCGCCAGGCGTTCGATCCGCGCGTCGCGCGCGCCGAAGGGGTACGCCACGGCGCGGCCGGCGTCGGGCCCCAGTCGCGCGAGCAACGTCTCGCGTGAGCGGCCGAGCTCGTCCACGATCCGCTCGTCCGGGAGCCAGGTGAGCCGCGCGTGCGAGGCGGTGTGCGACGCGAACTCGAGTCCCCGCCCGCGCCAGCGCTCGATGGCATCCCAGTCGAGGTGCGGCAGCCGGCGCCAGGTGTAGCGCACGTCCCAGGTGTTGGTACGACCGACGAAGTCGGTGACGAGAAACGTCGTGGCGGTGAACCCGACGTCGGCCAGCACCGGGTACGCGTTGTCGACCAGGCTCGCGTAGCCGTCGTCGAAACTGAGGAGGAACTCCCGATCCGAGGCCGCGCCTCCACGTTGCAGGCGCGTGACGAACTCGCCCAGTGTCACGGTCCGCCAGCCCGATCGTGCCAGCGCGAGCATCTGGCGCGCGAACACCACGCGGGCCACGCGGGTCACACCCAGCTCGGGCGGGCCACCGATACGGTGGTAGCAGAGAACCGGTGGAATCGCAGGAGAGGAGCGCATCGCCGCCCGGAATGTGCGCGCGGCGTCGCCACGGTGCAACATGTGGGCGCCCCGACTCCCCGCCCCGCTGCCTGAGTTCGGTGCAGGCCTGGTGTGACCGGGTTAAGAAGGAGGCGGTCGCGTCTTGCCGCGTTTTGGTGCCGCGGCAAGGGGATGGGCCATGCTCCCGGAGGGCATGCCGTTTGCGCGGGTCCCCACCGAAGCCGGAAGGCAGGCTTCACATGACGGTCCTTTCATGGAGGTGACATCATGAAACACTTGTACCCTTCCCTCGAGAAACTCGAGGAGCGCATCGCGCCCGACCTCGTCGGTGGCATTTCCATCGGCATCTCCGTGGGCGACGATGAAGACCACGACCACCATCACCACCACGACGACGATTAACACCGCCGTGGTTGATAGGCAGTGACGTGGTGGGCAGTAACAAGAAGGCCGCCGGAGAACCTCCGGCGGCCTTCGTGGTCCCGGTCGCGGCGTGATCTCGGCTCCGCCGCTGCTGCGACGCGATCTGCTGGTCCGCGAGCAAACCACGACCGAAGGGACCGTTGCGATCGTGAAGGACCCCCGCACGGGAGATTTCTTTCGTCTCGGGGAGGTCGAACGATTCATCACACAGCAGTGCGACGGCGAGACGTCGGTCGAGGGAATCCGGCAGCGGACGGAGGCGCGCTTCGGGGCGGCGCTGGCGCCGGAGGGCCTGGCGGCGTTCTTGCGCCATCTCGGCAGGGCGGGCCTGCTCGAGTCCGCGCCGGCGGCGGTCGCCGCCAACCAGCGCCGGCGCCGCATTCGGGGAAGCCTCCTCTACCTCCGCTTCCCCGTCGCCGATCCGAACCGCCTGCTCGACCGACTCGCGACCGCGCTGCGGTGGTGCTACACGCCGCAGTTTCTGGCCGCCTCCGGCGCGGTCGTCGTCGCTGCGCTGGCCACCGCCGGTGCGAACTGGAGCGACATCGCCCAGGACCTGGCGCGGCTGTACCACCTGACGGCGATCGTGCCGTTTCTGGCGGTCACATTTCTCGCGGCGTCGGCGCATGAATTCGCCCATGGCGTCACGTGCAAGCACTTCGGTGGGGAGGTACACGAAGTCGGCTTCATGTTGATCTACTTTCAGCCCGCCTTCTACTGTAACGTGAGCGACGCCTGGCTCTTCCCGGAGAAGGCGAAGCGGCTGTGGGTCGGGTTCGCCGGCCCCTACTTCGAGCTCGTGCTGTGGGCCCTCGCGGTGTTCACCTGGCGGCTGACCGACCTCGACATGGGCGTGAACTACATCGCGTTGATCGTGATGGCGGGGTCCGGCGTCAAGACGCTCCTCAATCTCAGCCCCGTCCTCAAGCTCGACGGCTATTACCTGCTCAGCGACTACCTCGACGTGCCCAATCTCCGGAGGCGGTCGTTTCGCTACGTGGGCGGACTCGTCCGCCGCGCGTGGGGCCGGGCGGGCTCGCCCGCGGCCGATCTGTCTCCGCGCGAACGACGCATTTACCTGGGGTACGGTCTGCTCGCGGCCGTGCCGTCCCTGGGGTTGCTGGCCGTGGGGAGCGTGAAAACACTGGGGTTGCTGATGGCGGGGAGTCAGCCCCTCGCCCTTGCGCTGTTCGTCGGGCTGCTGGTCACCAACGTCCGCGGCCGGATCGGCACGCTCTTTGGCACGGCATCGCATGATGGACGCCCGGCTGAGCCGCCGTCGCCGGAGCACCGGCGGAAGCGAACGCGGGCCCTCCGTGGCCTGGCGGTCGCCGCAGGCGTCCTGGCCGGCGGTATCCTGGGGCACGCCCGCCTCCGCGTCGCCGGGGTGTTCACGATCGAGCCGCTCCACAACGCGGATGTGCGCACCGAGACCGACGGGCTCGTCGAGCGGGTCTACGTCGCAGAGGGCGACGCCGTCCGGGCGGGCGACGTGGTCGCCCGCCTCTCCGATCGCGCGCACCGGGCCGATCTCGCGAAAACCGATGCCCGGCTGCGCGAGACGCGAGCCCACGTGCGGATGCTCGAGGCCGGTCCTACCGCCGATTCGATCGGGCTGGCCCGCACCGCGCTGGAGCAGGCCAGCACCCGCCTCCAATACGCGCGCGCGCGGCTGAGCCGCAACCGGCAGCTCGCCGACAGCGGCGTGCTGACCCGCGTGGACCTCGAGAGCAGCGAAGAGCAGGCCGCGACCGCCGCACAGGACGAGCTGGAAGCGCGTCGTCGGCTGGAGGCGCTGCTTCACGGATCCCGCGTCGAGGAGGTCGAAGCTGCCAAGGCGGAGGCCGGGGGGCTCGAGGCGCAGCACCGCTACCTCGAAGGCGAGCTGCGCCAGGTCGCGGTGCGAAGCCCGGTCGCCGGCATCGTCGCCACGCCGACCAGGGAGTTGGCCGAGCTGGTGGGCCAAAACGTGCGGCAGGGCGACCTGCTCGCGAAGGTCTACGAGCTGAGACGAGTCAGCGCCGAGCTCAGCGTTGCCGAGCGGGAAATCGCCGCCGTCCGCGTGGGGCAGCCCGTCGCATTGCGGGCGCGGGCGTATCCCGATCGCACCTTCCGGGGCGTCGTGACTGCGATCGCGACGAGCGCGGACGCCGGGCCGCCCTCCGCGGAAGGCGTGTCGGCGGCGGGGGCGGGGAGAGCCCCGCGTACGATTCGCGTCACCACCGAAATCGACAACGACTCGCTCCTCCTCAAGCCCGGCATGAGCGGTCAGGCGAAGGTGTTCGGCGACCGGCTGCGGATTCTCGACATCGTCTTCCGTCGGCTGGCGCTCACGCTGGGCGTGAACCTCTGGTCATGGTGGTGAGCGCCGGCCTCGACCGGCGCGCCCGTGACGTCCGTCACGCGCGGTCACTGTCGCTGTAGCGCGCCGCTGTCTCGCCGTCGCCATCGCTGCGGCACCGCGGCCACGGCGCGAAACGTCTCCGCCGTAACAAAACGTGACCGACGGACCGAGACGTGACCAAAGTGATCGGCCGCGCCATGCCACCGCGCTGACCGCGCACGGCCTGGTACTTTTTTTGCCCGCGCCCTCGGCCGCCCTCCACGTCGGGAGCGTTCGATGGCGAAGAGTCTGCGCGAGTGGGTGGACAATGACGTGACCCCCGTGAAGGAGAAGCCGCTCCGCTGGCTTGCCGAAGAGTACTTCTTTCGGGATCCCACGCGACCGGCCCTCACCGACACGAGCTATTTCTTCTCGCCCGCCGACGGCATCGTCGTCTATCAGCAGACGGTCATGCCCGACGAGCCCATCGTGGACATCAAGGGGAAGAGCTACTCCCTGCGCGACGCCATCCGCGATCCGTCGTACGATCGCGAGAGTCTGGTAATCGGCGTGTTCATGACGTTCGTGGACGTCCACATCAACCGCGTCCCGTTCCCCGGACGCCTCTCGTACAAGGAGCTCGACGAGATCGGCACGTACAACCAGCCGACGCTCGGCGTCGAGAAGGGCCTGTTCCAGGATCTCCGCCTCGACACGGGCGCCGCCGGCTACCTGCACACCAATCAGCGGATGCTCAACCGCGTGTACGCCCCGGCTCTCGGACAGTCGTATTTCGTGCTGCAGATCGCGGACTACGACGTCAATGCGATCATGCCGTTCCAACTCAAGCAGAACCGCCCCGTCGCACAGAACCAGCGGTTTTCGCAGATCCGCTACGGATCCCAGGTCGATCTCATCGTGCCGTTGTCGCGGCGGTTCGAGTTCATCCCGCTGCAGCAACCGGGCGTGCACGTCGAGGCCGGGATCGACCCGCTGGTTCGCATCGCCGACAGGTCACCAGAGGAGGCACCGTGATACGCGCACAGGCCGCAGACACCATGACCGGCGTCGCACCGGCTCCCGCCGCGGTCGCCGAGCCGCACAGCCGGCCCCTGAACCCGACGCAGCTCGGCAAGCCGGCGTTCCTGCTGGCCGTGCCGTTTTCGCTCTCCACCCAGGTCGCCGACAATCACTGGATGGAGGACCTGCCGACCGAGCGCCGCGGGCCAGACGCGCGCAAGGCGATGCGGCAATGGCTCGACCTCTACCACTTCGTGGCCTCCGAAGCGGTGGTGTACCTGTTGCCCAGCCGGGGAGACCGCAAGCTCCAGGACCTGGTCTTCACGGCGAGCCTCGGCGCGGTGCTCGAACACCTGCCTGACAAGAACACCGCGCTCGTCTCCAACTTCTGCTCTCCGCCGCGCGTGGGCGAGGCCCCGCCGGGAGTGGCGTTCTTCGAGTCGCTCGGTTACAGCACCGCCCGACCGCCCCACAAGTTCGAGGGCGAGGCCGAGCTGAAGCACCTGCGCGACAACGTGTACGCGGGTGGCTACGGCATCCGCTCGGAGAGCGCAGCGTACGAGTGGATGGAGCGGCGCTACGACATGCAGGTCGTCAAGCTCGAGGAAACGGACCGCTACCTCTACCATCTCGCTTGCACCCTCTTCCCCGTGACCCGCGACGATACCATGGTGTGCACGGAGCTGTACGGGCGCGAAGAGCTGGGAGCGCTCGAGCGGCACACCAACATCATCGACGTGTCCGTGGACGACTGCTACGCCGGGATCTGCAACTCGGCGCGGCTGTCGAACACGATCCTCAACGCCTCACACGTGAGCGAGCTCCAGGCCGGCACGGACGACTACGCCGCGGAGGTCGCGAAGAACCGCCGACTGGAGGACATCGCCGTCAGTTTGGGATTCGACCTGAGCTTCTTCAACCTGAGCGAGTACCACAAGTCCGGCGCGCTCCTGTCCTGCATGCTGCTGCATCTCAACCGTCACTCTTATGAATTCGTGCTGACCTAGGCGCCTCAGGCTCGCGGCGCCCCGACCGGCTCGACGCGGAATCCCCGGACCGCGGCCCGGCCGAGCCACCCGAACAGTGCCAGGACGAGGAGCTGCGTCACCAGAAATGGCGGCTCCTGCTGCTTCGGCGCGGCGACGATCAGCGCCGGCAGCCGCCGAAACAGCTGCACCAGCAGCACAAAGACGTTGAGGTACAGGGCGAGGACCGTTCCCACCACGTAGATCCTGCGCCAGGCGCCGGCGAGATGCTTGGCGTATCGCGCCACGATCACGGCGGCCAACACGACGAGCGAGACGATGCCCACGGCGTGCGACGGGAGGAAGGTCACGAACGGAAAGCCGAACCCGGTGGCGCTCGTCGCGACCGTCGTCGCGAGAAAAACGCCGGTCCAGCCGTCGAGCCGCTTGCCGGCCACCAGCCCTCCCGCAACGACGAACCCCGCGAAGATGCCGACGAGACTCAGCAGCACGTGAACCAGCGTGAACGTCGTAAGCCCGCCGATCATGGGACGTCCTTTCGAGAAGAGGGCGTGCTGGAGGGTCGCGGTGCCTCGGGCCAGTGCTCATCAGGGCTGACCGGCCGTGGCTGTACGGGTCCCACGTTTGCCGCGTCGATCGCGGCCTCAATGAAGTTCTCGGGCGATACCGGCGACCCGCTGAGACGCCGCAGCATGGCGAGTTGTCCTGCATGCGTCATGGCGTCGGCGAGCGGGCCTTGCAGCAACCGTTCCTCGCTGGTGTCGCGCAGCGGCGTGCCGGCGGCCAGGTGGTGGGACAGGTCGACGAGCATCTGATGAAAGCGCGCAGCCTCCGCCGCGATGTCGGGCAGCGGCTCCGGTCGATACCGGCCGCCCACGAAGAAGGTGCGCGCGTAGCCCAGCACGCTCGTCATGTGCCGCACCAGTTCCATGGGGGTGCGCACCTGCTGACCTGCCTGGAACGTCCCGAACGAAACTGGCGCGTCGCGCAGAGCCTTTTGCGTGCGATAAGCGAGGGCGGCGAGGAAATGCCGCAAGATGGCGCGCTTGTGGTCGGGCACGCTGCTTAAGCTGAACGATT
>Ga0209805_1000667_pt1 | contig 21180 bp, 21 predicted proteins | sample GraSoiAngelo_148_FD_185905 | JGI IMG/M metagenome (GOLD analysis project Ga0209805, IMG submission 185905) | Grasslands soil microbial communities from the Angelo Coastal Reserve, California, USA - 14_1009_09_20cm (SPAdes) (version 2) | ecosystem: Environmental > Terrestrial > Soil > Grasslands ...
CGGCTCCGCCAGCCGACGTGTCGAACCATATCTGTTGCGTTATCAACGTTCGCGGGCTGATTTCTCCCGAGGATTGCGTCGCTTCCCTCCAGCGGGTCGTGAACCGGCAGGAAGTGCTGCGGTTGTCGTTTTTACCCGGAAAAAATGGACCCGTTCAGCTCATTCGCAGTCGCAGCGAGCCGGTGATGCGATTCCGTGACGTTCCATCGAATACGCCGCCCGAAAAGATCGAAGAGCTTGCGCTCCAAACCTTTTACCAGCCATTCGATTTGGTTCAGGGACCTCTTTATCGAGTGGAAATAATCCGCCGCGCGCCTGACGACCAGATAATGGTTTTCGCGATTCATCATGCCATCGCCGATGGTTGGACGTTAGGCATTTTTGTCCAAGACTTATCTGCCGCTTATGTCCTGCAACGTACCGGCGCGAGGAACGGATTACCTCCGGTGCTCACCTCATACTCGGCATGGGGCGCCACGGAGCGCAGCACCTGGCAAGCTGCCGAGCTGGAGCCACGCATCGCTTTCTGGAAATCGCGCATAACGGGAATCCGCCCGCTCTGGACCACACCCCACAATTCCGACATCGTCCTGATGCCTCAACGCTTGGTGTCTGAGTTGCCGGCTGAAACAACAACCGCGGTTCGCGAACTGGCCCGGTGCAATGGTGCCACACTGTTTAGTACGCTACTGGCGCTATTTCAGATCGCGCTTTCGCGGTGGACGGGCGAGAACGACATCGTTGTCGGGACGCCGGTGGCAAACCGAATCCGCCAGGATGTCCGCGAGACGATGGGATATTTTTCCGGCATCGTTCCGTTGCGCGGCCAGGTGGAGCGGGATCGCCCGTTTACTGAACACGTGCGAATCGTTCACCAGACCACGGTCGATTCGTTTGCCAACGCGATGCCGTTCGCGGAACTTGTCCAGGCCGTTGGCGAACATCCGTCGCCGACGCGAAACCCCATCTTCCAAGTGCGCTTTGCTTTGCAAAATCATCCTATCCCCGATGTCGAAATTCGCGGACTGTCACTGAAGCTGCGGATGCGGTCGACTGGTACTCCGCGGTTTGACCTTGGGTGTGAAATCACCGAACGAGGCGACACGTTCGAGGTAGTCTGGTTGTTCCGGGAGAACCTTTTTTCCGGACCCGAAATAGAAGAACTAGGTCGGCTGTTCCAATCCGTAATAGAAAATAGTTCCCGGGTGCCCGAGAGGCGGACTGCTGCCCTAACGAGTTAAAACGATGAATATCGCAACAACTGCCGAAACTGTTTCCGAAATGCACGACGAGCACGACGTTCGCAGTGTTGCCTTCCAAACTCTGGTGATCTCAATCGGTCTTACCGAGGCTGCGCTTTGGGCCGCGGTCTGGCTGGGTTGGATCTGGCTCGCTGTGCCGCTCGTCCTGGTGGCGGCGCATTTCATGCATGGCATGTTGATTGGTTTTCACGAAGCTTCGCATGGTCTGCTCCGGAAAAGTCGGCGACTGAATGAATTCGACGGCGTGATCATTGGCATGTTCAGCTTTCTGCCTTTCAGCCTTTATCGCGTGGTGCATCAAACGCATCACATCCATCTCGCCACTGAGCGCGATACCGAGCTCTGGCCATTTGTTCTTCCGAAAGTTCCTCGCTCGGCACGATGTTGTGCGGCTCTGCTCGAACTTACGGTCGGCTTGTTTTACTCGCCGTTCATTTTTCTGCGCACTTTTGTCGGTCGCGCCCCCGTAGTCCGAAGCCGCAAGGTCAGGCGGCGAATTTGGGCCGAGTTAGCCCTCAGTGTGGTCGTTTGGACTGCCCTCATCGCGGCAGTCGCCATCTTGGGCGTGTGGAAATATTTCCTTTGGATGTATTTGGGGCCGGCGATCATTGCGGCAAATCTCCAGAGCTGGCGCAAATATATCGAACATGTCGGCCTAACCGGCGATACGGTAAACAGTTCCACCCGGAGCATTGTGCCGAAAAGCTGGTTCGGACGCGTCTTTGCCTACACTCTGCTCCACGAGCCTTACCATGGTGTGCACCATCAAAATGCCGCTCTGCCACATCGAGTGCTGCCTCAGTTTACATCCGTGCTTACTCCGAAAACGCCGGGCGATGTTGCCCCATTCATGAGTTATCGGCAGGCGTTGCCAGACGTGATTCGCAACCTCGCGAATCCGCGAGTTGGAGCACAATGGTGCGACCCTACACGGAACTGACAGCCGATTGCGTCAGCAACGGCGTATTGGTCGAAAGGGAACCAGCATTAAGCGGGAACCGGTAGCTTTCGAAGAGCCGCTCCACCGACCGGCGTTTTTCCATTTTCAAGATGAACTTAACATCGTCGCCATCGAAAGCGGGAGCGGCTTCGCGCTACGTTTTCGAAGCGACCGGACTGATAAAGGATTTTGATGATGGCCAGGTGCACGCTTTGCGTGGCGTAGATCTTCAGATCGAGGATGGCGAATTTGTGGCGATCGTTGGGCCGAGTGGCAGTGGCAAGACAACTCTGCTGCAGATGCTCGGTGCGCTTGATCGGCCAAGCGAGGGCACCTTGAAATACCGCGGCGAATCACTGCTCGATTTACCGGATCCGGCCGCCTATCGAGCTCACGAGATCGGCTTCGTCTTTCAAGCGTTTCATCTACTTCCGACCTTCACTGCGATTGAGAACGTTCAGATTCCGATGTTTGAGGATCATAAATCTCGCGCGGAGCGACAAGATCGGGCCCTCGAATTACTAAAGGCCGTTGGACTCGAAGAGCGAGTGAATCATTATCCGGCCAAACTTTCCGGCGGAGAACGCCAGCGCGTCGCCATCGCCCGCAGCCTGGCCAATTCTCCTTCGGTGCTTCTGGCCGACGAGCCGACCGGCAATCTGGATAGTGAAAGCGCTAACCACGTCCTCGACCTGCTCAGGTCGCTTCACGCCGACCGTCGAATGACGCTCATCCTTGTCACCCATGATATGAGCATCGCGGCCTGCGCGCAGCGCGCGATTCAAATGAAGGACGGGTGCGCGGTGTTCGACGGCGATCCAGCGAAACTTTCTATCCACAGAATCGCATGACCTTTCTCGATGTCATCATCCGCGGCCTCAAGCGACGGCCACTCCGCACAGGCTTAACATTGTTAGGCATTTCGGTCGGCATCGCCGCGGTTGTTGCGTTGATTGGATTGTCTCGAGGTTTGGTCACCAGTTGGACAGCGGGAATGAGGCAACGTGGGACCGAGATAGTCGTTTCCAACTTTCGGGGTTCTCTCACCCCGAAGCCGTTTCCTGCATTTACCCGGGACCGGATCGCCAATCTCCCCGGTGTCGCGGCAACCTGTACGATTTTGGTTGATTTGATGGGCATCGAAAACGCCGAGTTGATGATCGTGTCGGGACGCGAATGGGGCTGCTTCGCCTGGGAAAATCTCAAGCTCGTCTCCGGGCGGATGCCTAACGATCAGAATGAACATGCGGTTGTCCTGGGCACCAACGCCGCGGACATCTTAAAAAAGAAAATCGGCGACACGGTGCAGATCGAGACTGAGGAACTCACCGTCGTAGGCATTGCTAACGGTGGGGCATTTGTCGAAAACGGCTCGGTGATTCTTCCGCTCCCCCTGCTGCAACAGATCACCGGCAATCACGATCAAATCAGCGCCATCGATGTGCGGGTCACTCCCGGCATGAATGATGCCGGGATTCGGCACCTGTGCGACGAGATGAACAAGCTCATTCCGGAAGGGCATGCCGAGCCGGCCGGCGAACATATTGCGAGCAGTGAGGGCTATCGGGTGATCAATGCTATGAGCTGGGGCACGTCGCTGCTGGCGATACTGGTCGGTGTGCTTGGCGTCACGAACACCATGCTCATGAGTGTTTTTGAGCGAAAGCAGGAGATCGCTGTTTTGCTTGCCCTGGGATGGAGACCCAGCCGGATCGTGCGCATGATTTTGTGGGAGTCGGCCTTACTGGGATTCCTCGGCGGCATTATCGGTGTGCTCCTGGGCATCATCGGTGTCCAATTGCTGAAAATGGCGCCTGCTCTGCGCGGCATGCTCGAACCGGACTTACGGACCAACCTGATGCTTGAGGCCATTGCTATCGCGGTGTTTGTCGGCGTTCTAAGCGGACTTTATCCAGCGTGGCGGAGCTCACGAGTAGCACCCAGCCTGGCCTTACACGGATGAACAGTGGGAAAACGAGCTCGTCGAAACTATTTATGACCCTTGACTTCACAGGCCGCTGGTTCGCCACCGTGAGCGTGGTTCTTATTGCGGTGCCTATGTTTGCCGTGGCGGAAGAGTCGGCGTCTGATCTCGCAGCCGCTCTGCGCGCAAAAGAAGAGGGTTCAACATTTGTCCGGGTGCGAATGCAGATCGGGAGCGGGGAAAATCAAATACTTCAACTTCAAATTAAATCCCGCCAGTCGAATACCACCAGTGATATCGTGTATCAGGTTCTGTTTCCGAAAGAGCGTAAAGGCGAAGCCGTTTTACTTCATCGATCGGGCGAAAAATTCAGTGGAACCACGTTTGCTCCTCCGAATACCGTTAGGCCAATCGTGTCGGGACAAATGAATCAAGCGCTTTTCGGCAGCGATCTTTCCTACGAAGACATAATCGATAATCCCTTCCGGTGGCCTCAACAGGCAATTGTCGGAACCGAAGCGATCGATAATATTCAGTGTCAGATCCTCGAATCGAAACCTGGAAAAGGCCACAGCTCCTCGTATTCCAGCGTGAAAACCTGGGTAGATCCTCGCCGGTTCGTTCCGCTGCGAATCGAGAAATATGACAGCTCGGGCAAAGTTCTGCGCCGGATCAACATCACCCGTGTTTTGCTCGATGGAAACGACTCCCTGCCTGCTGATCTCAAAGTTTACGGGCCGCGCGGCACCGTCACCGAGATAACCGGGTCACGAATCAAGCGAGGCTTGACTTACGCGAACACTGAATTCACGCCAGAAGGTCTAAAGCAGCTCAGCGCGCCGCCTGGTTCTCCTCAATAGCACACCCAGGCAGCAGACCATTCCGCGCACGCGCGCGCGAGGGGCCGTTGCGAGAGCACAACTCAATCACACTATTGCGAAGAAAGCGCGCGAACGGAGCGGCGATGCCGTCATCATGATGTCGAGCGCGGCATGTGCGAACCAATTTTACTCCGAACACAAAAGTAACACGGAGGTTTCAGGCTTTGGGTCGTGCCATCGACAAATTCGAGATGTATCATTCGCTTGCGACCGATTCTGCGCGCAACAAACGGCGGCCTTCGACCACTTGCCAGAGAACGAGAGCCGGGATGCCGACGAGCAAGTCGCGGAAGCGCGCCAAAAGGGATATGGCGAAGGCAGTTTCGCCGGGTATGCCAAGAAGATTGCCGATCACAAGGTAACCGCTTTCCTGGACCCCGAGCTGGCCGGGAACAGGAAAAGCCGCTGATTTAACGGTCATCGCCATGCTTTGCAGAATGACCGCATTCGAGAAAGTCGCATGCAGGCCAAGCGCATATAAGGCGATAAAAATTTCGCCGGAGCTGCCGATGAGCGAAACTATTGTCCAAATGCAACACGCCAGCACACCACGCCGACGTGTATAAAAGTCGCGTACGGTTTGGTCGAGCGTTTCGCCGCTTTGCACGAGGGAGCTCCATTCTTTTGATTTCACCAGGCGGGTGATGATTACGCTGACAAAACGAAACATGCCGAGTCGTTGGGCAACGTAGAAGCCGGCAATGGCAAGAACTCCAAGAACGGCTCCGATCAATGTCGGACCGACCAAACTGCTGCGTCCAGTAGCGTGGACCAGCAAGACTAGACCAAGCAGGGTGAACTCTATTTGGGTAACAACGCCCAGTGTGACATCAACGATCACACTGGCCGCGGCCGCAGCCATCGGGGTGCCGGTAATGGTGGCGAGTCGCGCACGAACAATATCGCCGCCAACCGCGGCCGAAGGAATCAGATTGCTGATCGATTCACCGATCCAACGCATCCAGAACAAACTTTGCAAACGTGGGCGAAGTGTTTTTGGAAAGAGCACATACCAGGCAGTGGCATCGAGAAAGATCGGGATGAAATGAAACGCGGCGATGCCGACTACGGCCCAGCCGGCAGTCGCGACCGCAGTGCCGACCGAGGTCGCGCCTTGGCGAATGAGAAGAATGGTGAAGAGCGCGGCACCCGCGAAACCGAGCAGGTAAATTGTTAGTTTGAGCTTGCCGCGGGTTTTCATGTTCGATCGAAGAATGATCGTGAATACGATCTCCGTTGGTCGCAACTAACGAAAACAAGGAATGGCGGGTTTTCTCGATTTTTCCGGGAAGCTCGCGTGCGTTGTTCGGCGCCCTCGCTGAACGCGAGAGGAAATTCGCGAAGGCGAGGCGTGTGCGCTCCGCAGCCCAGACGGTCTCTAACGCAACACTAGATTCGACTACGACATCCGCTGTAGGCGTGGTCGTTGGCCGCGGCTCCTCTACAGCAATAGCGACTGGCACAACGATTGTGCGCCGCATCGGCTTCAACAAAAGCGAACAGATAATCCCTCAAACAAACCCAAGAAATATCGCAGCAATAACATCGCTGAGATAATGCGCACCCAAGCCAATGCGACTGAACCCAACCAACATCACCAGCAAGGCCGCCGAAAAAATGATCAACCTTTGCCACGACTTCGTTCTGACCAGCGGCAGCGTAAACAACAGTGATTGTCCGTAAAGCAAAGTTGCCCCGATGGTATGTCCGCTGGCGAAACTGTAACCTGCCCAATCGACGAACCACCCGTCGAGAAAAGGACGTTGACGATATATCGCGAGCTTGAGCAATTCATTTAGAAGCATGCCGCCAGGAACCGCACCAACCATTGTGAGCAGCGCGGGCCAGGCACGTCTCCAAACAAAAAATATCGCGGCCAAAAACAGGACGATTCCGGTCCACTCGGCAGAGCCAGGCTCGCTCAAAACATGCAAGATATTGACGAAGCTTTGACCGAGATGCGCATGAAACCAGCCGGCGATATGATCGTCCGCACCGGCTAACGGATTGACCACAGCGAGGGTCGCGCCGCTCTGGGGGAAAAGAACGCGTTGGACACAAAAAACGGAATTACCGTGGCATGCACCGAACTCGAGTTTCGTCCGATGTCTCCTTAAAAGAAATTCGATAGATTTCCGCCCGATTCCCTCGATGCTTGATCATTAGGCAAGGAGTGGCTGTTTCTGGCGTTTGGCCTGGCTCGGACTTGCCGACGCCAAAACAAATGGCGTTCGAAGACCGCCGCTAATGTGTTATAGGACCCCGCTGCTCGAGGCGACGACGCACACCCTACGTCAGGCATGCCCGACGCTCCTAAATCCGGCGATTATACAATCATCACTTGCCGACTAAGGCCCAATCCGATACATCAATGGCGGCCCGCACGTGCGATTCACTCATAACTGTACTTCACCGTGAACAAAATCCTGCTTCGAAAAGCATCGCGAACATTAGTCGTTTTCACGCTAACAATGCTGACTATAGCCGGAGCCGGTGACGTCTTCGCAGGGACCGAACCCGAAATACAGCAAACCGCCAAACCGGAAGAGGGAAATTCACACAATCTTTTTAACTACGAGACGACGTACACGTTCCAGAGCGATTTTGAGGAATCCAAACTCGGGCATGGCGATTCGCTTTACGACGACTTCAGCTTCGACCATCGATTTTTAATCACTGGGAAATGGTATTTTCGCGCCGGCGTCGAATACGAGCGTTACGATTTTGGGGGCACCAACAACGGCCTGCCCGACCATTTGCAAGGACTCTATGGGCACCTGGCCCTGGAGTACGTGGTGGAAGATCATCCAGGCGCAGGTATCGAACTCGATCCTGGAGTTTACTTCCAAGATCACATCAGCGGGAACGCTTTCGACGTTCCCGGGAGAGCGTATGTGAGTTTTCCTTTGAAGAAGGACAGAATCTTCGCCACGGTCGGTTTCGGCTGGGGCCAATTCCAGGATCCAGTTGTCGCCCCGGGTGGTGGTATTACCTGGCTGATTAACGACAAGGTGCGCTTGCAGGCTGTATTTCCAAAGCCTGCGCTGGTGTATCAGCCAAATGACGACTGGGACATACGGGCAATTGGGGAACTCAACTTTCTCGGAGCTCGCACAGATCAAGTGCATACAACAGAGCGGAAACTGCAACTGGACGACGGCGTCGTTCAATACAGTGAGTATCGCGCCGGTTTGCAGGTTGGGTATTCGGGTTTTAAACCGTTTAAGATCATTGCAGGCGCAGGCGCTACAATTCAGCGCAATTTCGATTTCTTCCGGGTCAATCAGTCGAAGCGGACTGATCCGGCGCCGTATCTCAGAATCGCAGCGGAAGCGAAATTTTAAGGAAACATTTCGCCGAGCTTTCTGGCTACTCCCTGATCGCCGCGAACCTTTAGTCGGCCAGTAAAATAGGCCCATGTGCCGCTGAGTTGATCACGGCAGATGGCGACCCAATCCTTGTCTTTTGCTATGAAAGTGACATTTGGATCGGGGATTTTTCCCTTGCCCATCTTGTAGGTCCCGTTGTTTACCTCGATCCACCATTTGCCGCCGTTCGGTCCGCTCAAGTCCCATTGATAACGAGCGTGCACACCTTTTGCTTTTGCCGGTTGAAAACTGCCGCGCATGGCATCGAACACATCAACGCGGCCAGAGTAGCAATTCTCGCGAAAAATAAGGAGTTCCTCTCTTTCACTGCTCGAATCAGCATCGTTGCCGTGGCCGCAGTTGGCCGCTTAACCTCGCTACTCTTCGATGCGCCGCAACAGAAGGGCGGCGCCGATGAAGGTGATGATGGCGCCAGCCAACAGAACTATCAGGTCCCTCAGATAAAACGCAGTCGGGGCTTGATACATGTTCACCAGTCGGAACGCGCGGCAGAAATGGGTGAGCGGAAAAATTTCCGAAAGATACTGGATGGCTTTGGGCAGTTGCTCGAGCGGGGCGAAAGCGCCGGACAAAACAAATACCGGCAGCAAAAAGAAGACGGAAAATTGAATCGCCTGCGTCTGGGTTTTGGAGAGAGCGGAGATGAGAAGTCCGAGCCCGAGCGAACAAAGCAGGAAGAGGAGGCAGATCAGCATCAACGCGGGCGGTTGATAGAACGGCACATGAAATTGAAAACCGGCGACAAACGCGATCACTGCGATGATCACGATCGAGACGCCGAGATACGGCAGGATCTTGCCAATCACAATTTCGCCACGTTTCAGTGACGTGACCATCAACTGGTAAAGCGTTCCCGATTCCCGTTCGCGCGCGATCGTGCAGGCCATCAATGTAACCGTGAGTAATTGTAAGATGAGCCCGATAATTCCCGGAATAACGTAATCAATGAAACGCTCTTTTGGGTTGTAGAGCACTATTCTCTTGGCTGACCACGCTTCCATCAGCGAGACGAATTGCTTGCGAATCTGCAGCGGCAGTTGTTTACCCAACTCGATCACTTCATCCGGCAAGTCCTCAACGATAAGGTCGCGCTCTTTCATCTGAAAATCGGCCAGACTTTTTTGCACTCCGCCCTCCGCGGCATCGGCCGTGTTGATGTCGCTCCCATCGACGTACAGGGTCAGCGGTTTCGGATTACCAGCGCTCAGAGAATCGCTCCAGCCCTGTGGAACGATCAGCGCGACCTGGACGTGATGGCCCAGAAGATCGGACTCATTAGTAGTGTCCGGCGGACCCTGCTGCCACCGAAACGTTTTGCTCTTCAGCACGATGTCGATAAATCGCTGGGTGCGCGGCGCGTTGTCGCGATTAACCAGCAGGCCGGGGACATCGGTAATGTCGCTCGATTCGAAAGCGTAGCCGAAGAGCAAAATGAAAAGCGGCGGCAAAATCAGAAGCAAAAGCAGCACTCGTTTGTCGCGATAAATGTGAAGGAACTCCTTGTAGGCGACGCTGAAGATGGCGTGGAGAGAGGAGTTCATGAAAGAAAACGCCCAACGCTCAATGAAGAGGGACCCGGCAAACGCCAAACGCCGAACGCCGAACGCGGCAGAAGAAAACGCCCAACGCTCAACGCCCAACGCTCAACGCCCAATGAGAAGAGCTGCGAAGTCATTTTGCGTTTTGCTCTGCTGTTAGGATGCTCGTGAAGAAAATCCTGATTAGCTGCTCGGTTTCGGCGAGGATCGGGATCATACTTTTTTCGGAGAGCATCTTGGATTTTTCAATCAGGCGAAGCCATCGTCTGGTTTCTTTGAGCTCTTTCAGGCAAACCTTCAGTTTGTGAATGAAATCTTTAAGCGATTCGGCGGCCTCTACTTCACCATGATTGCCATATGGAGAAGTGCCGCTGCGGAGAAGCTGGCCAGCAACGTGATTGCCCGGTCGCGTATTCGGAAGAGCATCAACCAGTCGAATAATTCGCGCGCTGAACTCCGTTGAATCTGCTCTCCGCGCAGCTCCGTACTCCGCCGCGTCCTCCTTCACCCTGCTATCTGCGTTCCAATGGATGATTGGGCATTCCAGATCGGATGCTTTCTTCTTCATATTAATTGGGCGTTGGACGTTGAGCGTTTCGCGTTGGGCGTTGAATCTGTCTGGCGTTCTCTTCATTCTTCTGCGTCGCCCCTTTCAGCACCGCATCATACCCCTGCGAATACGCCGTAAACACGTCTTCCATATCCGGTTCGACCCAACGTTCAGCTAACAATTTCAGATCGGGGAAGGGCCAGTTTGTTCGCCAGCTTTGAAGCAATGTTTCCGGCTCGGGCGCATAGATCCGAAGCGCACCGCTGCGCAATGAGACACCAAGGATCCCGGTAAGATTGCGCAACCGAACCAGCGCCGGCATCACCGGGTCCACATCGATCTCAAGCAATTTGGTGCGAAAACTCGCTTTCAGATTTCGCGGTGAAGCTTTGGCCAGGAGTCGGCCGCTCTCGATAAAGCCGACCTCGGTGCAACGTTCCGCCTCATCCATGTAATGAGTTGTAACGAAGATCGTCTTACCCGCATGACTTAAGTCATAGAGCAGGTTCCAAATGTGTTGCCGATGGACCGGATCGAGACCCGAGGTCGGTTCATCAAGAAAGAGCAAAGGCGGGTCGTGCACGAGCGCGCACCCGAGCGCGAGCAACTGCCGCATCCCGCCCGATAAACTCCCGGCCGCGGTATCGCGTTTTTCCCTGAGATCAGTGAGCCCCAACAGATTCGCGATCCGACCATCCAGTTCCGTTATAGGCACGCGACAAGCGCCGCCGAAAAAGCGAAAATTTTCTTCCACCGTAAGGTCGGGATACAAGCTAAAGCGTTGCGCGACGTAACCAAACTTCGTCCGCACCTGCTGCCGTTCCTGCCAGACGTCGTGGCGTGCGATGGTCGCTTTTCCGCCGGTCGGATGCGTCAGGCCGCACAACATCCGAATGGTCGTCGTCTTACCGGCGCCGTTAGCTCCAAGGAATCCGAAGATTGTCCCCGGAGCGATGGTGAGGGAAACTTCCCGCACCGCCTGAACGTTACCAAAATACTTGCTCAGCCTGTCGAGCACGATCACTGGTTCATCCATTTTCGAAAGGTTATTGCGATGGCAGAGCAAGATTTGCAACCCGGCAACGTATCGTTAGAAGTGTCCGCATGAGAAAGAGCTGTCTCCTCTCCCTGGTCCTGGCGATTCTCGCCAGCATCCGCGTGGCGTCAGCCGATCCAGTTTCGGAACTCAGCAGCTTTTCCATTTTCGATAAAATCGATCTGGCGCAACTGGCAAAAAGCGATGCCAAAACTGCGCACGGACCGCCGATGAGCAATTCGCGGTTCTTATCGGTGCAAAGCATCTACGTTTTGCCCGGACCACCTGCCCCGCATCTCGAGGCAATGCGCAATTGGAACCCGTCCGAGCATCACGAACCGAAAGTGTTTCTGCACGGCGACCTCTCTGGTGCAATAAGCGAGTCTTCCTTTGCCAGAATCAAGAGCGCACCAGACAACGGCCCGGTGCGAGCGCTGGTGAACGCGACGGCCAAAATGGGCAACGATTTGCAGCTCAGTCGCGAGGAAGCAGCGCGATGGAAGGGCGGTAATGCGGCGCTTTCCTCTGCGGGCGGTGATTTTTGGATGGGCGTTCTGGCCGGGCGCACCCGCGCCTTTATCAGCGGCGGAACATCGGCGCAGTCACCCTACGATCACGCTGGTCCGTCCATCAAAGCAGGCGAGGAATTAAATGGTCTGCTGCGCGAGCAATCAAAAATTCGGAAGCAGTTTGCCGGAGTGCTTGATAGCAGCGGGATAGGACGCGGCGCGGGATCACTCAAGCCGGATTTGTATTGGGAATTGCTCAACACCGATAATGTGGCAGTGGCAACGCTTGGCGCTTTTTATTCACGCACCGCGAGTGGTGCGGCGCAGGCGGCCGATACGTTTTACTATTCCAGTGGGGGTTATTACGTCACCCTCACGTTGCACCAAATGTGGCCGGTTGATATAGACGGTAAACCGCACACCCTGGTTTGGCGGGGTGATATGGTGTCGTCGGCTGCACTGGCCGACTTGCATGGCGTGGAAAAACTCGGCTCGGAATCGGCGATGATGAAAGACGTTGCCAAATCCATCGCGCGTTTCCGCCAGGAACGCGGACGCTGAGTTGTGATTGCTCGTTCCTTCACCCCGCAATTGCTGGCGGCGACTTTGCTGGCCACCGCCTCATTCGGGACTGACTTTTGGCCGCTCGAATATTCCTTTGAGGAAACGTATGTCGGTGAGGCCACGGTCGCGCGCGGAGCTAAGCGGGTGGAGGATTTCGATGAAAGCGACACGCTGCTCCGGTTCGTTTTCACACCACGAGTGAAGCTCGGCGTCCTTCGGCTCGGGTTCGAATACGAACAATTCTCTTTCGGATTAAGCAAAAACGCGCCGCTGCCCAATACCCTGCAATCAGTCGCCACCATCGTCGGCATCGATACTCAATTTTCCGATTCAATTCTCGTTAGGATCGAAGCAACGCCGGGCGTTTACAGCGAAGCGTTCCGGCCAGGATCGACTGACTTCAACATGCCATTCGAGATCGGCGGCACGTATATTTACAGTCCCAATTTTCAGTTAGTCCTGGGCGTCAGTATTGATGTGGAACGCAAGTATCCGGTCATTCCTGGCGGTGGGATTCGTTGGAGATTTCAGCCGCAGTGGGTCTTGAATGCGGTTGCGCCGACGCCACGCCTCGAATACGAATGGAATAAGAATCTCACCCTGTATCTCGGCGCGACTTTAAAGGAAACAAATTTTCGGGTGAGCGACGACTTCGGTCGCACCCATGGGATACCCCGGTTGGACCACGCCGTCCTGACCTACAGCGAAGTGCGAACTGGCGTTGGATTTGACTGGAAAGTTGCCCGCTGGCTCTCGCTCAATGCCGAGGCCGGTTACCAGCCCTATCGCACCTTTGATTTCTATCGCGCCAACGTCCGTTTCCATGAGGATGGCAGCGCCCCCTATGGAATGATCGCGCTCCACGGCGCGTTTTGACGGAACATAGGCATGATGCCTGTGCGCCCAGCGGAGTTTTACTCCGCTGCAATGAGAAAAGATAGCGGACAGGATGTCCGCTGGGCACACAAACTGGAAGTCTTATGTTCCGGCGCTACTCTTAATATAAATCTTTTCGGCGGTGATCGAATACCGCAAGACGTTCGCGCACCGATTTGATCACTTCGTCGGAGATCTCGGCCGAAATCAGTTCTTCCCGATCAACCGACGCCGCGGCAAGAATCACACCATACGGATCGATGATCACCGACGTGCCGCAAAGTGTGCCGCCATTATCTACGCCGGTGCGGTTCGCCAGGATAAGGTAGCTTTGATTCTCGATCGCACGCGTGAGGGCAAGAATCCGCAGGTGTTCAACCCGCACGATTGGCCACGCCGATGAATTCAGGAAGACATTCACATGCTGTTCGACGGCGAGCTTACGGCAAACCTCCGGGAAACGGAGATCGTAACAAATAGTCAGCCCGAAAACATAATTTCCAACTTGGCAACTCACAAACGAATCACCCGGAGTGAAAACGGAACGTTCGTCGACCTGGGGCGCGGTCACGAGATGGGTCTTGCGATATTTCGCGATCATGTTCCCGGCGGCGTCAAAGAAAACCTGCGAATTGTAGATGCGATCGCCTTCCCGCTCCGACACACCGCAGATCATCGCTACGGAAAATTCACGCGCGATCTCTTCGAGCCGAGGCACCGCCCCTTGGTTCCAATCGGTCGCGGCTTTTCGGATGATCGGCATCGAGTAGCCGGTGTCGGACATCTCTGGGAAAATGATCAACTCCGCGCCGGCGTTCTTCGCCCGCGAAGTAAACTCGCGAATCTTGCGCAGATTCGCACCGATCTCGCCCGGCGCGCAAGAAATTTGAGCAGCAGCGATCTTCATATCCTTATTTGCGGTCATCCCGAGCGAAAGTCGAGCGATCCCCCCATGTAATCTTAAAGGTAACGCAACGGGCTGCGTCGCCCTAACACGCGCGGCAACACCTACCGCAGAGTCTTATCCAATCTTCCAATTCGCCGGGTCTCCGGCCACCATTTGGCAACGCCGAGAACCACCAGAATTGTGCCGATACCGCCGCCAACGACAGAAATCACTGGACCAAACAATGCCGCAGTGAGGCCGGATTCCAGCGCGCCGAACTCGTTCGAAGTACCGATAAAGATATTGTTCACGGCGGAAACACGGCCGCGCATTTCATCGGGGGTGACCAGCTGCACGATAGTCCCGCGAATAATCACGCTGACGCTGTCGAACGCGCCGATGAAAAAGAGCATCGCGAGCGAGAACCAGAACACATGCGACAATCCAAAAAGAATGGTGGCGAGTCCGAACCCAGTGACGCACCAAAGCAAAGTCACACCGGCACGCTTGATCGGCGGCAAATAGGCGACGACAAGGGCAGTGATAAACGCACCGATCGCCGGCGTTGCGCGCATCCAACCGAGACCGATCGCGTCCACGCGTAGAATCTGATCGGCAAACATAGGGAGCAACGCAGTCGCACCGCCGAGCAACACCGCGAACAAGTCGAGCGTGATGGTTGCGAGGATGACGTGTTTGCTCATAACAAAACGCATTCCCGCCTGCAAACTGCGCCAGGTATTCAGAACCTCTTGCTTTTTCTTTTCTGGCGCACGCGGAATCGGCAATACCAGCAGGAAAAAGAGAAACGAAGTGATGGCATCGATAATGTAAACGCAGGAAAAACTAATATGCACCACAATGAATCCGCTGATGGCGGGCCCGACGACTGAGGCAATTTGAAAGACGCTGCTGTTCCAGGTAACGGCGTTGGCGAAGACGTCACGCGGGACGAGGGTCGGAAAGAAAGAGCTGCGTGCGGCCCAGGCGAAGGTGCGGGCAATTCCTGAAATAAAGAGCAAAAGATAAATCACCGGAATAGAAAAATCATCGAAGTGAAACGCCTGCTGATGACGTTCGAAAACTCCGGCGATGGCATGCAACAAACCATTACCTTCCCGCAAAACTGGCCAGGCCGGAATCGACAGATGTTTCCAGGAAACGAGCGCTAACACTGCCGAAGTGATCGCGATGAAAAACTGCGCAATCATGATGATGTGTTTCCGGCTGTATTTATCGGCGATGTGGCCGGCCGGGAGTGAAAGACAGACCACCGGAATCACCAGCACCAGGCCAACCAGTCCAAGCGCAGTCGCCGAATGGGTGCGCCGGTAAATCTCCCATTCTACCGCGACGGCCAACATTTGGCGGCCGACGAAGGCGAGAAAATTTCCAGTCATGTAGAGATTGAAATTGGCGAACCGAAAAGCGGCGTACGGATCGTGCGATGTAAGAGCAATGGGCGGGGCAACCGCTGGCGCTTCGTCGTGATTCATGGAAAAATACGCGCTGAAACGCGCTGGCGAGAGGCTAGCGTCGCGCCCTTGTGCTGCAAGGCTCGAGGCTATCTAATTCTGTCGACCTTCCACCATGGCAGACAAAACGATGAAACAACCGGAGAATGCGGCGGGACAATGGTATGTCGATGCTTCCTGTGCGCTCTGCCGAAACTGTCTCGAGGAAGCCCCCTCACTGCTGCAACTCAGCCAAGATCAAACGCATGTGTACTTCGCACGCCAGCCGGCGACGCCGGAAGAAGAAATCGCAGCGGAGCGTGCCATGGACGTTTGCCCTACACTTGCCATCGGGGATGACGGCGAATTATAAAAACGACCGTCTGATCTACAACATCATCGGCACGATGCTAATGAACGATGCTGTACTTGCATCGGAGATGACGCCGCGTAGTTGCAAGCAATGACGCCGGCCTATTCGCGCACCAATCCATTCCCGGCCAAAATGGTCGTCAATCGGCGGATGAACGAAGGAAACCGCAACAAAGAAACCCGGCATCACGAAATTTCGCTAGTCGGTTCAAGACTGACCTTTGAGCCCGGTGATTCGATGGCGGTTTACGCGACAAACGACCCACCCCTGGTCGAGGAAATTATTCGCGCGCTCGGCGCCACCGGCGACGAAATAGTGGCGGCGGGAAAAAATGAAACCGCGCCGCTGCGCCGGGCATTGCTTCGCAACTATACCATCACCACTCCCACTCCGAAATTCTTGAAAGCGATCGTCGAGCGAGCTTCGGCAGCACCGCTGTTGAAAGAACTTCTCCAGCCCGATCACAAGCACGATCTCCAGGTTTATCTCTGGGGGATGGAGATCATTGATTTTCTCCTGCAACATCCCTCCGCCAAATTCACTCCGATAGAATTCGTTAGCTTGCTAACGAAATTGCAGCCTCGCCTTTATTCCGTCGCCAGCTCCTTGCGCGTCTATCCTGATTCCGTCCATCTTATCGTAGACGTTATTCGCTACGAATCGCACGGCCGCCCGCGCAAGGGCGTGGCCTCAACCTTTCTGGCTGAACGTTGCCATGATCAGCCGGTACCGGTTTTCCCGAGCGTAGCGAAACATTTTCACCTGCCGGAAGGCGATGCTGATATCATCATGGTCGGCCCCGGGACTGGGATTGCGCCGTTCCGCGCCTTTTTGCAGGAGCGGCGCGCAGTCGGTGCGCGCGGGCGTAATTGGCTCTTCTTTGGCGCCCAGCACGAAAAATATGATTACTCTTATGGCGAGGAGTTTGAGGAACTAATAAAACAGAACTTTCTCACTCATCTCCACTGCGCCTTCTCACGCGATAAGGAACACAAGGTCTACGTGCAACATCGAATGCTGGAGAATGCCGCTGAACTTTGGCGCTGGATCGACGCCGGAGCCTACTTCTATGTCTGCGGCGACGCGTTGAAGATGGCGAAAGATGTCGATGCCGCCCTGCGCACCATCGTGCAAGACCAAGGTGGCAAGTCGCCGGAGGAAGCACAGGTCTACGTTGAGCAGATGAAGGCGGAGAAACGCTACAAGCGCGACGTGTACTAATCTCAAAAAACGGCGTTCTCTCGTCGCCGATCTCCAAACGGGGCGACTTGTTCGTCACAGGACGAATCTGCCAGTTGGCCGAGAGGACGGCCCGCCCGGTCATTCAAACGCCACGGCGGCGCGAGCGAGAATAAATCCGATAATGCCCGTGGCGGGTAACGTCAGAATCCACGCCCAGATGATCCTTTCCACCACCATCCATTTCACGCCGCTGAATCTTTTGGCTGCTCCCACTCCCATGATCGAAGTCGAAATCACGTGGGTGGTCGAAAGCGGGATGCCGTAGACGCTCGCCGTTTGAATAATGAGCGCGGCACTGGTCTCAGCGGCGAATCCATGGACCGGCTGAAGTTTCACCAGCTTGTGGCCAAGGGTACGAATGATCCGCCATCCGCCCGCGGCCGTGCCTGCTGCCATCGTGATGGCACAAAGAATTTTCACCCATACCGGAATGGCACCGAAAGTCGGCATCCGCAGGAAGGTTAGCCACTCAGGCAAATGCTCGAACCGGCCGGCATTTGTTCCTGTAAAAAGCGCGAGAGTAATGATGCCCATTGTTTTCTGTGCGTCATTCGTTCCGTGCGAATGCGCCATGAAAGCTGCGCTGAGAATTTGCAGCTTCCCGAAAACAGAATGCACCGCCCTAGGCGTGAAACGATGGAAGGCTACGAAAAGCGTAAACATCACCAGAGCGCCGAGAAAAAATCCGACCAGCGGTGACGTAACCATCGGGACGACTACCTTGGGCCAGAGTCCGGTCTCCCATTTCAAGACCGACCAGTTTCCATGCGCAGTCGCGATCGCGGCGCCGCACAATCCACCAATGAGCGCATGGCTCGAGCTCGACGGCAGGCCAACCAACCAAGTGGTAATGTTCCACGCGAAGGCGGCGATAAGGGCACATAGCACGGTCGCCATGGTCACGACGTCAGTGTCGACCAAACCCTTGCCGATAGTGGACGCAACAGCGCCACCCAGAAGCGCACCCGTCAGGTTGAAAACCGTCGCCATCGCAATCGCTTGCCGTGGCGTGAGGACCTTCGTGGAAACGACCGTGGCGATGGCATTAGCGGCATCGTGAAAGCCATTGCTGTACTCAAAAACAATGGCGGCAAAGACGACGACGAAAAATGTAATCATCGCGAAGAGTCGGTTACGCGTATTTGAGAACGACTTGCACGATGACGTTGCCCGCATCGCGACAACGGTCGATTACTTTCTCGAGCAAGTCGTAAAGATCGCGCAGGAAAATGACGTGCTGGGCCGAATAATCGCCATGATAAAGATCGCGCAACAGTTCCAGCTCAAGCTTGTCCGCATCGCCCTCGATCGTCTGCAGACGGGCGTTCATTTCGCGGGCGGTGTGAATGTCGGTTCCTTTGCGCAATTGCCGCACCATCGCCACAACCACCTCAGCAGCCTGATCGAGTAGCTCGACCTGCCGGCGGAAATTGTGCCCGTGCAAATCTTCCGGGCAAATCAAAAGCCGCTCGCCAATTTTCTCGACGGTCTTCGGGATCTTGTAGAGCGTCGCCGCCAGCGCCTGAATGTCTTCGCGCTCCAACGGCGTAATGAATGTTTTGGAAAGCTCCTCGGTCAGTTGTTGCGTGATGCGCTTGTCTTCGCGTCGGCTTTCGGCAAACGCCGCCAGATCACTCGTTGATTCGCTTTTCTCCAGCTTCGCCAGCAAATCGATCAGATGATGAACACTGCTGTCGGCCTGCTGCGCGCTCGCTTCCAGGAGGTCGTAGAATTTTTCGTCGTGACCGAAAATTTTACCGATTGAGAACATGGCGTCGTTGTAGCTGGAGTTGTCGATTCCGGCCAGAGGATTTCTTTGGGAGCACGCTGCAAACGACGGAAGATAGGCCTTTGGCCTACATTCCAGCCGCGGCCAACGAGCAGGCTACAGCGTCGCGCCGGGAATGATCGCAAAGGCAGTGCTTCGGTCACATCTGACCGCGCGGGTGGAGGAACGCGTGTTCGAATGACAGATAAAAGAAGAGGCCCCAGAGTGGTGAGTCGGAAGTTATACCGATCGGAGCCGCGGCGCCGGCAACAATTTGAAGATCGTTAGGGCAATTGAAGGCGTAACGAAATCCCGGCGAGATCAAAGCCGTGGTGGTGCGGTTGACGTTTACCCGCGCCGTTTTTACTGCGAAATCGACCTCTTCGTTCCAGCCAGCGACCATTTCGAGCATCAGATTGAAGTCGCGCGTGACGGCGTAGATCCCGCTGCCTCCAAGATTGTAATTGGTCAGATCGTGACCGCGGACGTCGCGGAAGATCGACATGCCGGCGTTGAAGTGAATGGTCCAGCGATCACCAACGATCTTGCTGAAAGGCAGATTCGTTTCGTAACCGACACGGCCATTACTGAACCCTTTCTGTTTGTTGCCTCTGGGTCAGACCAGTGTCAATCGGGGCGGGAATGCAGGCAGGCCTTCGCCTTCCATCAAGGCCTGCAATCGGTAATTCAATCGAACATCGGCCAGACCGTTCGCGTTGTTCGTGAATGCATACGGAATGGTGTAGGAAAATTGGTGGGTTTGACTAAAGACCGGCCATTCCTGAGTGAATCTGGGCATAGTCTCGTGCGCGTGTCCGGTGAAAAAGCTCGGCAGATTAAAGATGTGCTGCACGACGCCGGGCTCCTGATTGTAGGCTTCTTCGATTAGAAACGAGCTGTCCTGAATACCTTTAGCCAGCGGCTTCTCGGCCATGGCCGCCACCGGACCAACTACTGCCACCAAAAGAAAATGGAGCGAATGCGTCGCCATCACATGGGTCACTCTAAGTATAAGCATCCTGATGGCAGCTCTGAAGATGAGGCTCAGGCTCAGGCCGTGCAATTACAACAGCGTGCCGCGGAGAATGAACAGTGCCACGTTGAAATAAATCACCAATCCGGTTACATCGACCAACGTGGCAACGAACGGGGCGGAGGAGGCCGCCGGGTCGAGACCACAACGACGCAACAAGAATGGAAGCATAGCTCCGCTCAGGGTTCCCCACAGCACCACTCCGACAAGCGCTACGCCGACCGTAAAAGCAACCAGCCAATGGTACTTCCCGTAGTCAAAAATGTGCAAATATTGCCACAGGGTAATGCGGAAGAAACCGATGGTTCCAAGAATCAGCCCGAGGGAAACGCCGGACAGCAGTTCCTTGCGGACGACTCGAAACCAATCCCGCAAACGTAATTCGCCAAGAGCCATCGCGCGGATCACAAGCGTGGTCGCTTGTGACCCGGAGTTGCCGCCGCTCGAAATGATCAGCGGCAAAAACATCGCAAGAATCGCCGCCCTTTCGATTTCACTGTTGTAACCCTGCATCGCGGTGGCGGTCAGCATTTCCCCGAGAAATAGAATGATCAGCCAGGTGGCGCGTTTTTTTACCATGCGCGGAAACGGGATGGTAGTGTAGGGCTCATCCAAAGCTTCCATCCCACCAATTTTTTGGATGTCTTCGGTTGCTTCTTCCTCAGCCACATCAAGCATGTCATCCTGGGTCACGATGCCGACGAGGACACCGTTTGAATCAACCACCGCCAGTGCGGCACGATCGTATTTGCGGAAAATGTTTAATGCTTCCTCCTGTGTCTCGTTAACGGTGAGATGGACAAAGTTGCGATCCATGATCTCATCGACACGCGTATCGAGCGGCCGGAGCAGGAAATTTCGGATGCGCAGGTCGTCCACGAGTTTGCCGCGCTCATCGACGACGTAGATAAAATTGAGCGTCTCGCTGTCTTGCCCGTGTTCGCGCACATAGTCG
>Ga0209805_1000669_pt1 | contig 21150 bp, 19 predicted proteins | sample GraSoiAngelo_148_FD_185905 | JGI IMG/M metagenome (GOLD analysis project Ga0209805, IMG submission 185905) | Grasslands soil microbial communities from the Angelo Coastal Reserve, California, USA - 14_1009_09_20cm (SPAdes) (version 2) | ecosystem: Environmental > Terrestrial > Soil > Grasslands ...
GCGGAAGAAGATCCGCGCGTAGGAGTCGGCGATCACCAGCGAGATTCCCGCGCCCCGAATCGCAACCGGCGCGATCTCACGGGACGAGCCGCAGCCGAAGTTCGAGTCGGCGACCAGGATGTCCCCTGGCGTCACCTGCGACGCCCAGGTCTCTCGACTGGGCACGCCCTCCATCGCGTGCTTGCCCAGCTCCTTTTCGTCAAGCGAGTAAATGGCGTATTTCGCCGGGATGATCTGATCGGTGTCGATGTTGGCCCCGAACTTCCACGCCTTGCCGCGCAACACCTTTGGGAAGCTCATTTCTCCTTCCCACCGTGTGGGGAGGTCGGTCTCGCGGAGCGAGACCGGGAGGGGGCGCTCAACTCGCGATCTCCGCAGGGAGGTGCTTGAGCACCTCGCTCGGATGCGTGATCACGCCCGTGACCGCGCTGGCCGCCGCGACCGCAGGGTTGGAGAGATAGACCTGGGCCTTCGGGTGGCCCATGCGGCCGGGGAAGTTGCGGTTGGTCGTGCTCAAGCACACCTCGCCATCGCCGAGCACCCCCATATGCCCGCCCAGGCACGCGCCGCATGTGGCGGTCGTCCATGCGGCGCCGGCGGCAAGGAAGGTCCCGATGAGCCCCTCCTTCTCCGCTTGGATCGCTACCTGGTGCGAAGACGGTGTGATGATCAAGCGCAGCCCGGGAGCAACGTGGCGGCCCTGGAGCACTGCAGCCGCGCGGCGGAGGTCGGTGATCCGGGAATTGGTGCACGAGCCGATGAACACCTGGTCGAGCCTGGTGCCGGCGACCTCGGAAAGCGGCGCGTAGTTATCGGGCGACATCGGCTTGGCGACCCCGAGCTCGACCTGCTCGACATCGAACTCGAAGACCTTCTCGTACTCCGCGTCTGGGTCTGACGTCACGGGCGTGTAGGGCCGCTTCGCCCGTCCATCGAGGTACTTCTTGGTGACCTCGTCGAACTCCAGGATCCCGTTTTTGGCGCCGGCCTCGATCGCCATGTTGGTGATGGTCAGCCGCGCCTCCATGTCGATGTGCTTCAGCGCCTCGCCCACGTGCTCCATAGCTTTGGAACGGGCGCCGTCGACGCCGATCTGGCCGATCACATAAAGGATGAGGTCCTTCGCCTCGACCCACTCCTTCAAACGGTTGTGATAGACGAACTTCAGCGTCTCCGGAACGCGGAACCACAGCTCCCCCAGCGCCAGCACGCAGGCGAGGTCGGTCGAGCCGATGCCGGTCGCGAAGTTGTTGAGCGCGCCGTACGTGCAGCTGTGCGAGTCGGCGCCGACCACCAGCTCTCCCGGCAGCACGAGCCCGTTCTCGGGCAGGACCGTGTGACAGATTCCGCCCTGCCCCACCTCGAAGTACCACTTGATGCCCATGTCGTGGGAGAACTCGCGCGTCAGCCGCCCGAGCGTGGCGCTGGCTGCATCTTTGGCAGGCTGGAAGTGGTCCTGCGTGACAGCGACGCGCTCCGGATCCCAGATCTTCTCCGCGCCCATTTGCTCGCGCATGATCTTTCCGGCGGGCGGAATCGTGAGGTCGTGGCCCATCGCGAAGTCGACCTTGGCGAGCACCAGGTCGCCGGGCTTGACGCTGTCGCGCCCGGCCCCGCGGGCCAGGATCTTCTCGGTCATCGTCATGCCCATCTGCGTTCTAGTCCTTGAGCCTTTTCACCACGGCCTCGCCTGCTTGCAATGTGGACAGGCTGCCGCCCAGGTCGCGCGTGCACTCGCCCGCGCGGATGGCCGATTCGACCGCACCCTCGATCGCGTCTGCCATTTCTTTATGACCCAGGTGTCGGATCATCATACCGGCGCTCAAAATCGCCCCGATCGGGTTGACGATGCCCTTGCCCGCGATGTCGGGCGCGGTGCCGTGCACGGGCTCGAAGAGGCCTCGGCCGGTCTTGGGGTTGATGTTGGCCGAGGGCGCGATGCCCATCCCGCCGACCAGCTCGGCCGTTAGGTCGCTGAGGATGTCTCCGAAGAGGTTTCCAGTGACGATCACCTCGAACTGGCTTGGATCCTTCACCAGCTGCATGGCCGCCGCGTCGACGAAGAGATGGCGCGTCTTGAGGCTCGGATGAGCGCTCGCGACAGCCTTCCAACGCTCCTGCCACAGACCACCCGCGTAGGTCATCGCGTTGGACTTGTCCACCATCACGACCTCGCGCTTCGCCAGCCCGAACGCATACTCGATGATGCGGCTGACGCCGGAGTAGGTGTTGATGTCCTCCTGGGTGGCGATCTCGTCAGGTGTGCCCTGCTTGAAACGCCCCCCCATGCCGACGTAGGCGCCTTCGGTGTTCTCCCGCACGACTATGAGGTCGACCTTTCTGCGGTCCTCGCGCCGCAGCGGTGAGAGGCGATCGTCGTAGAGCCTGGCCGGGCGCAGGTTGACGTAAAGGTCGAGCTCGAAACGCAGGCGCAGCAGCACGCCATGGAGATACTTGGGATCGGGCACCCTCGGGTCGCCGACCGCGCCGAACAGTATCGAGTCGGCGGCCTTCAGCTCCTTCCAGGTGGCGTCCGGGATGGCGACTCCGGTGCGCAGGTAGGAGTCGGCATCGATGTCGAAGTCTTCGAACACGAGGTCCGCGCCCACCGCGCGCAAGACCTTGACCGCCTCCGGGACGACCTCCTTGCCGGCGCCGTCGCAGGGCACGACCGCGATGTGCTTAGGCAGGGGTTTTCTCCGGGGCAGCCTCGCGCAGCTTGTAGCGCTGGATCTTCCCGGTAACCGTCTTCGGCAGCTCGGACACGAACTCGATGAGGTGCGGGTACTGGAAGCGCTGAAGGCGTGATTTGCAGTGCTCCTGCAGCTCCGCCGCCAGCGCATCGCCGGTGACCGCATCGCTCTTCGCGATCACGAAGGCCTTGATCCGGGTGAATCCATCGACGTTGATACCGACCACTGCGCTCTCGGCCACCGCTTTGTGCTCGAGCAGAGCCGACTCGATCTCCACCGGTGAGACCCACAGGCCGCTCACCTTGATCATGTCGTCGGATCGCCCTTCGTACCAGTAGTACCCGTCGGCATCGACACGGTAGCGGTCCCCGCTGAAGAACCAGTCGCCCAGGATGCTTCGCTTCGACTTCTCGTGCTGGGCCCAGTAAAGCGCGAGCGCGCTGTCGCCCTTGACGTATAGATCGCCCGCCTCACCAGGCTCGACGGGCTTTCCGTCAGGATCGAGGATCTTCAGCTCGTAACCCGGCACCGGCTTGCCGCTCGAGCCGGGACGAACATCGTCGACACGGTTTGAGCAGTAGATATGCAGCATCTCGGTCGATCCGACGCCGTCGATGATGGTCAGCCCATACGCCGCCTTCCATCGCCTCCACACCTCGGCCGGGAGGGACTCTGCGGCGGCCACGCAGTGACGGATCGACGAGAGGTCCCGCTGCTTGGCCTCCTCGAAGTTGAGGATGGCGTTGTAGAGCGTGGGAGCGGAGAAGAACAGCGTCGGCCTGCGCTTCTCGATCGTGTCGAGGACCGTGGCGGGCGTGTTGCGACCGGCATGAAGGACAGTCGACGCGCCCACCCAGTAGGGGAAGCTCAGGTTGTTCCCGAAGCCGTAGGCGTGAAAGAGGCCCGTGGTCGAGAAGGTGGTGTCGCTCTCCCGGATGCCCAGCACCTGCTCGGCGTACGTGACGCACGTGTATGGGATGTCGTGGTGCAGGTGCACGACAGCCTTCGGTTTGCCGGTCGAGCCTGAGCTGTAAAGCCAGAACGCCATGTCGTCGCGCCGGGTGGGCGCCGCCTCGACGGGCTTGCCCGGTCCGAGCTGATCCAGGCGCAGCAGCGATGGCGCCGGTTGGGCACGTCCAACCGCGGCCTTCAGCTTCTCCTCGGTGTTGGCGTCGACCATGACCACGCGCGCCAGCGAGTCCTCGAGGTAGTGGTCGTAGTCCTCTGAGCGTTGAAGGAGCGGGTTGACGGGCACCGGCACAGCACCGATCAGCGCGGCACCCAGGAATGACGCCACCCAACCGGGGCCGTCGTAGGCGACGATCAGAACCCGCTCCTCTCTACGCACGCCATGTTCAACCAGCACCTTCGCCGCGCCCCACGCGAGGGCATGTAGGTCGCCATAGGTGAGCTCGCCGCCGGCATGGTGGATCGCGGTCTTCCTTGCGCGAGCCTCGAGGTTGCGGCCGAGCAGGTCCGCGGCGACGTTGTAGCGGTCGGGCAGCTCGAGCTCGCTCATCCCCTTGCGTGAGTGTAGTTTCGGTCCGTGACCGCTGTCCGGCTGACTGTCGTCTACGACAGCGCCTGCGAGTTTTGAATTCGGCGGGCGCGCTGGGTCCAGCGCCACGACCCTGCCGGCCGGGTGCAGCTGGTGGGCGTGGCGGACGCGCCAGCGCTCGAGGCGGGCGAGCCTGGTGGGCGGCGATATGCCAGGGCGGCGGCGGCCAATCGGGTGCTGCGTGAGCTAGGCGGAATCTGGCGCGTGCTGGGCGCGCTTTACCTTGTGCCGCCGATTGGTTGGGTGGAAGACCGGTACTACGCACGAGTCGCGCGCAGGCGGGCCTGGTGGTAAGCGTCACGGCATAGGCATGCTTGGTGCCAAACGGGCCTTTGAAATCGCTCTAATGCACCCGTTTGGCACCACAAATGCGCTTATTGCCGGACGATCGCGGCGGCGCCCTTCCTCAGCACGTACTTCTGGATCTTCCCGGTGGCTGTCTTCGGGAGCTCGTTGACGAAGGTGACACCATGCGGCGCCTTGAAATGCGCGAGCCGGTCGCGCGTGAACGCGATCAGCTCCTGCTCGGTAGCGCTGGCTCCCGGCTTCAGCACCACGTAGGCGAACGGCGCCTCCCCCCACTTCTCATGCGGGAGCCCGACGATCGCGGCCTCTTGCACCGCGGGATGGCGCAGAAGCACGCCCTCGACCTCGATCGAAGAGATGTTCTCGCCGCCGCTGATGATCACGTCCTTGATGCGGTCGCGTATCTCCACGTAGCCGTCGGGATGAAGCACTGCAGCGTCGCCGGTGTGAAACCATCCGTCGCCCATCACCCTCTGCGTCGCCTCTGCGTCGTTGTAGTAGCCATGCAGGATCACGTTGCCCCGGAACACGATCTCGCCCAGCGCCTGTCCGTCCGCCGGCACGTCCTTGCCCTCCTCGTCGACCACCCGCAGCTCGCCGGCGCCGATCATCTCCACCCCCGTGAGGGCCTTGATCACCGCTCGCTCCGAGGCGGACTTCAACCGATGCTCCGGGCGCGGCTCGCAGATCGTCAGGAATGGCGAGGTCTCCGTCAGGCCGTAGACCTGCGTCACCTCCCATCCGAACTCGCCCTCGAGTCGCTCGATCGTCGCTGCCGCCGGTGGCGCCCCGGCGGTCACGACGCGCACACCGGTTGGCACCTCGCCCCGCACCTCAGTCGACGCGTTCGCGAGCGAGATCAGCACGGTCGGTGCCGCGCACAGCCATCCCACATGCTCGTTGCGAATGAGCTCGAAGACCCGGGCTGGCTCGACCCTGGGCAGGCAGATGTGCCGGCCGCCCACCGCGGTGATGATCCATACGAAGGTCCAACCGTTGGCGTGGAACATTGGCAGCGTCCAGAGGTAGGTGTCGTCGACGGTGATGTGGAAGTGGACGAGCGTGTCCATGACATTCATCCAGGCGTTTCGGTGCGTGATCATCACGCCCTTCGGCTTCGCGGTCGTGCCGCTCGTGTAGTTGAGAGCAAGCAGGTCGCTCTCCTTGATTTCAACCCGCTCGTATACCGGCTTCGCGCGCGTGGCCTCGGCGTCGTGCTCGCGCCATCCGCTGCGGCCGCCGGCGCTGCCCAGCGCGACGAAATGCTCGACCCCGGTGAGCTGGGCGCGGACTCCATCCACTGAATCCAGATAGTCGGGATGGACGCACAGCACCTTGGCGCCCGAGTGAGTCGTGATGTAAACGAAATCGTCAGCCGTGAGGCGGTAGTTGATGGGCACGAGGACCGCCCCGATCTGCGGCACCGCGTAAAAGGACTCGAGCTGATCGTGTGTGTTGGGCGCGATGTAAGCAACGCGATCGCCCTTGCGGACGCCCATCGCCTGGAGCGCCGCCGACCAGCGGTCGCACCGCTCGAAAAACTGCTCATAGGTGAGCCGCAGGTCGCCGTCCACTATCCCCTCGCGGCTCCCGTACAGCTTGCGCGCGCGGCGGGCGAACTCGAGCGGCGTGAGCGGAGTCTCCATCTAGCCCTCCTAGGAATTCAGCATTAATGCGAAATCGGTGTTCTTGATCCCGCCGAGGAACGCGCTGTGGGCCGCCACGTCGAGCTCGACCGAGCGCTCGTAGACGAAGGCGTAGACGTTGTCGAGGCTCCAGTCGCCGTAGCCCTGGATGCGCAGCCCGAAGCGTAGGCCCTCGTCTCTGCGCCCGCGCTGGTAAAGATCGGTCGCGCGCGTGTAGATCGCCTTGAGGATGTCGAGCTGCATGCTGAGCTCGGCGATGGTCTTGGCGTCACCCTCCGCCTCGACCAGCTGCTCGACCTGGCGCTCCAGGTCGGCAATCTCCTTCTGGTAGTCGTCCACGTCGACCCTCCAAAGAGAAGTCTAAGCGGCTTGTTCTGAAACCTAGTGGATGAGGAAGTTCGAGGCTACCGACGCCGCGATGAGGATGGCGATGATGTTGATGACCTTGATCATGGGGTTGATCGCAGGCCCTGCGGTGTCCTTGTTGGGGTCGCCGACCGTGTCGCCGGTCACCGACGCCTTGTGAGCCTCTGACCCCTTACCACCGAGGTGGCCTTCCTCGATGTACTTCTTGGCGTTGTCCCACGCGGCTCCGCCGCTGGTCATCTGCAGGGCGAGGAACAGTCCGGTCACGATGGCGCCCAGGAGCATCCCGCCGAGTGCACGCGGGCCGAGGATGAAGCCGACCGCCAGTGGGGCCACCACCGGGATCACGCCCGGCAGGATCATCTCGCGCTGCGCGGCTGCGGTGACGATTCGAACCGCAGTGCCGTACTCGGGCTTGGCCGTCCCCTCCATGATGCCCTTGATCTCGCGGAACTGCCGGCGCACCTCCTCGACCACGAGGCCACCCGCGCGCCCGACCGCGAGCATCGCAAGCGAGCCGAACAGAAAAGGCAGGATGCCGCCCAGGAACAGGCCGACGATAACGAGGGGGTCCGCCAGCTCGAACTTCGTCGGGTGGCCGGCCTTCGCGAGCTCCTGCGTGTAGGACGCGAACAGCACCAGCGCGGCCAGCCCTGCCGACCCGATCGCGTAACCCTTGGTGACGGCCTTGGTGGTATTGCCGACCGCGTCGAGGGGGTCGGTGATGCCGCGCACCTCTTCCGGCAGGTTTGCCATCTCAGCAATGCCACCGGCGTTGTCGGTGATCGGCCCGTACGAGTCGATCGCGACGATGATGCCGGTCATCGAGAGCATCGCCACCGCAGCGATCGCGATGCCATACAGCCCGCCTAGTCCGTAGCTGATCAGGATCCCGACTCCGATTACCGTCACAGGCAGCGCAGTGGCCATCATGCCGATCGCCTGGCCCGCAATGATGTTGGTCGCGTGCCCGGTCACCGACGCTTTGGCGATCAGGTGCACTGGCCAGTAGCGGGTCTCGGTGAAGAACTCGGTGATGGCGACGATGAGCACGGTCGTGATCACGCCCACCAGTCCGGCCCAGAACAGGTTGTTCGGGTCGCCCACGCCTCCGCCGGGCTTCAGGTAACCGCTCGAGGTCATGTACTGGGTGACGAAGTAGAAGCCGACAATTGCCACCGCCACCGCCACCAACAGGCCCGCGTACAGCGCGCCCATGATCCAGCGCGGGTTGAAGACGCGTACGAAAAAGGTTCCGATGATTGATCCGACGACGCTGACTGAGCCCAGCAGCAGCGGATAGATCACCCACCCGATCTGATGTGGGAAGAGGAGTGAGCCCAGCAGCATTGCCGCGATCATCGTCACGGCGTAGGTCCGCGGCATTGCGAGGGTCGTCCTCGGGGATGCCCGCCTCGACTTTTCCGACCAGGTCGGCGCCGACGTCGGCCGCCTTCGTGTAGATGCCACCGCCCAACCGGGCGAACACCGAGACCAGGCTCGCGCCGAACGCGAGTCCTACCAGCGACTCGGGGTTCTTGAAGATCAGGTAGGCAGCCGAAACTCCGAGCAGCCCGAGTCCCACCACCATGAAGCCCGTCACCGCGCCGCCGCGGAATGCCACGCCGAGAGCTTTGTTCAGCCCGCCTCGCGCGGCCTCAGCAGTGCGCAGGTTGGCCCGCACCGAGATGTTCATGCCGACGTAGCCCGCCGCCGCCGAAAGCACGGCGCCGACGACGTAAAGGGTAGCCGTCTCCCAGCCGATGCCGATGCCGATGACGACCGCGATGACCACGCCGATGATGGCGATCACGGTGTACTGCCGGTTCAGGTAGGCCGACGCGCCCTCCTGGATGGCGGCAGCGATCTCCTGCATGCGGGCGTTCCCAGGCGGCTGGCGAAGGACGACAAAGATGAGGACGACTGCGAAAAGCACGGCGGCGAGGCCGCCCGCGACTGCGTAAAGGGCTGAGCTGGAGTCCATCCGCGGAGCGTTAGGTTAAAGGAACTCGCAATCTCGACGCCGAGCGCTTGCTTCGCTGCGGAGATCAATGGGTCGCAACTAGGCCGGACATTCCGGCCGCCCCAGCGCGTGCACCTTCCAATCGCCAACCAGTTGTCGCCGGGAGGGAGGGGGTCCCACGGGCCTGCCTCCCCCGTGCCACTCGACGCCGAGCGCTAGAAGATTCGGCGCCGCCACCACACCATGATCCCGCCGAAGATCGTCAGCCCCGGCATCAGGAACGCCGTGATGAAGATGAGCACGCTCTGGTCCTGCTGCGTGAGCGCGATTGGCAGCGCCCGGTCGGGCTTCGGGGGCAGCGCGATCAGGGAGTCCTGGCCGGCCAGCCACTGGAACGACCCGAGCGCCAGCTCGAGGTTGGCGTCGTTGTTGTTGGGCGGCAGGGTTCCGGTCTGGGCGAACGCCGCGGTCCCGGCCACAACGACTCGCGTCTTGCCGCTGCCGGCCGCCTGCTCCAACGTCTCCATGATCGTGAACGGGCCTGATGTGTCCTGTGACTGCCGGGCAAGGCTCGACCGTTGCGTCGCGATCGCGTACGAGCCAGCTGTCGTGGCCGCGATGCGCACCGCTTTGACACCGGCAGCCGGCGTGCCCGTGATGGCGGTGGTCTGAGGAAAGAACGAGTGGACGCCCTGGATGTCCTTGGTGATCGGCGACTGACCGTAATCGATCACCACTGGATTGGTCGGGTCTTGCACAGCGGCTCGGCTCGGGTCAGTTTCGATGACGAGGGCGCCGCTGAATCCCAGGCCGTACGGGTGAATGATCTCGCTGAGCGTCGTGCTTGTCTTGGGATCCCGCGGCCACGGCTCGGTCGCAATCAGGAGCCGGCCTCCGCCAGCCAGATAGTTGGTCACGATCTTGACCGCCTGGTCGGGTAACGCGCTCTTGGGTTCGATGATCGCGAGCTCGTCGCAATCGGTAGGCACCGCCGTGAGCTGGCTCAGCAGCACCTCTTTGTGTGCGAAGTTGTTCTTCGCCAGCAGGTCGGCCACACCCGTGTATCCGGTCTTCTGGTTCGCGTCCGTGAGGCTACGTTCCCCTTCGCCGACGGCCCAACACACGACCGGCACGCGGTCGGACTCAAGCTTCAGGAGCGCAGAGGTGAAGTCCTCCTCAGACTGCGCTCCCTGGAGCAGGAGCTCGGTCTTCCCCCTGTAATCGAGCACGAGCGTATTGACCTGCGTGATGCCGTAGTGCTTCACATCGACCGCGTCCTGGTCCGCGTTGGCGCTGCGGTACCTCACGTGTGAGCTTTGAGCCGCGTAGAGCGCGACCAGCGCCTCGGTCTCGTTCTGTCCGCTGTTCGTGCTTGGCCGGAACAGGCCGATGACCTGAAGGTCTGAGGTCAGGCCTTTGGCCGCCAGCACCGACTGCGGGGCGAGAGTGTTGTTGCCCGCGCGGGTGAGGTCCCATGCTTGCGGCGTCTTTGAAACCAGGATGTTGGCCGCCACGAGCAATCCCAGCACCACCGCGATCACGATCGCGTTCAACGTCAGTGATCGCGCGCGGCGATTCACCCGATCCGCCTCGACGCCAGCACGCGCACGGTCAAGAACAGCGCGCCAAAGGTCAACGCGACGAAGTAGAAGATGTCGCGCACCGCGGCCTGCCCGAGGCTGAACGACTGGAAGCGGTTGTAACCGCCCACGTACTGGAAGAACTGGTTGGCGGGCGGCGCAACGAAGAACCCGATCAGATACCCGGCGTACCAGATGACCAGCAGGGCAGCCATCGCGATGAAGAACGCGATGATCTGGTTGCGTGTGAGGCTGGAGGCGAGCACGCCGATGGCGATGGCCGCCCCGCCAACGAGCACCAGGCCGAGATAAGTCGCGGCGATCAAGCCGGCGTCCAGCTTGCTCGCGTAGACGCGGAGTATGACGGCGTAGACTAGGGTCGTCGCCAGCAGTAACAGGTAGAAGGCGAATGCGCCGAGCCACTTCCCGGCCGCGAGCTCCCACTCACGGACTGGTGAAGTCAGCAGCAGCTCGAGCGTCCCCTGGCTGCGCTCCTCGGCCAGCACCCGCATCGTCACGAGGGGGATGAGGATGACCATCAGAAAGTTCGTTATCACCCCGAAGACGCCGTCCATCGTGGCGGCCTGTCCGGCGAGCACGGTGGCTATGAACCCGAAGCCTGAGACCAGGAAGATGAAGACGCCCGCCACGACCCACCCTATCGGCGATACGAAGAGCGCAGTCAGATCGCGTCTCGCGATGGCGAGGATGTTGGGGAGCCCAGTCGGCCGAAGGGCGGCGTGCAGCGAGTCCGCTGTCGAGGGCTGCGACGGCTCGGCCTCCACGTGAGCAGGACGTTTGCGGGGCGGAGGAGCTGGTCGCCTCGCGGCCGGCGCGGGGCGGGCAGGCGGAACACCGGCGGCGGCGCGCACGGTCATCTGCTTCTTTTGCCGGGCTCGGGCTTTGCGCCGTGCGGACTTGCTCACATGCTCTGCTCGCCACGGGTGAGCTGCAGGAAGACGTCCTCCAGGGTCAGCGTCCGCGCTTGGACCTCCAGCAGGCCGAAACCCGCGTCGATCACCGCGCGCGAGAGCTCCTCGCGCAGGTCTGAAGATCTCGTGCTCACCACCGCCCTCACCGACTCGCGCTCAGCAGAAGTGACGACCAACTCGTCCACACCGCGCACCGATCGGATGGCTGCCTCCACGCCTTTCGCCTCGCCGCGTACGACCAGGACTATCTCGTGGCTCTTGCCGCTGCCCAGGCGCTGAGCCAGCCTGCCGGGCTCGCCGTCGGCGACGATCCTTCCCTCGTTGATGATCAAGACGCGCTCGCACGTGGCTTCGACTTCGGACAGGATGTGGCTGGAAAGGATCACGGTCCGCTGCCGGCCGAGCTCCTTGATCAGGGCGCGGGTCTCACGAGTCTGCCCCGGGTCGAGGCCCGCGGTGGGCTCGTCGAGGATCAGCGCCTCGGGCTCGTGGACGATCGCCTGCGCAAGGCCGACGCGCTGCCGAAGCCCGCGTGACAACCGGCCGATGATGTCCAAGCGCCGCTCCTCGAGGCCGCAGGCGGCGATGGCATCGTCCACCCTGCCGCGGCGCCGTGAAGGCGGCACGCCGCGCAGCTTGCAGAGGAAGGTCAGAAAACCTGCTACACGCATCTCGCTGTAGATGGGTGCCGTCTCCGGTAGGTAGCCGATCCGGCGCCGCACCTCGAGCGATTGCGACAGCACGTCGAACCCGCCCACACTCGCCGTTCCGGACGTAGGACCGAGGTAGCCCGTGAGGATGCGCATGGTGGTGGACTTGCCCGCACCGTTGGGCCCCAGGAAGCCGAGCACCTGGCCCCGCGGCACCGAGAAACTGACATCCTGGATGGCTGCCCGCTCGCCATAGAACTTCGTCAGCCCCTGGACCTCGATCAAAGTTGCCGCATTGTCCCTCAGAAGCGGCGTCTCAGCCGGTGAGGTCGAAGGGCTCCAGGCCGCCTGAGGCGGCGGACCATTCCGCATCGACGTCGGTCACATCCGCGGAACGAGGTCCCTGGCGGGCCGCCTGCAGAAGCTTTTCGAGATCTGCCCTGGGACCCTCCGCCAACAGCTCGACCGAGCCATCCGGCCGGTTGCGCACCCAGCCACGCAGTCCAAGCTGGCGTGCGCTTCGCATCACGAAGTAGCGGAAGCCCACGCCCTGCACGTCACCACGGATCAGAGCATGCAAGCGTTCTATGGTTCTAGGCTAGCCCGCATGCTGTCGTCAATCGTTGCGGTCGGCGATGAGCTCGTCGGCGGGTTCACCCTCGACACCAACTCGCACTGGCTCGCCGAGCGACTGCGATTGCTCGGCCACCCGCTGAAGCGCATCACAGGCATTCGTGATAGGCCGGCCGAGATCGTCGAGCAGGTCCGGCGCGAGCTTGCGGACCCAGAGCTCACCAACATCTTCTGCTGCGGCGGCCTCGGACCGACGCCTGACGACCGCACCTTTGCCTCCCTGGCCGAGGCGCTCGGCCGTCCGCTCATCGTCTGGGAAGAGACCCGCGCACGGATCGAGCGCCGTGTGAAAAGGATGCATGAGGCGGGGTTGCTCGACTCACCGGAGCTGACGGAGGGCAACCTGCGCATGGCGCGGATCCCTGCCGAGCCGAAGCAGGTGTTCAAGAACCGCCGCGGCATGGCGCCCGGAGTCGTCTACGAGCAGGCCGGCAAGACGATCTTCGTCCTGCCCGGGGTGCCGCTTGAGCTGAAGGGGATATTCACCGAGGAGCTCGAGCCGCAGTTCCTGGCCGGCGGGTCGGCGGCCACAGTGCGCGAGCTGCGCTTCATGTTTGCCGTCGAGGCGCGCTTCTATCCGCTGATGCGGGAGCTCGAAGAAAAGTATCCCGACGTTTCCGTCGGTTCCTATCCCAACTTCGAGACCAAGGAGCTCGTGATCCGCTGCCTAGGCCTCGATTCCAGGCAGGTCGACGAGGTCATCGAGATGGTCCGACGCCGCTCCGGAGAGATGGGCATGGCTCCACAAAGGAGTAGTTGAGAATGAGCGACCGGCCCCAGGTCATCTGCATCCCCGGCAGCGTGGCACCTGCCGCGCTGCGTTATGGGCCCCTCATGAAACACGTCGGCGACGCTGCCGAGTTCCACCTCAAGGATCTCGAGGTCTACCGCGAGCCGGCGCCGCCAGCGGATTACTCGATCGAAGAGGAAGTTGAGGCGCTCGGTCGCTTCGCAGATTCCAAGAGCCTGGGCAGCTTCCATCTGGTTGCTTACTCCGGCGGCGGTTTCATCTCCCTGGCGTACGCGGGCACCAATCAGCACCGCATCCTCAGCCTTTCGCTTTTTGAACCGGCCCGCATCCCCGGCGAGCTGAGCGACAAAGAGCGCGCGTTCTTCTCCGCGCTCGAGGCGAAGCTTCGCGGCCTGGAAGGTGACCAGTTCATGGCGACGTTCGTCCGCGAGCAGGTGAAGCCGGGAGCGCAGCTGTCCCCGCCGACCGGCCCGGTTTCGCCAGAGATGCGTAAGCGACCGGCGGGGATTGCGGCCCTCGTGCGCGCATTTGCCGAATATCGTTTTGACCGCAACGTCCTCCGCACGTGCGCCTTCCCGGTCTCCTACGCCTATGGCGATCTCTCGCACGAGGAACAGGCGGTAAAGGCCGGAATCCTCGCTCGACTGTTTCCGGACATCCGCGTGCAGCGGTTCGCGGGGATCCATCATTTCGTGCCGCCCGAGATGATCTACACGCCTGAATACGCTCGGTCGCTCCTAGAGCAATGGCGGCGCGCCGAAGAGTCAGAGAGCCAGCTTCCGCTCCAGGAGTGAGCGCTCGGCGGGGTTCTGGCACAGCTCGAGAGCACGCAGCCGAGCTTCGCGCGCGAGCTGACGCTCGCCCAGCTGGTCGAGCAGCTCGGCGCGCGTCGAGTGGAGCAGGTGGTACCCGGCCAGGGCAATCGCGAGGTCGTTGACCTCACCGAGCGCTACCTCAGGGCCGGCCACCTGGCTCAAGGCCACCGCCCGGTTGAGCCGGACCACCGGTGACGAGCTCATGACCAGCAGCGCGTCGTAGAGGCGAACGATCTGCGGCCAGTCCGTCTCCTGCCAGGAACGCGCCTCCGCGTGCACGGCCGCAATCGCAGCCTGCAGCTGATAGGGTCCTGGAGCCCGCATCGACCCCGCCCTTTCCAGGGTGCTGATGCCCTCGGCGATCTTCGCACGATCCCAAAGCGATCGATCCTGGTCCGGCAGCAGGACCATCTCGCCGGCGGCGTCGAACCTTGCAGCCGAACGCGCGAGGTTCAGCATGGTCAGCGCGAGCAGTCCCAGGACCTCTGGCTGGTTGGGCATCAGACGGTCGACGAGGAGAGTCAGCCACTGGGCGTCCTCGGCTAGGTCCCGGCGCATGGCCATGGCTGGACTGTGGCTGAGATAGCCCTCGTTGAGCATGAGGTAGAGAACGGCCAACACGGCATCGACTCGAGACACGAGCTCGGGGCCTTGCGGCACTCGATATGGAATGTTGGCCTCGACGATCTTGCGCTTGGCCCGGACTATGCGCTGCGCCATCGTCGGCTCTGAGACCAGGAAGGCGGCGGCAATCTCCTGCGTGGTGAAGCCGGCGACGGCACGCAACGTGAGGGCGACCTGGGCCTCCATCCCCAGGGCGGGATGACAGCACGTGAAGATGAGCCGCAGCCGGTCGTCTGCCTCCGGCGGGTCAGCGTTCACCGTCGACCTCTCCAGTAGCGCGACCTTGTCGGCGTAGCGGTGGTCCCGGCGCAGCAGGTCGATGGCGCGCCGCCGCGCGGTGGTCATCAGCCATGCGCCCGGCCTGTCCGGAATGCCCTGTTCGGGCCAGGTCTCCAGCGCCGCGAGCAGACTGTCCTGGACGACCTCCTCGGCGATGTCGAAGTTGCCGATGATCCGGACCATGGCGCCGGTGAGCCTCGCCGCTTCCTCTCGGAAGATGGCGACGAGCGCTGCCTCTGTAGCTGTCCGTGTCTCTGTCAGGCCCTCATCGTTCCACAGCCGGCCACACCTCGACGGGACCGGCCGGCCACGACTTGGCCATCTCCAACGCCTCGTCGAGGTCTTTGACCTGGACGACGGCGAAGCCTCCGATGATCTCCTTCGACTCCACAAACGGTCCGTCAGTGACAATGGGCTTGCCGTTGTTGAACCTGACGGTGGTGGCTGTTTCCGGACCCTTCAGCTGCTCGCCACCAACGATCTTGCCGGCGCGGCTGTAATCCTCAAACCACTTCTCGGCCGCTTTCATGCCGGCCTCCATCTGATCCGCCGGCATGTTTTCGAAGCGCTCCTGGTCTTCCATGGTCCCGACGAAAAGCAACACGTATTTCATGTCGCACCTCCATAAACAGCGACGAACGGGAGAGCCTCGAATCGACAGGGTCAGGATCCCGTGAATTCGGGCTCCTGCTTGGATAGGAAGGACATGATCCCGATCGCCGCGTCGGTGCTGAGTGATGCCCGCGCGAAGTTTTCGGATTCGATCTCGAGCCCCTGCTCCAGCGGTAGGTCGTAACCACGATGAACGGCGTCTTTGATCATCGCGATGGCGAGGGTAGCCGCTTTCGCCAGCTTTCCGGCCAGCTCGTCGACCGCAGCCTTGAACTGGTCAGGCCCCACCGCCGCGTCCACCCAGCCCACCTTCTCCGCCTCGCCCGCTGACAGCCGTGTCGATTCGATGAGGTACCGCATCGCGCGCGCCTTGCCGATCAGCCGCGGCAGCCGCTGGGTGCCGCCGGCGCCGGGGATGATGCCGAGCGAAGACTCGGTCTGGCCGATGCGTGAGCGACCGTCCTCGACCATCACCCGGAAATCGCAGCAGAGCGTGAGCTCGCTGCCCCCGCCGAGAGCATGGCCGTTGATGGCTGCGATCACCGGCTTGGGACAGCGCTCGATGGTTGAGAAGTGGCTGTTCAGGCGCTTCATCATCGAGGCGATCTGCTCGGAGGCGCCCGCCGCCTCACGATCGATCGAGGCCATCGAGGTAAGGTCCGCGCCGACGCTGAAGTATTTCTCGTAGGCCGACTGCAGGACTATCGCGCGCACAGTCGGGTCCTTACCCAGCTCGTCGAACGCGGCGGCGAGCTCTTGCATGAGGTCCTCAGCGATCGAGTTGTTGCCCTTGCGGTGCATGACGACGCGCGCGATCGGCCCATCGCGCTCGATATCGACGAGGTCCGACATCCCTAAGCGGTGAAAAGAGGAATTCCGCCGGCCACCTCGATCACGGCTCCGGTGATGTAGCCCGCCTCCTCCGAGCATAGGAAGGCGATCGTGTTCGAGATGTCGTGTGGCTCACCGAAGCGCTTGAAGACGGTGCGCTGCTTGAAACGCTCGTACATCGGATTGTTCTCCGCGGCGGCCTTGCCTGCCTCCGAGCTGATGATGCCGGGGGCGATGGCGTTCGAGGTGATGTTGTGGCGGCCGCCTTCGAGCGCGGCGGTTTTGGCAAGGCCGATCAACGCGGCCTTGGTGGCGGAGTAGCTCGCCTGCCCGAACCCTCCGAGGGTGCCGGCGACGGAGGACATGAAGATGAGCCTGCCCCATTTGTTCTCGACCAGGTAGGGCCATACCTCTTTTGTGCAGTTGAATGCGCCCGTGAGATTGACACGCACGTCGCGGTCCCAGAGCTCGTACGACTGGTTCGGGATCTGCGCCGCGTGGTCGAGCGTGGCTGCATTGTTGATCAGGATGTCGATCTTTCCGAACTCGTCCCGTACCTTCTTGAAGACCTCCCTGACCTGATCGCGGTTGGTCACATCCATCTTGATTGCGAGCGACTTCCGCCCCGTCTTGCGGATCTCTTCCGCGGTCGCGTTCGAGTGGACCCATCCCTGCGATATGGCGACCTGGGCCAGCACGCTGCCTTGAGCTTCCGCCGTCTTCTGCAGCTCCGGGTCATCCTCGACGAGAACGTCGGTGATGACTACGTCCGCGCCCGCGCGCGCCAGCGTCAGGGCGTCCTGGCGCCCGAGGCCACGCGAGGCGCCGGTGATGACGGCCACTTTGCCGTTCAGATCAAACATCTTTCCCTCCAGCCGCTTGCGCCGTTATTTGATTCTGATCGTCGCACGCGAGCCGGAGATGGCGCGCGAGATGACCAGCCGCTGGATCTCGGCGGTGCCTTCCCATATCTGGTAGATCTTCGCGTCGCGAAACCACTTCTCGACCGGGTACTCCTTGATGTATCCGTACCCACCGAGCACCTGGATGGCGTCGGTGGTCACATCCATGGCAACGTCTGCCGCGAAGCATTTGGCCATCGACCCTTCGGCTCGCTCGAACGGCTTGCCCTGCGTCGCCATCCATCCGGCACGCCAGATGAGGAGGCGCGCAGCGTCGATCTTCATCGCCATGTCGGCGAGCTTGAAACCGATCGCCTCGTGTTGCCACAGCGGCTTGCCGAACTGCTTTCTGTCCTGCGCGTACTCGAGCGCAAACTCATAAGCAGCGCGCGCGATGCCGAGCGCTCCGGCCGCCACGCCGGGTCGCGTCGCCTCCAGCGTCATCAGCGCTCCAAGAGCACCGGGGCCGGCGCCATCGGCGTCAGGCTCGCCACCCAGCCGGTGATCAAGCGGGATGTGGCAGTCGTCCAGGATCACCTGCGCGGTGTGGCTTGCGCGAACGCCGAGCTTCTGCTCCTTGCGGCCCATCTTCAGCCCGGTCGTTCCCTTGGGCACCAAGAACGACGCGATCCCCGCCGGCCCTTTGCTCGGGTCGGTGTTCGCGTAGATGACGTGATAGTCGGCTATGCCTCCGTTGGTGCAGAACTGCTTGGTTCCGTTCAAGACATAGCCGTCGCTGACGCGCGTAGCGCGCGTCTTCATCGCCAGCGCATCCGAGCCTGAGTCAGGCTCGGTGAGACCAAGCCCGCCGAGCACCAGCCGGTCGGGGTTCGTGAACTCCGGCAGCCATCGCTTCTTCTGATCCTCAGTTCCGCTCGACCGGATGCCCGCCATCGCCAGCCCCATCGACTGGATGCAAACGGCGATCCCGGCGCAGCCCCATGAGAGCTCCTCGTTGAGCATCAGCTCGGTGAGAAAATCGAGGTTCTGCCCGCCGTACTCCTCGGGCAAGAACGCCGCCGGGCTCAGACCGAGTTTGTGCGCCTTCTTGACGACTTCGTACGGAAACTCCTCGGTTTCGTCGTAGTGGGCGGCGACCGGCCTGATCTCGTTGACCGCGAAATCGTGAGCAAGCTCGCGGATCGCCTGCTGCTCGTCAGTGAGCGAGAAATCAAGCGTCATCGTTATCTTCCAGCGGAGGCAGCCCCGGCTCGAACTCCGCGTAGGCCTTGGTGAGGATGACGTCGCCATGCTGGTTGACAGCGCGTAGCTGCAGGCGTCCAGGCTCGGTCTCCTCGGCGCTGAAGGTGACGGTGTCACCCGGCTCGACCATGCCGGCGAACCGGCACGCGAGCTTGCGAAGCCGCTGCGGACCACCCGCGGCCTTGCCCGCGACCACGGCGGCGATGCTCATCTGCAGCATGCCGTGCGCGATCACGCCCGGCAGTCCGACTGAGCGTGCGAACTTCTCGTCCAGGTGGATGGGGTTCATATCGCCAGAGGCGCGCGCGTACGCGGCGATCTGCTCGGTCTGGAAGAGGGCTCGGTGCTGCGTCACGACCTGATCACGAACAACGCACGCGACGTGCACATCGGCGCCCCATCGCTCGAGGTGGTGTCGGTCTCGAGGGTGACGAAGCGCAGCCCGCGGCGGCTGACGTCGGACGCCACGCGCGCACGCGACGTGACCGTCTCCCCCACCTGTGGATGCCGGTTCCACTCGAACTCCTGCTCCGCATGGAGGAGCTTCCCGAAGTCGATCGCGGCCTCCTCATCGCCAAACAGCTGCGGAGCGGTGGCGCCAAGCGAGTAGACCGAGGCATAAGTCGGGGGCACGCCGTCGTCGGGGTCGGCGCCGATCGCCCAGGCGAACGCGTTCACGTGCTCTGCGTCGATGTCGACGGTGACTGGCGGGTACTCGCGACCTTCGATGCCCATCAGATGGGTCGAAGGTTAATTCATGAGCGCTCCGCGGCTTGGTCGCGGACGCTCACGCCCGGTGGGGTCTGAGCCTCCCGGCCACCCGCCGCAGCATCAGCGGGCGCAGCACAACCCATGCCTCCAGGACTGAGGCGCGCGCTGAGGGGGCCAGGTCCGGAGGAGCGTAAGCGGCGACCACGAAGCCCCGGGCAAGATCACGCACTGCTGACGCCGCCTCTGGGAAGGCGCTCGAAAGCCGCCGGCTCAGCTCGAGCGGGGTCTCGCCAGGCTGGAGCTTGGTCCCGGCCAATCGCGCCAGCACCAACGTGCGTTTCCACACGCCCATGACCGTTCGTGGCCGCAAGTAACGCGCGGCCACGCCGAACACGATCAGGATCAACGCGAGCAATCCGCCCGCGATGCGCGTGATCGTCCCGGCGTCGAGCGATCTCAGCGTGAAGCCTGTCGTGCCATCGCCTGACGGTCCGTTCGGCTCCTGGAACCCAGGGGCGCCGGCGACCCGCGGGCTGCCCGATGGCGACGGGGCTCCTCCAGGGACGCAAAGGTTGTCGCGAAGGCAGAGAGGGACGGTCTGCGTCTTGCGCTGGATCGGGTTCCACGTCTGCTCGTGGTCATTCGTCGGCTCGAATGGGATCCAGCCGTATGCCGGAAAGTAGGCCTCGACCCAGGTATGTGCGTCCGAGTCGTGCACCGTGTAAAGGCCGGTGCTCGTGCTGTAGGAGCCTGGCCCATAGCCGTTGACGAGGCGGACGGGGATGCCGAGCGATCGCAGCATGTCTCCCATCGCCGTCGCGTAGTACTGGCAGTAGCCCTGATGGCCCTGCTGCGGGTCGAACAAGAAGAAGTCGAGCGGGTCCTGCGCCCCGTTTGGCAAAGGAGGCGTGAGCGTGTATCGGAACAGATCGCTGCGCAGGTATTGCTGGATGGCGTTGGCAGCGTCGTAGGGGTTCGTCGTGCTCTTGGTCAACGAGACGGCCAGGTCGTGGATTCTTGTCAACGTGTCTTGAGGCCGGTAGCCTTTCGTTCTCACAGTCAGGTAAGGGATGATCCAGGCCGGATAGTCGGTGCCTGCCGCGCGCAGCTCGTCCTCGCTCACGTCGGGGTAACCGACAGTGATGCTGTAGGCGCCGTTGGATCGGCTCGGGTTGAAAGCCGAAAGCTTGTCGACCGTGTAAAGGCTCGATGAAGTGGTGGTGTCCGGCGAGGCATGGATCTCGCTTGCCACCGTCGAGCGATCGACGGTGAAGAACTGGCCCGGGTAGAAAAGCACGTCACCCGCGCCGCGAGGGGGCGAGATCATGTTGATCCGGAAGAGCGCCAGGGCCGTCGGCGAGTAGTTCTCGGCGTACTGCGGGCTCTGCCCCTTGGGGATGGTGGCCTGCCAGTCCACGGGGAAGGGCGGGTACGTCCAGGCGCCGTTATCGGTCTCCGTGATGTTGGCGCCGCGGAAGTACCTTGGCCCCGGGTACGTGCCGGTCACCGTGTACGTGAACACCGGGTTCTTGCTCGTCTTCAGTGGACCGCCGAGACTGACCGACAAGGAGAAACCAGTGGTCCCGCCGCCGGTGCCAGTCCCCTGGCCGGAAACGCTGGGATGGTTGAGCTGCTCCTGCAGTTGCGCCCAGCTGGAGAAGAGGCTCGACTCCATGGTCAGAGTCTTGTCCGTGTTCGACAGCGGGGGCAGCATGATCGCCAGCAGCAGCAGGCCCGCCATCGCCACCACGCCCGTCTCCCAGAAGTCCCAGCGGGCGTCGCCCATCAGCTTCATGTTCACGCGCACTGCTTTTGCGATCGATCCTGTGTAGTTCGACCACAGCAGAAGGGCGAACGTCAGAACGATGTAGGAGAGCGTGTATCCGTTCTGGTCGCCTGGGAAGTTCAAGACGTTCGTCGCCAGCGCGGCGGTACCCGGGACGAGGCCGATCATCGGCTGTCGCCACCGCAGCACGCACCAGCTGAGCCATGCGCCGGTGACCCACATCAGCCATGTGATGAGAAAAAGCACAAAGGCCCGATCGCCAAAGGCCGATCCGTCCGTCAGCTTGGTCAACCAGGAATTGATCATGTT
>Ga0209805_1000672_pt1 | contig 21101 bp, 22 predicted proteins | sample GraSoiAngelo_148_FD_185905 | JGI IMG/M metagenome (GOLD analysis project Ga0209805, IMG submission 185905) | Grasslands soil microbial communities from the Angelo Coastal Reserve, California, USA - 14_1009_09_20cm (SPAdes) (version 2) | ecosystem: Environmental > Terrestrial > Soil > Grasslands ...
TGGCTGCCGCCGTGGGAATATTGATGCTGATCCCGTTGACTGCTTCAGCCGCCATCCTGGTGTTTTACATTTGGATCCTGGCGGTGAGCCTTCTGGCTCTTCGACGGCGGCCAGAATTGGAGATCGAAAACCCTTAGCCAATTCATACGGTCCCCTCACGCGCGTTTCAGAGCCAGCGGTCAGGATGGTCCTATGGAGGCGCCCGAGAATGGCGGGCCGGCGGCCCTTCCCGCCCTGGCGGCGGTCGCCATCATCGCGCTCTTCGTGGTCCTGTCGATCACGACCTATCTTCTGCTGAGCGCCCAGTAAGTCAGGAGGCCTCGGCGCTGAGGAGGGCGAGCAGGCTGCGCTCTTCCGCGGAGAGCTTGTAGGGGTCGACGTCATCGTTCTCTTTGACCGGCTTCAGGCCGCCGGCGAGATAGGCGGCGATGACCGCGGGGTGGATATAGCCTTTTTTGCAGACCGCCGGGGTGTTACCGAGCTCGTCGGCGACTCGCGCGATCGCGTGGACCAGCTGCTTCTTTGCACCGCGCGTGTTGGGCCTGGCGAGCGTCTCGCGAAGGAATCGCGCGGCCAGGATCGTGCCGGCCCAGGTGCGAAAGTCTTTCGCCGTGAAGTCCTCGCCGCTGATCTCGCGCAAGTAGGCGTTGACGTCGGCGGAGTCGATGGGCTTGGCCTCTCCACTCTCGTCCAGGAACTGGAATAGCTCCTGACCGGGGATTTCGAGGAACCGCTTCATGATCCGCGCCAGCCGCCGGTCCTGGAGGTCGACGTGATGCAGCTTGCCGCTTTTGCCCCGAAAGCTGAACCGGACGTCCGAGCCCATCACCTCAACATGTCGGTTTCGCAGGGTCGTCAATCCGAATGAGCCATTCTCCTTCCGATACTCCTCATTGCCGATTCGGATTCGGGTCTCTTCGAGCAGCCGGACGACCGCCGCCAGCACTTTCTCGCGCGGCATGTCGGGCCGTTCCAGGTCGCTGTCGGTATGCTCGCGGATCTTTGGCAGGGCCGCGGCGAAGGTGAGCATCCGGTCGTACTTGACCGCATCCCGGACTTCGCGCCAGCGCTGGTGATACCGGTATTGCTTGCGCCCCCTGGCGTCGCGCCCGGTTGCCTGCAGGTGACCCCGCGAGTCGGGGCAAATCCAGACATCGGTCCAGGCGGGCGGAATGGCCAGGTCTTTGATCCGCCGGATCGCGTCCAGGCCGCGGATCGTGCTGCCCTCGCTCGTGCTATAGGTGAATCCCCGGCCAGCGCGCTTCCGACGGATGCCCGGGCTCAGGTCCGACACGTAGCGGAGACCCGCGGCGTGCGCCGACTCGACCGGATCGACGAGCTCGGCGGCATCCTCCAGGGTCGGTGCTTGCGACGGCAGCTCGACCGCTAGCGCCATTCGGCTACCTGATTGGTGTTCATATTCGACCCATGAGATATGATATCGTTACTATAAGCTGTTTGGAAGGCCCCAGGCCTTCGAAGGAGGTGAACAATTTTGACGAGTCTTATCTGGACCATCGTCGTCGTCCTCGTCGTACTCTGGCTCCTCGGCTGGTCGTTCCACGTTGCCGGCGGCTTGATCTTCTTACTCCTCGTCCTGGCCATCGCCGGAGTGATCTATAACCTCGTGGCCGGCGGCATGTATGGGGGAGCGCACCACCATCACACCAGCGAGGTCACCGAGGTCGAGCATCACGACGTCTGAGCGACATATGACGAAGCAAAAGCGGCCCGTCCGGCCGCTTTTTTTGTTGCGCGGGGCCGTCTACAATTTGCCCCAACCGGCCGCTCTGATCATGTGGCCGACCAGGAGGTGGGGAATGGACGACAGCGAGTTCCTGAAGCTGCTGACCCACATCCACGATGAGATGCTGGAACTGGTCAAGGAACAACACCCTTCGCATGAGCAGTTCGCCGCCTGGCTGCTCGGCCAGATCGAGGGTCGCCTGCGAATGCGCATCGGCACGGTCAAACCGTGAGGTCGACCTTGCCTGAACGGGTTCGTCCCGACGTAACGTTCTAAGGCATCGTGGCCACTACCCCGCAACCCTTGAGTGGAGGCGCCGCTGAGGGCTGGACGCTCAAGCAGATTGCGCACGATATCCCGCTGACCGGGTCAGCCCGCGAGGTTGTCGAGCTTGGACAGCGCCTTGCCACCATGCGCGGCGCGCCGCGGACCGACCCGGAGCATCTGCTCGAGGCGATGGTGTTGTTACCCAAAAACGCGGGCCACCGGGCGCTGACCGCGCTCAACGCCAACATCGACGCGCTGCGCCAGTCTCCGGAACTGGATGCCACGGTGCGAGCTGCGCCGGCGCCGATCGGAACGGCGACGCGATACCTGCTCAACAATGCGCATCGCGAGGCGGAGCAGATCGGCCACTACCAGGTGGATCCGGTCCACCTTCTCCTTGCTCTTCTCTATAAGGATTCCGCGGGGACCGCGGAACGGCTGGAGGCAGCGGGGCTCTCGATCTACGCCGTCCGCCAATATCTCACCGCTCCGGGGTCGATGTCGAAGGACGCCCGCCGGCGGCCGCTGCCGTCGCTCGCCGGCGCCGTCCGCGTCAGCCCGGTGTTCGCGATTCCCGTGGGCGCCGCGGTCGTCGGCGGTGTGGGTCTCTGGACTGGCATCGCCCCGGGATTGACGCTGCCGCTCAGTGTTCTGCTGGTCGTTGGCGGCTGGATCACCTCGCTCTGCATCCACGAGTTCGGCCATGCCTTCATCGCGTACATCGGCGGCGACCGTTCAGTGGCAGCGGCCGGCTACCTTTCGCTGAACCCGCTGAAGTACACCCATCCCGTGTTGAGCATCGCGCTCCCGATCGTCTTTCTCCTGATCGGTGGGATCGGCCTGCCGGGTGGTGCCGTGTACCTCAACGAGCGCGCCATCAGAACCGATCGATGGCGCAGCTTCGCATCGGCAGGTGGCCCACTTGGCAATCTGCTCTTCGCCATCTTGATCGGCTGGCCCTTCCTCATCTTCCAGGGGTCACCGCCCTTCGGCGACATCCACTTCTGGGCTGCCCTCGCTTTCCTCGTGTTCTTGCAGTTCACCGCCATCGTCCTGAACCTTATCCCGATCCCGCCTTTCGATGGATTCGGCATCATCGCGCCCTGGCTCTCGATCGAGCTGCGGGTTCTCGCCAACCGCCTCGGCATGCTGCCGTTGCTGCTGCTCTTCTATCTGCTCTGGCAGGGCGGACCGATCAGCGCAACCTTCTGGAACTTCGTCTACAGCCTGAGCAGCCTGCTGGGCGTTCCGGATTACCTCGTCTTCCTCGGCCAGCAGCAGTTCCCACACCTGTAGCGGGCTGGAAATGATCGGAGAGCGGGCCGAGGCACGAGCCCTGCAGGCGCTTGACACCGGCGCGTGCGTCCGCCTGGCACAGGATCTGATTCGCGTCCCCTCCGTGACGGGCGACGAGCGCGCCGCCCAGGACCTGGTCGCCCTCGTGCTTGAAGAAGCTGGCTTCGAGGTCGACCAGTTCGAGGCCGATGTCCCCCTGTTGAAAGGGCACCCTCGCTTTCCGGGGATGGAAGTCGAGCGCACCGAGGCGGTGCTGGTCGCCGGGCTGCTGGGTGTCAAAGGCGAGCGGTCATTGATTCTCAACGGCCATGTCGATGTCGTGCCACCAGGCGACCGCCAGGCGTGGCACGCCTCACCCTGGTCGGCCCACATCCATGCCGGCCGCCTCTATGGCCGCGGCGCGTGTGACATGAAGGCCGGGTTGGCGATCGCCATCAGCGCCGGGGCGGCGCTGAAGAAAAGCGGGCTACCGCTTCGTGGACGCCTGATCGTGCAGAGCGTGGTGGGCGAAGAGGATGGCGGCATCGGCAGCTTCGCGATGGCGCAGCGCGGCTATCGTGCCGACGCCGCCTTCGTGCTCGAGCCCACCCGCTTACGGATTATCCCCGCGCAGGCCGGGGCTCTGTCGTTCCGACTGCACATCAGCGGGCGCTCGGCGCATGCTTCGGTCCGCTATGAAGGGATCAGCGCCATCGAGAAGTATGAGCTGGTCGAGGCCCGGCTCCGACAGCTCGAGCGATCGCTCAACCAGCAGGCTCATCCGCTCTTCAGTCAGTACCCGATTGCCTACGCGCTGAGCATTGGGCGCGTTCGCGCCGGCTCCTGGTCATCGACCGTTCCGGACGAGCTCGAATGTGAGGGCCGCGTCGGGGTCCCCGTCGGTATGGCCTCGCCCGAAGTCCGGCGCCTGTTCGCCGAGGCGGTCGCCGACGCCGCCCAGCGGGACGCCTGGCTCGCTGACCATCCGCCTCGGATCGAGTGGTATGGCGGTCAGTTCGATGCCGTCGAAGTCGATCCAGAGCTTCCGGCTTTCCAGGCGCTCCGCGCGGCGCATGCCGATGAATTCGGTCTCGCTCCCGAGCTGCAGGGAGCCCCCTACGGCTCGGACATGCGGTTACTGGTGCACGAGGCGGAAACGCCGGCCATTCTGTACGGCCCCGGCGATATCCGCCAGGCGCACGCGACCGATGAGTGGATCGCCGTGGACGACGTCGTCCAGGCGGCGCGCGTGGTTACCGCCGCCGCAGCCCGATACCTGGCAGTCTGACCGGCGTTGGCGACGACTGGAGGAGACCGTTCATCCACGCCTCCGCCAGCGCGAACGCCAGCTGCCGTGCGGCACGCTCAGCCGGCTCGAGGTCCCCGCGGATCGCATGATGGGCCTCGTCCAGCACGCGATGCCGGTCCGGCGCGTCCAGCCGCTTCAGCTCCGCGTCGAGGCAATCCAACGTTTCGGGCCGCCGCAAAACGCGCAGCCCGTCAAGGGCCAGGACACTGGTCGTCCCTTCCCAGATGGGGAGCACCTGGGCGTCGCGCAGGAGCCTCGGTAAGCCCGTATCCTCCATGTACCCCTGGCCGCCGAAGCATTCGAGCGCCTCCGACACGACGGCCACGGCCTGCTTCGCCGTGTAGAGCTTGGTTAGCGCGATCCCAAGCCGGAACAACGCCGCCTCGCCGCTGGTCGCCTCGTTCGTCTCGATCCGACCGAGCAGCTGCGCCATCCGCATTGTCAGGTAGAGAGCGCCATCGGCGTCGGCGGCCATCGCGCGCAGGACCTCCTGGTGCAGGGGATGTTCATCGAGCTTTCGACCAAACGCCACCCGTTGGCCGGCGTAGGCGCAGGCAAGCATCCAGGCACGCCGCATGGTGGCGGCGGCAGTGATGGCGTTGTGCAGCCGCGTGATATTCAACATGGCGGTCATCTGGGCAAAGCCACGCTCCGCCTCGCCCACCAGCTCGGCCCGGGCGCCGTCGAGCGTGACTTCCCCGGTCGCCATGGCCCGGGTGCCCAGTTTGTCCTTCAGCCGGTCGATGCGATAGCTGTTCCGGCGACCGTCGTCGAGGTCACGCGGAACCAGGAAGAGGGCCAGGCCTCGCGTGCCGGGCGCAGCGTCCTGTGGGCGGGCCAGCGCGAGGGCGACCTCACATCCGATGTTCGAGCAAAAGAATTTCTGGCCGAAAAGCCGCCAGTGGCCGCCGTCGCGTTTGGCAACGACGGTATTCAATCCCACATCGGACCCGCCCTGCCGTTCGGTCATCCACTGTCCCGACGTCCATGCCGTCGAAGGGTCGCGCGAGGTGAGATGGCGCAGGGCATCCGGCGCTTGGCCGTCTCCGCCGTCGGCGAGCACGCGGGCGGCGCCGTCGGTCATGGCGACCGGACACAGGTAGGTCGCGGTGGACGGGGCGAAGAGGTAACAGAGGGCAGCCTGCACCAGCCGTGCCTCCGAGCCCGCGCGAGCCAGTGTCTCGCTTTCGTAGGGGGCGGCCACCAATCCCGCCCGCGCGGCCACCGCCGCCAGTTGGCGCCAGGCATGCGGGTAGACCACCTCGTCGATGCGGTTGCCCCAGCCATCGAAGGCCCACAGCACTGCCGGCTGTCGCTCGCAGGCATCGCCCCACGCCTGCAGCTCATCGACCGCAGCGCGACCCATGTCGATCAGGCTCGGCTCCGCCCAGGCGAGTGTCGGTGGCCGCAACCACGACCCGAGCACCGCGCGGAGCGTGGGATCACTGCCCCAGGTGTTCGCGGGAAGAAGCCCGGGCATCGAACCGTCAGGGCCGCCCATTCACGGCGAGGATACACTCGTCGAAGTGACGCCTCCTGTCTTCGGTGCCTCCGTTCGTCGCGTCGAAGACCCGCGGCTGATTCGCGGCGCGGGACGATTTGTCGATGACATCCGCCCTGCCGGCTGCCTGCACGCCGTCTTTTTGCGAAGCCACCTCGCGCATGCGACCATCGCCCGCCTCGGTCTCGATGCGGCGAGGAAAGCGCCGGGCGTGGTGGCCGCCTGGTCGGCCGCCGATTTTGAAGACCTGGCGCCGTTGGAGATCGAGGCACCGGTGCACGACAGACCGTTGCCGGAACGGCGCGTGCTCGCCGCCGGTCGCAGCCGCTACGTCGGCGAGGCCATTGCGATGCTCGTTGCCGAGTCGCGGGAACTGGCGGCCGATGCCATGGAGCTCGTCGACCTCGAGCTGGAGCCGCAGCCTGTCGTGACGGACATGGAGCAAGCGCTGGCGAAGAATGCGGCCCTGCTCTATCCCGACTTCGGTACCAACCTCGCCTTCGCTAAGGAGTCCAAGCACGGCCAGGTGAAGCGGGCATTCGACCGAGCGGCGGTAATCGTCAAGGAGCGGATCGTCAACCAGCGGCTGATCCCGAGCGCGCTCGAGCCGCGCGGCGCGCTCGCCTGGCTCGACGACGGGCGGCTGACGATCGAGGTCTCGTCACAGTCCGCATATGGCGTTCGTGACGCCATCGCCGCCAGCCTCGGAATCGATGAGGACGATGTGCGCGTCATCGTCGAAGACGTGGGCGGCGGCTTCGGCAGCAAGGGTGGATGCGTCGGGGAAGAGATCGCGGTGGCGGCCGCGGCCAGGCGGCTCGGCCGTCCGGTCAAGTGGATCGAGGAGCGCACCGAAAACTGTGCCGGGACCTGGCACGGGCGGGGTCAGCTGCAGGACGTCGAGCTGGCGGCCCAACGCGACGGCACCGTGCTCGCCGTTCGGTCCCGCGTTCTGGCAGACATGGGCGCGCACCTCGAGCCGTACAGTGCGTTCGTCCCCACCGTCGTGGCCGAACTGCAGACGGGCTGTTATCGCATCGCGGCGTCGCAGAGCACGCTGCAGGCCGTCTATACGAACGCGACTCCGACCGGCCCCTATCGAGGGGCCGGCCGTCCCGAAGCCGCCTTCCTCATCGAGCGGATGATGGACCGTCTCGCCGGAGAGCTCGACCTCGACCCGGTTGAGGTCCGGCTTCGCAATTTCATTCGGCCGTCCGACTTCCCTTACACCAACGCCGCCGGCAGCACCTACGACAGCGGCGATTACCAGGCGAGCTTGAAGCGGCTGATCGAGCTCGCGGACTACCCGGAGTTGCGTCGCGCGCAGACGACCGCGCGGCAGGAGGGCCGGCTGCAGGGCATCGGCGTCTCGACCTACGTCGAGGAGGCAGCGGGATTTGCCGAGGATCGCGCCACCGCCCGGCTCGAACCAAATGGAACTATCACCATCATCACCGGATCGACCCCGCATGGCCAGGGTCACCAGACCACCTGGGCCCAGCTTGCCGCCGACGCGTTCGGCGTTGCATTCGACCAGGTGCGCGTCCTCTATGGCGATACGGACCAGCCGGCCTATGCCGTCGGCACGTTCGGCAGCCGGAGCGCGGCCATCTCGGGAGCGGCGGTTCATGAGGGCGCCGTCCGGCTCAAGCGAAAGGTCCGAGCGCTGGCGGCCGCCGCGTTCGAGGCCGCGCCGGCCGACATCGTGGTGACCGACGGGCGGGTGCACGTGCGCGGCGTTCCAGCCCGGTCCATGACGCTCACGGACATCGCGGAGTGGGCCGCGGGCGCCGGCCGAACGGATGAGCTCGCTGTGAAGGCGAGCTTCGATCCACCGGATACGGTTTTTCCCTTCGGCGCACACCTCGCCTACGTCGAGGTGGACCCTGAAACCGGCTCGGTGAAGGTCCTCCGTTACGTTGCCGTCGACGACTGCGGGCCGGTGATCAACCCGATGATCGTGGAGGGCCAACTCCACGGCGCCATCGCCCAGGGGCTTGCCCAGGCGCTCTACGAAGGCGTCGTCTACGACCAGGAGGGCCAGCTGCTGACGGGCAACCTGACGACCTACCTCCTCCCCACCGCCGCCGATCTGCCCACCTTCGAAACCGACCGCACCGAGACCCCGACGCCCCACAATCCGATGGGCGTCAAGGGAATCGGCGAAGGCGGGACGACCGGATCGACCCCGGCCGTCGCAAACGCCGTGCTCGACGCGCTGCGCCCGTTGGGTATCCGCCAGCTTGATATGCCACTGACGCCGTTTCGGATCTGGGACGCGATTAGATCATCTCGCCGGTCACGCTGACCGGTTCGACCTTGAGCGTGATCCGCTCCTCGCCCGGCCGGAGCTCGCGGAAGACGCGTCCGGTGTATCGCCGGGCCAGCCGATCGATGAACGCATGGTCCGGATCGGGGATCACCTCAGCCAGCCGCCCCCGGATCGAGGCCCACCGAAACGGCTCGCTGGCATCGATGAAGTTCAGGGTGATATCGCGGTCCCGCTGCACGTTTTTCGGCCAGGTACGCCAGCGGTTGCTGTTCAACCAGAAGTAGCCGTCATCGAACTCAAACCAGGCCGGGTTCAGTTGCAGCGACCCGTCGGCGCGCTTGGTGCCGACCACGGTCAGGATCGGTTGCGCCACCAGCGCCAGAACAGTCGGGCTGACGGCCGCGATCGCGTTACCGCCCCCAGCCATCGATGGACCCCTTGATTCGCTCCGGCTGAATCTGGATCTTGATGCGGCCGGTGCGCGGATTCTGGTAGTCGCGGCCGGTGTAGCGATGGGAGAGATGATTGATGTGCTCGCCGCCGGGATCCTCCGCCCAGTTGACCATGCGGCCCTGGACCTGGGCCCAGCGAAACATGTTCTTCGGGTCGATCAGCAGCAGGGTGATGCGCGGGTCGCGCTGCAAATGCTTGAACCACCCTCGGTTGGTGCCCCCGTTGATCCAGAATGACCTGTCCTGGAACTCGAACCAGACGGGATTGATCTGGACGCTGCCGTCCTTGCGGTTTGTCCCGATGATGGCCGGATAGACCTCCTGGGTGAATTCCTGCATCTTTGAACTGAGCTGGACAGCCATTAGACAACCTCCCATTTGAACAACCGGGTCGCGATCACCACGGCGATCGCCAGCCAGATGAAGATGCCGAGCAGATCCGTGCGTATCGCCCACAGCGAGGCGCCGTCGATGCTGATGCTCCGCAGGGCGTCCGACACATACGTGAGTGGGGAGTACTGGGTGATGGTCTGCAGCCATTCCGGCATGTTGGAGCGGGAGAAGAAGATACCGGAAAGGAACATCAGCGGCAGGGAAACGAGATTGGCAATCGGCGCCGCCGTCTCCTCGCTCTTGGACGCGCCTGAGATGGCGAGACCCATGGCCAGGAAGATGCCCCCGCCGATGATCCCGACGATCAGCAGATAGAGCAGGTTGCCGGCGAAGTGGAAATGAAAGAGAAAGAGGCCCACGGCGAGCAGGACGGCAATCTGGAGGGCGACGGTGGTCAGCCGCGTCACCAGCTGGGAGAAGAAGAAATCGCGCACCCGCATCGGGGTGGCCATCAGGCGCCGCAGAATTCCGCGCTGCTTCCATTGAACAAACGTGAAGACCACGCCGAAGAGTCCCGTTTGCATGATCGACAGGGCAATCATCCCGGGCACGAGAAAGTCGACATAGGTCAGGTTGCGACTCTGGACTGGCTTCGTGTCAAGTGTCAGCGCCGGCGAGATTCCGGCAAAGGCGAACGACGCCCGATCGACGAACTGGTTCATGATCGCGAGAGCGACCTGAGAATTCTGTGGATTGCCCTGGTTGTAGTAGGCCGTGATGGCCGTCGAGCCCTGACCGACGGAGGGGGGCAGGATGGCGACGAGGTCGCGGTTTCCTTGCTGGAGCTCGTGCTTTTCGCTGTCCAGCCCGCCGCGGTGCAACTTGACGGCCTTGATCCCCTGGAGGCTGCTGACGATGCGCTGGCTGACCTGGTTGTTCGCCTGGTCGACGATCCCGATATTCACAGTGGGCGTGCCGTTTCCGAAATTGATCAAGCCGAAGATGCCCATGATCATGAGTGGCACGAGCAGGCTGAAGAAGATGGCCCCGCGGTTGCGGAAATATGCCTTGAGTGACGACCAGGTCAGCATGAGGAAGGGACTACGTTTCACTCAGCCCTCACGAAGCCCGTGTCCGGTCATGTCGAGAAAGACGTCTTCGAGGTTGGCGGACCGCTCCACCCGCTGACTGTGGAATCCTTTGTCGAGCAGCCGCTGGATCAACAGATCCGGCGGCTCCATCGCCAGGATCTTGCCGTGGTCCATGATCGCGACCCGGTCGCAGAGCGTTTCGGCCTCATCCATGTAATGGGTGGTGAGGACGATGGTACGGCCCTCCGTCCGGATCGCCTGCGCCAGCTCCCAGAGGTTTCGCCGGGCCTGTGGATCCAGCCCCGTGGTCGGCTCATCGAGAAAGAGAATCTTCGGTTCATTGACGAGAGCGGTCGCGATGCTGAAGCGCTGTTTCTGGCCGCCGGAGAGTTTGTTGACGTTCGAACGCGCCTTTTCTTTGAGGTCCACCTTCTCGAGGAGGGCCATGGCATCAACGGAGCGGCCGTACAGAGCCGCGAACAGGTCGAGCAACTCCAGCAGCGACAGCCCGTCGAAGAACGCCGACGATTGCAGCTGGACGCCTATCACGCCCTTGACTTTGTCCGGGACCTTTCGGACATCGATTCCGGCCACGAGCACCCGGCCTTCATCCGTCTGGCGCAGCCCCTCGAGGATTTCGACGGTGGTGGTCTTGCCCGCGCCGTTCGGTCCGAGGAGGCCGAAGATCTCGCGCTCCTTCACCCGGAACGAGATGCCGTCGACCGCGACCAGACTGCCGTATCGCTTTCGCAACCCATCGACGACGATGGCGAACCCCTGGGTATCGAGTTGCAGATTTGCCTCTTCGGTTTGCGTAATCGCGCTCATGCTTGAGACATTATCGCCGGACGTCGCGGATCCTTCAGGCCTCAGATCGCAATGCCTTCTCGAAGATCACGACCAGCTCTCCGGGAACGAAGCCGAGTTCGCGGTTGATCGCCAGCATGCCGGTGTTGTCCGCGCGGTTATCCGTATACACCCGTTGGATGCCACGTTCCGCGGCGTAGCGCGTCACCATCCTTTTCAAGGTCCGGGCGATGCCCCGCCGCCGGTGGCTGTGCAACACGCCAGTGTCGCCCACTTCCGCATCGCCGTCGGGGCGCCGTACCAGGTATGACAGGCCGACGATGTGTTCGCCGTCCAGCGCTACGAAGTAGCTGTCCAGCAGCACGGATGGGCCTTCGAAGACACTTTTGAGGAAGGTCGCGATCGGCGGATCCTCCCAGTCCACGTGTGGCTCGTGCGGCATGTCCCGCCAGATCGGCATCGTGGCTCGATACAGCTCTTCTCGCGCCTGGGGCGAGTCGATCGCCGTAAAGGCGGTCGTCTCGATGCCTTCACGCCGCAGCTGGCTTCGCACCTGATCGAGGTCGCTCAGGTCGACGCGCGCCGGCTCCTGGATCGACGTGCGATAGCGTTCGAGCTCGACAAAGCCGCGCGTCCGGAGGAATGGTTCGGCGCCGGCGAGATTGCTTTCCCTGACATCGATCTCCAGCCACTTGACCTGATTGTCTGTAGCAAAGCGCTCGAGCTCGTCGGCGAGCCGCGCGCCCAGCCCCTGGCGTCGATAGGGGACGGCGACGCCGACCAGCCCCTGGGCCCGGTCCTTGAGTCGCGAGCCATCCTCACCCAGCACGGCTTGCGCGACCCCGGCCAGCGCTCCGTCGGGCGCCCAGGCCGCGAGCCTCAGCAACGGCTCCTCCGGAGGCCTCAGGCTGTCGTCGAAGATGGTCCCCGCCGCGTCGTCCTGCCAGTATCGGCTCTGGTTCGCAAGGTCGACCCACGCTTCGAGTTCCTCAGGACGCACGGGGCGAAGAGAGAACGTGGTACCGGTCTTCGGCACGACGGTGAAGTCTAGAAGGTCAGCGAGACGGTTCCGCTCACCGATGCCGCGTAGACCACACAACCGACCCACCACACGTTCGCGCGGTAATGGGTCAGCGTCACGTTGAACGATCCCGTGCCGCTGCCGCCGCCGATCCCGACGCCGTTCAGCGCGCCGTGCACGCTGTAACGCTGGTTGGTGCAGCCGCTGAAACCGCTGAGCTGTGAGACCGTGCCGCCATACGGAACAAAGGCGCCCTTGATGGCCGACGGCCAGTTATTGACCACCGTGTTCAGACGGAAACTGCCGCCCGTGATGTATGCCGGGTGATGACTCAAATCCTGGTGCTTGACGTCGATGTACCAGCCGCCGTTGTAACTTCCGGTGGCTTCGCCGACGAATTGACCTTCGGTGGTCGTCGCGTTTGACAGCTCGCCGCCGTTGACCCATTCCATATACGTGCTACTGGCGAAGGCGCTAACGGCCGTTACCAGCGTGGCGGCCAGGGCGAGCGCGATTGATACGACAGGTCGCTTGATCATTTCCCTCTCACCCCTTTACTACAGATCCGAGCGCTTCTTCGATGATGTCGAGCCCGCGGTCAAGTTCTTGCTCGCTCGCGGTCAGCGGGAACAACAAGCGGATGACATTGTCGTAAAGGCCGGCCTTCAACAGCACCAGGCCGTGCGCGTGGCAATAGCGCAGCACCTCGTTGGTCATGGTCGCGGCGGGCTCCCGCGTCGCCCGGTCGGTGACCAACTCCATGGCGATCATGGCGCCGACGCCGCGGACCTCTCCGATGTGCGAATGGCGGTCCATCCAGCCGCGCATCCGACCCAGTGCGCGAGCGCCGAGCTTGGTTCCGCGCTCCGGCAGCTTCTCATCGATCATGACATCGATCACCGCGAGGGCCGCTGCGCAGGCGACGGGATTCCCGCCGAACGTCCCACCGAGCCCGCCGGGATTGGTGGCATCCATCAACTCGCTGCGGCCCACCACCGCCGCCAGGGGCAGACCTCCACCAAGCGACTTGGCCAGCACGATGAGATCGGGCACGATCCCGGAATGCTCGACGGCGAACATCGTGCCAGTCCGGCCCAGCCCGGTCTGCACCTCGTCGGCGATCAGCGGAATCTGGTACTCGGTACAGAGTTTACGAAGCGCGGGCAAGAAATCCGGCGGCGGCACCACGAAGCCGCCCTCGCCTTGCACCGGTTCGACTAGGATGCCAGCCACTCGGTCCGCGCCGACCGTGGTCTTGAAGAGCTGTCGCACCGCTTCGACGCAGGCACCGCCCAGGCTCTCGGCTGCCATCCCAGCGGGACGGTGGTACTCGTACGGGTAGGGCACCTGGTAGACCTCGGGCGCGTACGGGCCAAAATTCTGCCGGTAGGGCAAGACTTTCCCGGTCAGCGTCATCGACATCAGGGTGCGGCCGTGAAACGAGTTGTGAAAGCTGATGATGGCCGGCCGGCCGGTCGCCTGGCGCACCACTTTCACGGCGTTCTCGACCGCCTCCGCCCCGCTATTGAGGAGCAGCGCTTTCTTCGGAAAGGCTCCCGGGGTGATCTCGCAGAGCCGCCGGGCCAAGCGCACGTAGGCCTCCGGCATCATCACCGGGGCGCCGGAGTGGACCAGACGCTCCGCCTGTTCGTGGATCGCTTTCGCGACGCGAGGGTGGCCGTGCCCGACATTCATGACGCTGATGCCGGTGGCGAAATCGATATAGCTCTGCCCATCGACGTCGGTCAGCGTCGCGCCGCTACCGGAGGCGGCGAAGACTGGTATCGCCGATGACATGCCGCGCGGCAGGTATCGATCTCGCTCCGCCTGGAGTTCCCTGGACCGTGGCCCTGGCCCCTCCCCCATCGGGGATATCCTAAGGGTCGCGGCGCAAGTTCGCGTGAGCACAGGAGGGTGGATACAGACAAATGGCCACGGCAGTCAAGCGGCGGGAGATCTTCATCGGCGGACAGTGGGTGGCGGGCTCAGGCAGCGAGGGCCAGCCGGTCATCAACCCGGCGACCGGCGAGACCATCGCGGAGGTCCCCAAGGGCACCGAGGCCGACGTCGACCGCGCGGTGAAGGCGGCCCGCGCCGCCTATGTCGAATGGTTTGAGACAGTCCCCAAGGAACGAAGCGAGATGCTGCTCAAGCTTGCCGAAGCGGTCGCGGCCGACGGCGAGGAATTGGCCAACCTCGAGTCGGCCAACGTGGGCAAGCCGCGGGCGCTGTTTCTCTCCGACGAGCTGCCCCCCTGCGTCGACCACCTCCGCTTCTTCGCCGGGGCGGCGCGACTGCTCGACGGCAAGGCCGCGGGCGAGTACATGCGCGGCTACACCAGCATGATCCGGCGCGAGCCGGTCGGCGTGGTTGGCTCGATCGCGCCCTGGAACTATCCGCTGATGATGGCGATCTGGAAGGTGGGGCCGGCGCTGGCGGCTGGAAACTGCGTGGTGCTGAAGCCTTCCGAGTGGACGCCGCTGACGGCGCTGCGGCTGGCCGAACTGGCGGCGGACATTTTCCCGCCAGGCGTGTTCAACGTGATCACCGGCGACGGCGAGCCGGTCGGCGCCGGCATCGTCCGCCATCCGGGCGTCGACATGGTGTCGCTCACCGGCGACGTCGCCACCGGCAAGGACGTGGCGAAGGCCGCATCGCAAACGTTGAAGCGGGTCCACCTCGAGCTGGGTGGCAAGGCGCCGGTGGTTGTCTTCGACGACGCCGACCTCGAGGCCGTCAACAGCTGGGTCAAGACCGCCGGCTTCTTCAACTCGGGTCAAGACTGCACTGCAGCGACGCGCGTCATTGCCGGCCCGCGGATCTACGACAACCTGCTGTCGTCCCTGTCGACAAGCGTCCAGTCGGTGAAGGTCGGAAATCCGCTCGAGGAAGGGATCGAGATGGGCCCGATGGTCGCCAGGGAGCAGCGCGAGCGCGTCGAGGGCTTCGTCGATCGGGCGCGCGATCGGGGCGCGAAGGTGCTCGTCGGCGGCGCTCCCATTCCGGGGCGGGGATATTTCTACCAGCCGAGCCTGGTGACGGACGTCAAGCAGGACTCAGAGATCGTGCAGAAGGAAGTCTTCGGCCCGGTGGTCACGGTCCAGCGCTTCAAGGACGATAACGAAGCCATCGCCTGGGCAAACGACGTCGACTACGGACTGGCGGCCTCGGTCTGGACGCGCGACATCGGCCGCGCCATGAATGCTGCCCGCCGGCTGCAATTCGGCACCGTCTGGATCAACACGCATATTCCGCTCGTCAGCGAGATGCCCCACGGCGGGTACAAACGCAGTGGCTATGGTAAGGACCTTTCCATGTACGCGCTGGAGGACTACACGAACATCAAGCACGTCATGACCGCCATCGAATAGCCATCCGATCCAGGGACGCCAGTGTCCGAGAGAAAACACGACCCCATCCCCATGACCGCGGCCGGCCTCGAGGCCCTGAAGACCGAGCTGGCGGACCTGCGCGCGCGCCGACCCGCCATGGTCGAGGAGGTTGCCGCAGCGCGCTCCCAGGGCGACTTGAGCGAAAACTTCGCGTACCACGACGCCCGCCAGCATCTCGGGATGCTCGATGGCCGCGTTCAGACGATCGAAAACACCCTCAAGCGGGCGCATGTCGTGGACGAGACCGGCGTGCGCGGCATCGTTCGAATCGGCTCGCGCGTCGTGGTCCGAGATGAATTTGGCGACGCTACCTATGAGATCGTTGGCCCGACGGAGGGCAACATGGCACGCGGCCTGATGTCGGTGACAGCCCCGCTGGGAGGCGCGCTCGTCGACCGCCGAGCTGGCGACACCGTGACTTTCAAGACCCCAGCCGGTGAACGGCAGGCGACGATCGTTAGCATCAGCTAACCCGGGCCTACGCCTCCTCGACGATGACCTCGATCAGCGGGCTGTACTTCATCATGGTGTCGACGTCGTTGCGCTTCCAGACCCTCGCGACCTGCTCGAGGATCTGACGGCGCTCCGTCGGGTCGGTGATCTCCCGGGCAGTGGCGGGAACGTCGGCGCGCAGTCCGCGCTTCAGGTGGATGGTGATTTGCGGGTTGGCCTCGATGTTGGCCAGCCAGCTGCGCCGCTGCCTGAACGGCATGCCGCTGATGTAGAGGCGGCCGCCGAGGTTGTGCATGACGATCTCGATCCGGCGCGGTTCCCGGCTCTTTCGTCCGGTAGTCGTCATATCGATTACCTGGCTGCGGGTCAGCGCCTCGCGCACCCGCTCATCAAGCGGTTGGGTCACGGCCATGCCTTCCTTTATAGGGGCCCCCCGCCACCGGCTGCCGGACGCATCTTGAAATTGCCGGGGCGCGGCAGGCGCCCTTCGCTTGGATCTATAGTTCTCGCACATGCGCAAGGGACCGGTTTAGGCCGGTGAGGGAGAGGGCAGCGCTGGCGACTCCGCAGGCACCGAGGGAGGACGTGCGTCCCGCTGCCCTCCGCCTGGAGGGCGTCTCCAAGCGGTACGGCCGCGTGCTCGCGGTCGAGGATGTCAGCCTGGCGATCGCCGAGGGCGAATTTTTCACGCTGCTGGGGCCGTCCGGCTCGGGCAAGACCACGCTGCTGCGGCTGATCGCCGGATTCGAGCATCCGGATACGGGCCGGATCGAGCTCGCCGGCAAGGATGTGACCGCCGTCCCACCGTACGCGCGAGCCACCAACACGGTCTTCCAGGACTACGCGCTGTTCCCCCATATGACGGTGGCCGCCAACGTCGAGTACGGCCTCAAGGTCCGACAGCTGCCCCGCGAGGAGCGCCGCCGCCGGGTCGCGGAAGGGCTCGCCATGGTGCGCCTGGCCGGTCTCGGCTACCGCCGTCCCAGCCAGCTGTCCGGGGGTCAGCGGCAACGGGTCGCGCTGGCGCGGGCGATCGTCAATCAGCCGGAGGTGCTGCTCCTCGACGAGCCGCTCGGCGCCCTCGACCTCAAGCTTCGGGTTGAAATGCAGGTCGAGCTCAAGCGGATCCAGCGAGAGCTGGGCATCACCTTTATCTATGTCACTCACGACCAGGATGAGGCGCTCACCATGAGCGACCGGGTAGCCGTTCTCAACGGTGGCCGTATCGAGCAACTGGGGTCACCGGTCGATCTTTACGAGCGCCCGGCCAACGAGTTCGTCGCGGGTTTCATCGGCGTTTCCAACGTGATCGAGAGGGACGGACAGCGCCTCGTCATCCGGCCGGAACGGATCCGGATTCTCCGCCCGGAGGAGGCGCCGGACATCGGCAGTCAGGTTGAGGACGGCCTCGTGCAGGACGTCATCTATGCCGGCATGGTGACGCGCTATGCGGTCCAGCTCGACCGCGGTGGCCGGCTACTGGTCGTGCAGCAGAACACGGAAAGCGCGGCACACGCGAGCGATCTCCGCGGTCGGCGGGTGCGGCTTGCCTGGCGGCCCGAGCAGGTTTTTAACATTTCGGCGCCACAATCGGATCGACCGGAACCTAAAGGAAACGCGTGATGGAGGTGGGAACGACATGGGCGATCGTTTGAAAAGGCTGGCGGGGGCACGGCAGACGGTGACGGGACTCTCGCTGGTCCTCCTATTGGCGGCATGCGGCGGTACGACCTCGAACCCGGGGCCGGCCGCCTCGCAGCCACCGACCGCCGGGATGAAACCGCCGACGGCGATCGGCGCCGGCGAGGGACAGTTGAACCTGATCGCCTGGGAAGGCTACGCGGAGAAAGACTGGGTGCAGCCCTTCCAACAGCAGACTGGATGCCAGGTCAATGCGAAGTACGCCGGCTCGTCTGACGAGATGGTGACCCTGATGGCCAACGGCGGCGGCGGCCAGTACGACATGGTGTCGGCGTCGGGTGATGCCGATTTGCGGCTGATCTATGGCGGCGACGTCAAGCCCGTCAACGTCAACCTGGTTCCGGATTACAGCAATTTCCAAGCGCAATTCAAATCGCCGTCCTTTAACACCATCAATGGCATTCACTACGGCGTCTCGCTGCAATGGGGACCCAACGTTCTGCTCTACAACAAGAGCCAGTTTCCGACCGCGCCAACGAGCTGGAGCGCCATCTACGACGCCAAGTACAAGGGCCAGGTGACCATCCCGAACAACCCCATCCAGATCGCTGACGCGGCGCTTTACCTGATGAAGACCCGGTCCAACCTCGGCATCACCGATCCCTACGAGCTGACGCAGTCCCAGTTCGACGCCGCGGTCAACCTGCTCAAGACGCAGCGGCCACTGATCAAGAAGTACTGGGACCTCGCCTCGCAGGAGATCTCGCTGTTCACGAACCACGACGTTGTGATCGGGGCGGCCTGGCCGTACCAGACGAACACCCTGCAGGCGGCCAGCGTTCCAGTCGCCGATACCATCCCGGCCGAGGGGGCGACCGGCTGGGCCGACACCTGGATGCTCGGGACCAAAGCGCCTCATCCGAACTGCGCTTACCAGTGGTACAAGTGGATCAGCACGCCGCACGTCCAGGCGCAACAGGCGATCTTCTTCGGCGAGACACCGGTGAACAGCAAGGCTTGCGACGAGATGGAGAAGCTGCAGGCCGGGTCCTGCGCTCAGTACCATGCCAACGCCCCGGCGTCCTACTTCAACACCATCAAGTTCTGGAAGACCCCACTCGCGGATTGCGGAAACGGCAAGAGCGACTGCTTGCCCTACTCCAAGTGGCAGACGGCGTGGACCTCGATCACCGGCTAACAACCTCGCGGTAGCAAATCGAATGACGGTCGGCGCGCTCGCACGCGAGCGTCCGGCTGGGCGCGTCACCCGCGTCCAGGCGCTGCTGTGGCGGCGTCCCTGGATGCGGGCCGCGCTGCTGCTTGGACCAGGGCTGACCTGGTTCGTCGTCATCTACCTCGCGTCGCTGGTGTTGCTGCTGATCACCGCCTTCTGGCAGATCAACCCCTTTACGACGGCGATCGAGCGGGTCTGGAATATCGACAACTTCCGCACCCTGGTGACGGATGGCACCTACCGGCTGATCATCCTGCGCACCATCGGGCTCGCCGCCGCGGTCACCATCACCGACGCCGTGCTGGCCTTCCCTTTTGCCTACTACATGGCGCGGGTCGCCTCGCGTCGCGTCCAGACCGCCCTCTTCGCGGCGGTGCTGCTGCCGCTCTGGGCGAGCTACCTGGCCCGGGTCTACGCCTGGATCTTGATCCTGAATCACGACGGCGTTCTCAACTGGAGCCTGCTCCTCCTGCATCTGCCGCCGGCCAGCCTTGGCTACACCAACTGGGCGATGTGGATCGTCTTCTCCTACATCTGGCTGCCGTTCATGATCATCCCGACGTATGCGGCCCTCGAGCGGATCCCGCCGTCCTACCTCGAGGCCGCCGCCGATCTCGGCGCGCGGCAGGGCCGGGTGACCTGGGACGTGATCCTGCCACTGGCCCTTCCCGGGATCGTGGCGGGCAGCATCTTCACCTTCTCCCTGACCCTGGGCGACTATGTGACGCCCTTGCTGGTGGGCGGAGCCGGGTCGAGCTTCATCGGTAACGTCGTGTACGGCAACGTCGGCATCGCCCACAACATTCCCTTCGCCGCCGCGCTCGCGGTCGTGCCGGTGGCCGTGATGGCGCTCTATCTGGTTGGCGCGCGCCGGCTGGGCGCCTTCGAGGCGATGTAGTGATGGAAGGGCCATGGCTTCGCTTCGCACTCCGAGTCTGGGCGGTCGGGATCCTGCTTTTCCTCTTCATTCCGATCGGGCTGGTGATCGTCTACGCCTTCAATATTTCGACGATTCAGAGCTGGCCGATCCCCGGCGTCACCCTCAAATGGTTTGGCCAGACCTGGCAGGACCCGGAGGTACGCCGGGCACTCCTCCTCTCGGTTGAGGCCGGCCTGCTGGCGACCGCCGTGGCTCTCGTGCTCGGGTCGATGGCGGCCTTCGCCATTCACCGGTTTCAGTTTTTCGGGCGCGAGGTTATCTCCTTCGCGTTGGTCCTGCCGCTTGCCCTGCCCGGCATCATCACCGGGATGTCACTCAACTCGTTCTTTGCCTTCAACCAGATCACCTTTTCGCTCTGGACCATCGTGGTCGGCCACGCCACCTTCTGCATCGTGATCGTTTACAACAACGTCCTGGCCCGGCTGCGGCGGACCTCCTCCTCGCTGATGGAGGCGGCAATGGATCTCGGGGCCAGTGGCTGGCGATCATTTGTGGACGTCACCTTCCCCCTGATCTCCACCGCGCTGGTGGCGGGCGCCTTGCTGGCCTTCGCCCTGTCCTTTGATGAAGTCATCGTGACCACCTTCACGGCCGGAGCGCAGAACACGCTGCCGCTGTGGATCTTTGGTGCCATCCGGCTCGGCCAGCGGCTTCCGGAAGTCAATGTCGTGGTCTTCTTCGTGATCCTGATCACGATCGTTCCGGTGGTGATCGCGTCGCGGCTCACTGGCGGCGGCGCCGCCGGACGGGTTGAAGCGGTTGCCGCGGCGGAGGAAGTCTAACTGCCGGTTGCACGAGCCGGCCCGGTCCTGTAGGTTTACCGAGACGGCCCGCCGAATTTACTGAAATAGGACCGCACCGAGGAGGGAGTGGGATGGCGCGCACGCCGCTGGTGGTTGAGTTACAGGGGCTGGCCCAGGATCATCGCCTCGCCGGCCGTTGGGGAATTCCGGTATCGGCCGTACGCGAACGACGGGCTGACATCACGCGGCGTCAATTCCTCAAGGGCGGCGTGGCCGGGGCGGCCGGCCTCGCGTTGGCGGGTCCCTGGAACATCACCCGGTCAGCCTTTGCAGCCTCGCCGCACATTGGAATCATTGGGGCAGGCATCTCCGGCCTGACCGCAGCGATCACGCTGCAGGACGCCGGTATTTCCTCGACGGTCTACGAATCATCCTCGCGCATCGGTGGCCGGATGCACTCGGACACCAGCAATTGGGCCGGGCAAACGAGCGAGTGGTGTGGGGAGCTGATCGACCAGGGGCACAAGACGATCCTGCACCTGGCGCAGCGCTTCGGTCTGGCCACGGTTAACCTCCTGGCGGGCGAGCCCAATGGCTCCGAGGATACCTATTACTTCTTCGGC
>Ga0209805_1000680_pt1 | contig 21020 bp, 16 predicted proteins | sample GraSoiAngelo_148_FD_185905 | JGI IMG/M metagenome (GOLD analysis project Ga0209805, IMG submission 185905) | Grasslands soil microbial communities from the Angelo Coastal Reserve, California, USA - 14_1009_09_20cm (SPAdes) (version 2) | ecosystem: Environmental > Terrestrial > Soil > Grasslands ...
ATCGGAGTGCACGCCCTGCAGGATCCGGTTGACCTCGTCTTCGCCGTACTCGCGACCGGGCACAAACGTGCCGGCGACGTGCGCGAGCAGCGCCTGACGGCGCTCGCGGCCCGCGGGAATCGTCTCGAGGCGTCCGTTCCGGAAGAACGCGGCGAGCTCGGGAGGACCGTCGAAAGTGGCGCGACGCACATCGTTGCCTTTGGGTCGCTGCATCCGTGCGACGATACGCGACCGTGCCGCTTTCCAGACCCGAGCGCATCAGCATCATGGAGGTCGCGCCGCGCGACGGTCTTCAGTCCGAGGACCGCACCCTTTCGACGGACGCGAAGCTCGAGCTGCTCGAGCGGCTCGCCGACGCGGGCCACAGCGCGATCGAGGTGACCAGCTTCGTCAGCCCGAAGGCCGTCCCGCAGCTCGCCGACGCGGAAGAGGTCATGAGGCGCCTCAAGCCCCGCGCGGGCATCCGGTACACGGCACTCGTTCCCAACGAGACCGGGCTCGAACGCGCGCTCTCGTGCGGGGTGCGCGAGATCGCGGTCTTCGCATCCGCGAGCGAGAGCTACTCGCGAAAGAACCTGAACCGATCGCGCGACGAGGCGATCGCGGGGTACGGACCGGTGATAGAACGCGCGAAGACAGAGGGGCTCCGGGTGCGCGGGTATCTCTCGATGGTCGTCGCCGATCCGTGGGACGGCCCCACGCCGGCCACCGTCGTAGCCAACTCGAGCCGGCAGCTTCTCGATTTCGGGTGCGACGAGATCTCGCTCGGCGACACGATCGGCGTCGGGACGCCAGGCGAGGTGAGCGCGCTGCTCGGAGCGCTGCGCCGCGCAAGCGTGCCGCTCGCGAAGGTCGCCTTCCACTTCCACGACACCTACGGGCAGGCCCTCGCGAATGTCCTGGCCGCAATGAGCGAGGGGATCACGATCTTTGACGCGAGCATCGGCGGGATCGGCGGCTCGCCCTTCGCCAAGATGGCCGGGGGCAATCTCGCTACGGAAGACCTGGCGTGGTTGTGCAAAGGGACGCGGATCGAGACCGGCCTAGACCTCAACAAGCTCGTCGCGACCTCTCACTGGCTCGGCGAACAGCTCGGACGCGAGCTTCCCGCGCACGTCTCGCGTGCGATGATCTAGATCGTCACCAGCGGTCCCGGCCGCCAAATCGTTCGACCGCATCCAGGACATCGCGGCGTGTCGCGACCGACACGAGATAACCACTACCTACGAGACCTATGACGGGGACGATAATCACCCCGACCGGTCCAAGTGCGGAGATGACACGCGGCGCTACAAGGACCGCGAGGGCCAGACCGATCGCGATCGCGATTCCGCGTCCCGCTTGGTCCTGCATTGCGGCGACGACCCCTTCAGGTGTCGTCGTGATCCGCCCGAGGACGAAGCCAACGATTCCCGCGGGAACCAGGAGGAGCATCAGCGGCCCCGCGCCCTCATAAGCCGCGTCGAAGATCGACACGGAAGCCACGAGGACCGCGAGAAGCGGCCAGCCCACGCGCACTTTTGTGATGTCGCGCACGGCGGGGACCCGTTAGCGGGCTGTCGCGGCCGCCCTCCTCAGCTCCGTCCGAGCTTCGCGCTTCTTCTCACGTACGGCTGTCACCGCCGGAACGCCGGATCCGCGGACAAGCTTGTCGAAGGCCGGCACGTCCGTCTTCGCTATGCCGCGCCACTTCGCTAGCTGCGTCTCGGCGCGCTTCGATAGATCTTCGAAGACGTCGTACATCGCCTTTGTCGGGGCGAAATCCGCACCTCCGACGGACATGGCGAGGCCGCCGATCTTCAGATTCAGCTTGGCCGGGTAGTTGAGCGTGTCCTGGCGGCTCTTCGCCTTCACCTGGATGAGCTCCTCCTCCACCGCGGAGAGCTTCGTCTTCAGCGAGCTCGCACCTCGACGCACGCGAGCGCCGGCGCTTCCCTCAGCGCGCTTCTCCCATCCTTCGATCTGCGTGCGCAGCGCGCGAATCCCGTTGATCGCGTCATGTACCTCGGTGAGCTTGTCGCGGATGCGCATGCGCAGAGCGAACTGCGCGTCGAAGTCCGCCTGGGTCGCCGACACGCGCGGGTCCTTGCGGATCTCGAACGCGGCCTCGTGGCGCTCGCCGCCAACCTCGAGACGAACGCGGTACTGGCCAGGGGGTGAGACCGGTCCGGCGAGCGTCGCCTCCGCCGACTCCCACGTCGGGTCGTCTTCGACCCGCGCGGCATCGGGGTGGCGCATGTTCCACGCGAAGCGATTGAGCCCGGCTTCCTTCGGGACCTTCGGCTCCTTCGCCTTCTTCAGCTCCTCGCTGCGCCGCTGCTCCGGGGTGAGCGCCTTTTCGTCCTTCTCTTTGGGCTCCGGCGGAGCGCTCTTGAATTGGCGGATCTGCTTGCCCTTGGAGTCCATGAACGTGAGCGTGACGTCGCCTTCGGGTGCGTCCCGAAGCCAGTACGACACCAGCACGCCGTCCGGCGGGTTCTGCCCCGCGTCGATGTTGACCTGCAGCTTCTCGCCCGTCGGCTTCTCGACCTGGCGGTACGTCACGATGGTCGCGCCGGTCATGCGGTAGTTCTTGCCTGACTTCGCGGGCTGCGGGAAGCCCATGTCGGTGCGGAAACGCACCGTCGGGCGCGGCGTGAAGAGGCGCGCCTTTCCCTTTACCGCCTCGGCCGCGAGCTGGCGGATCGGCTCGAGATCGTCGAGTACCCAGAAGGACCGGCCGTGCGTCGCGAGGACAAGGTCGGAGTCCTTCACGACCAGGTCGTGGATCGGCACGACCGGAAGGTTGCCGCCGAGACGGTCCCAGTGCGCACCGTCATCGAACGAGACATACACGCCGGTCTCGGTGCCGGCGTAGAGCAGTCCCTTGCGCGTGGGATCCTCCCGGATGACGCGCGTGAAGTCGTCCGCGGGAATGCCGTTCGTGAGCTTCGTCCACGTCCGCCCGTAGTTCGTCGTCTTCCACAGGTACGGCTTGAAGTCATCGTGCTTGTAGCGGGTCGTCGCCACGTACGCGGTGGCCGCGTCGTGCGGCGACGGCTCGATGATCGAGACCAGCGAGAACGGCCGGATCGCCACAGGCGTCACGTTCTTCCAGGTCTTCCCGTCATCGCGGGAGACATGCAGCAGTCCGTCGTCGCTGCCGGCCCAGAGCACGCCGCGCTCGACCGGCGATTCGGCGAACGCGAAGATCGTGCAGTAATACTCCGCGCCGGTGTTGTCTTTCGTGATCGGTCCACCGGATGGCGCCTGCTTCGATCTGTCGTTCCGCGTGAGGTCAGGGCTGATGCGCTCCCACGTCGTGCCTTCGTCGGTGGTGCGGAAGACGTAGTTCCCGGTGTGATAGAGAACGTTCGGGTCGTGGGGCGAGTGCACGGTGGGCGCGGTCCATTGAACGCGGTACTTGACGTCCTCGGCCCCTTCGCCGGCACTCGTTTCGGGCCAGACCATGATGTTCCGCGCTTGTCCGGTGCGACGGTCGTACCGAGTCAGGAAGCCCTGGTAGTTGCCGGCGAAGACCACGTTCGGGTCATCGGACCGGATCGCGACGTAGCCCGCCTCGCCTCCTCCGACCGCGAAGCTGTCGGCTGCGGTGATGCCGGCGATCGCCGAACGGCTCGGCACGGTCATGGTGGTGTTGTCCTGCTGCGCGCCGTAGATGCGATACGGCGTCTGCGTGTCGGTGATCACGTGATAGAACTCGGCCGTCGGCTGGTTGTAGACGGACGACCAGCTCTCGCCGCCGTTCAGCGTGACCACGGCGCCGCCGTCGTTCCCGTTGATGATGCGATTCGGGTCCTTCGGATCGATCCAGAGGTCGTGGTGATCGCCGTGTGGGATCGAAAGCTCCTGGAAGGTCTTGCCGCCGTCGTTCGAAAGCCACGCCGACACGTTCAGCACCCACACCGTCTCGGGATCGGTGGGGTGCGCGTAGATATGGTGGTAGTACCAGGCGCGCTGGCGAAGGTTGCGGTCCTCGCTCCCCCGCTCCCACGTCTCGCCGAAGTTGTCCGAGCGGAAGATCGCGCCGTCTTCGGCCTCGACGATCGCGTAGACGCGCCCGGACTTCGCCGCGGACGCGGATACGCCGATCTTCCCCAGCAGTCCCTTGGGCAAGCCCTTGTTGCGGCTGATCTCGGTCCAGGTGTCGCCGCCGTCGTTGGATCGGAAGAGACCCGACCCCGGCCCACCGGAAACGAGCTCCCACGGACGGCGGATCGCCTCCCAGAACGAGGCGTAAATGATCCGCGGGTTGTTCGGGTCGAGCGAGATGTCGACCGCGCCGGCCTTCTCGTCGCGATAGAGCACGCGCTTCCACGTCTTGCCGCCGTCGCGAGAGCGGAACACGCCGCGCGAGGTGTTCGGACCGTGCGCGTGGCCGAGTGCCGCGACGTAGACCGTGTCCGGATCCTCGGGATGTACGCGGACCTTGCCGATGTTGCGCGTGTCCTCGAGCCCGAGATGCGTCCACGTCTGACCGGCGTCGGTCGAGCGATACACACCGTCGCCGTGCGAAACGTTGCCGCGGATGCAGCTTTCGCCCATACCTACGTAGATCACGTTCGGGTCGGCTTGCGCGACCGCGATCGCGCCGACGGACGCGCGCTTGAAGAACCGGTCGGTGGTGTTCTCCCAGTATTGGCCGCCGTCCATCGTCTTCCAGACCCCACCGCCGGTCGATCCGAAGTAGAAGGTGTTGCGATCCCGCGGGTCACCGGCAACGGCGGCGACGCGCCCGCCGCGATACGGGCCGGCGTTCCGCCACTCGAGGCGATCGAAGAAGTTAGGGATCTCTCGCGAAGACGCGCTCGTGCGGCGCGCGGTCGTAGAGGTACGACGTTTTGCTGGCATGACGTGCCTCCCCGGTGTGCCTCTGTCGCAATCGAAAATCTAGTCCTTCTCGCTACGCTCTGCCCCGCATGACTCTGCCGGCGGTCATCCGCGACGCGATCCGACTTCTCTTTCTCGCGATCATCGAGCACCAGTACGTCGTGCTCTTCGGCGTGGTCGCGATCGAGGAGGCGGGCGTCCCGCTGCCCGCGCCGACCGATGTGGTCATCGCGTTCTACGGCTACCGCGCGCGGGGCCACCTTCCCGACCTCGCGCAGGTCGTTCTCGTGTGCGCGCTCGCATCCACGGTCGGCACGCTCGTCCCGTACTTTCTCGCGCGACGTTTTGGTCCGACCGTGGCGCACCGGCTCGCGATGTGGATCGACGTCGATCCCGCACAGGTCGACCGGTGGACCGAGCGGATCCATCGGCGCGGCTTCATTGCGGTCGTCCTCGGCCGTCTCATCCCGGGGGCGCGCGTGGTCATGTCGCTCGTCGCGGGCACCGCGAAGGTGCCGCTCTATCAGTTCTCTCCAGCCGTCTTCGTCGCGGCCTGCGTGTACTGGACGTTCTGGGTCACCATCGGCGCGGCGCTGGGACCGATGTTCCGTCGTTTCGCTGGGCCCTACATCACGTACGTCCTGATCGCATTGCCGCTCGTCGTGATCGCGTTCTTTGTGTACCGCCACCTGCAAGCGCGGAGGAAATGGGCATCTCGTCCTACTCCGCGTATCTGACGCTCGCCCTCGGCGCCCTGGCGGCGATTGCGCTGTGGTTCGGGCTGTGGCCGCTGGCGGCTCTGGCGCTCGCCTTCCTCGTGGGCGGTCGGCGCGAGCCAATGACTCTCGCCGCCGACGCGATCGTATTCGCCGGCCTCGCCGGCCACGCCGATCCGCTCTGGGTCGCGCTGCTTATCGGCGCAAGCCTCGCCACGCGCGAGCACGATGCGCGCGCGATCCTGATCCTCTTCTTCGCGTCGATCGCGGCGATCTTCGTCTATGTTGACTGGACCATCCTCGCGGGTCTTCTCGCCGTGATCACCAGTGTCCGTGCTGCGTTCGTGGTGCGAAGAGTCCTCAAACCCGCTTAGACAACGGGCGTCTGTTTCTTGCCGTGGATCATTCCGTGGACACCGTGTAACCGTACCGTTCGAGCTCCTGCTTCAGCTCGGCGAATCCGAATGTCCAGAACACGACAAAGGGTGGACGTCGCGGGATCGAATGTTCGATCCGCAGCCCCGTTGGAAAGGCGCCGCGGTACTTGCTGAGCGTTCGGATCGAGCTCTTTGCAAGGATCCAGGTGAAGCCAAGTACCGAAAGCCTCAGCTCGGTCTCTTTCACAGTCAGCTTCGCCAACGGCCACGTTACGTTGAGCGACCAGACGATCGACTTTCCGATGCGTGCGCCACCAGTTTCAGAAAAAGCCACGGCTACCAGCGGTGGTACGCGGGGTGGCCCGGCTTCACGGCAACGAAGCTCCCCCGAGCGGTTGCGCAGACCTTGCCGCCCGCGCGAAGCTCGGCTTCGACGATCGCGCGATCGCCGGCGACCTCGACCGGCCGCGCGACAAGCTCGATCGGACCGTTCGTCGGCGTCGGCCGGAGTAGCTTCACCGCGTACTCGGCGGTCACCGTGCACGGCGGGGTGTCGGCGTTCGCGCGCCGCATGAGGTGGTACGCGGCGGTCCAGTTGGAGTGGCAGTCGAGCAAGGTGCCCGCGATCCCGCCCGACAGCGCTCCCTCGAACGCTTCGTGGAACTTCTCCGCGTGCCAGGTCGCGACGACCTCATCGCCCCGCACGCGGCTCTTGATGCGCAAACCGCGTTCGTTCTTCGGGCCGCACCCGAAGCACGTCCCATTCGATGCGTACCGGTCCTGCAGTGGCTCTTCCGTCACGGGACGAGGCTAATCGGCACAATCGGCGCGTGCGCGGTACGTGGTGGCGCGAGGGCGTCTTCTACCAGATCTATCCCCGCTCGTTCCAGGACTCGAATGGCGACGGGATCGGCGACCTCCCCGGCATCACCGCGCGCCTCGATCACCTGAACGACGGCACGCCACGATCGCTCGGCATCGACGGGATCTGGCTCTCTCCTTTCTACCGCTCGCCGATGGCCGACTTCGGCTACGACGTTTCGGACTACTGCGACGTCGACCCGACCTTCGGGAATCTCGCCGATTTCGACCGGCTGCTCTCCGAGGCGCATCGTCGCCAAATCCACGTCATCGTCGACCTCGTCCCGGGACACACCTCCGATCGGCACCCGTGGTTCCAGGCGGCGCGCTCCTCGCGTACCGATCCGAAGCGTGACTTCTACATCTGGGCGGATCCGCGCCGCGGCGGCGGGCCGCCGAACAACTGGCGCGCGGTGTTCCGTCGCGTCGGGAATGCGTGGACGCTCGACCCCAAGACTGGGCAGTACTACCTGCACCACTTCCTACCGGAGCAGCCCGACCTCAACTGGCGCAACGAGAAGGTCCGCGCCGCGATAGACGACGTCATGCGCTTCTGGCTCGACCGCGGCGTCGATGGATTCCGCGTCGATGTGGCATCGGGCCTGATCCGAGACGAGCGCCTGCGCGACAACCCTCGTTTCCAGCTGCGCGGCTGGCCACGCCGGCGCAATTGGGACCTCGACGAGGTGCACGAGATCCATCGCCGCTGGCGGAAGGTCCTCGACTCGTACGACGGCGACCGTATGGCCGTCGGCGAGATCGGCGTGCGGAATCTTCGGCGGCACGTGCGCTACTACGGCGAGGATGATGAGCTCCAGCTTTCGTTCAACTTCCATTTCCTCGAGCAGCCCTGGATCGCCGAGCGGTTCCGTGCGGTGGTCGAGGAATGGGAGCGGCTCCTCCCCGAGCACGCCTGGCCCGACTACACCCTCTCGAACCACGATCGCTCCCGCGCGATCTCCCGCTACGGCCCGGAACGGGCCGGCGTTGCCGCGGTCATGCTCCTCACGCTTCGGGGAACGCCGTTCATCTACTACGGCGAAGAGATCGGCATGACCGACGTTCCGATCCCGGCCGCGCGCGTGGTCGATGTGGACGGCCGCGACGGGGAACGCACGCCCATGCAGTGGGACGCCTCCAAGAATGCGGGGTTCACCTCCTCCGACCCGTGGCTGCCGATGGGCGACTTCGCGCGCAACAACGTCGCGGCGCAACGGGACGATCCGGCGTCGCTCTTATCGCTGTACCGCCGCCTGAGCTGGCTGCGGAAGGCATCGGCCGCGCTCCGTCGCGGGTCCTATCGCACCGTACCGACGCCGCGCGGGGTGTTCGCATTCGCCCGCGAGGCCGAGCGCGAACGCGTCTTGGTCGCGCTCAACTTCATCGGCACGGCTCAGGTCGTTTCGCTCGGCACCGCTGAGGCGACGGTCGCGCTTTCGACCGATCACGCCCGCGACGGCGAGCCGGTCAATCTCGCGCGCGTCGAGCTCAGACCAAACGAGGGGATCGTCGTCGCGCCAGGGTGATCCGCAACGCGCCGACCGCGAGCAGGGCCACGATCGCGAGCAAGAATGCGGACCACGCTGGGATCTCACTCGGCGGCGGCTGCCCGACCAGGACCACAGTCGCTTCCCGTGAAAGAAGCTTGACTCGGAGGACGCCGCCGTCGAGCGAGACGCGGGATCCCGGGCCGAGCGTCTGTCGTATGGCCGCACCGGCCATGCCGAATCGCGCGAGCGGTACGTCGACCGAGCGTTCGTCATCACCGTTGACCAGGACAACCGCGGAATCGCCGGGTGGCGCGGTCCTCGCATACACGACGACCGAACGTTCGGTCAGGATCTCTGTGAAGCTCCCGCGCTGAAGTGACGGCGTGGCCTGCCGGAGGTGCGCGAGGCGGATAACGAGGCTGCGCACGTCCTCGTTGCCGCCGGTCCAAACCATCAAGCGCCGATCGTCCGGGTCGGGACCCCCTGGGAGCGCGACCTCGGTGCCGTAATAAAGGACCGGCGTGCCCGGCATCGTGAACAGGTAGACGATCGCCTCCTCCAGCCGCGTCGCCGTCGCGGCATCCGGCGTGTCGCGTCCGACAAAGCGTCCGACGTCGTGGTTGTCGATAAAGATCGCGCGCGCATCGTCGCGGCCCGCGCCGAGGTCCGCCGCGAGCGACGGCGAGGTCGCAAGCTGCCCGAGGTTTCCACGCGGGTCGAGCCCGATCCGAATGCTGTCGTAGGTCTGGAAGTCCGTCACCGCGTCGAGCCCAGCGTCGAGAAAGCCGGACTGGTAGCGGTAGCCCGAGCTGTATACCTCGCCGAGGATCCAGAAGCTCGGATGCGTCGCCCGGATCGAGCTGACGAAGGCGCGGAGGAAGTCTTTCGATAGGTGGCGCGCCGCGTCGACGCGAAAGCCGTCGACGCCGGTCTGGTCGATGAGCCAGCTCGCCCAATCGATGAGATACGACCGCACGACCGGGTTCTCCGTGTTCAGATCGGGGAGGCCCGCGAGCCAACAGTTCTCCACGCTCGTCTGGTCCGAGAAGTTGATCGGGCAGTCCGGGTGGAACCAGCCGGCGTGCGCGCCGTCGGTCAGCCAGGGGTGGCCCGCGCCGAGGTGGTTCGGCACGACGTCGAGCACGACCTTGAGGCTCTTCTCGTGCGCCTTGCGAACGAGCTCCTGGAGCTTGGCCATGTCGCCGAGGTGCGGATCGATCTTGTAGGGATCGAGCGTCCAGTAGCCGTGGTACCCGCCCTTCATCTGCAGCGCCACTGGAGTGATCCAGATCGCGGTCATCCCGAGACCCTTGATGTAGTCGAGCTCGTCGATCACACCCTGAAGGTCACCGCCCTGCCACCAATCGGCCCTGCCGGGGACGCTATCGAGGTCGTTCTCTGGATCGCCGTTGCGGAAGCGGTCCGTCATCACCATGTAGATCGCCTGGTCGCGCCAATCGACGGGCGTCGCGGCGGCCGGCTCCGACGCCGGCAGCAGGCTCGCGACGACGACGAGCGCCGCGAGGACCACATTCACGCAGGCACGAGTACCGCGGCGTCGCGCGCGCCGACCGTGATGCCTCCGCTCGCGCGTTTTCTCGTCAGGAGATCGACCCGGTCGCCGTCGGGCAGGCACACGTCGGTCGGGAAGTCGCCGGTGTTGATGGCGACGTACATCTCATCGCGTGGCGCGTCCGCTGGAGCCAGCGGGCCGGTCGATGATCGGCGATACGCGTATACGTGCCGCTCGTCGTCCGCCAGGACGTCCTCGAAGGAGCCCCACGAGAGCCACGGTCGCTGCCGGCGGGCGCTGATCAACACGCGGTAGGTCCCGAGCATCCGCTGGTCCTGCTTCGCCGGATCCCATTCCATGCAGCGCCGCGAGTCTGGGTCGTCGCCGCCCTCCATCCCGACCTCGTCTCCGTAATACACGAGCGGCGCGCCGGTCGCGGTCAGGAGGAGAACGGCGGCGAGCCGCGCGCGGTCCGCGCTACCGCCGAGCTCGGTGCGAACGCGCGCGGTGTCGTGACTGCCGAGAAGGTGCATAAGCCCCGGCGTCGCGGAGAGGTCGTACATGTTCCGGATCGCCGCGGTGCGGCCCGCGAACCGGGTCGGTGTGATCTCTCCGCGCAGATAGTCGAGCACCGCGTCGCGCCACGGGTAATGCATGACCGAGTCGAACTGCGCGCCGTCGAGCCAGCGGATCGCGTCGTGCCAGGCCTCGCCCACGATGAACGCGTCGGGCTTGGCCGCCTTCACGCGGTCGCGGAAGGCGCGCCAGAAGCGGTGGTCGACCTCGTTCGCGACATCGAGACGCCACCCGTCGACGTCCGCCTCGCGGATCCACTTCTCGCCGATGCCGACGAGGTAGTCGCGCAGCTCGGGGTTCGCGGTGTTGAGCTTGGGATGGCTGCGCGCACGGTTTGCGAACGTCTCGTAGTTCACGGCGTCGAAGTCCACCGGAAAGCTCTCGATTCGGAAGAACCAGTCGCGGTACTTGCTCGCTTCGCCCTTCTCGCGGACGTCCTTGAACGCGAACCAACGGTCGCCCGAGTGATTGAAGACGCCGTCGAGGAGCACGCGGATGTCCCGACCGTGCGCGTCGCGCACGAGCGCGGCGAGGTCGTCGTTCGTGCCGAAGCCCGGATCGACGCGCTCGTAATCGGCCGGGTCGTACTTGTGGTTCGAAGGCGCCGCGAAGACCGGGGTCAGGTACAGCCCGCCGACGCCAAGGTCCGTGAGCCAACCGAGGTTCTGTCGGATACCGGGAATGTCGCCGCCGAAGAACGACCTCACCGTCGGTGCCTCGCCCCACGGGCGCTTCCACGACGGATCGTTCATCTGATCGCCGTTGGCGAAGCGGTCGGGGAAGACAAGGTAGAAGGTCCGCCCCGCGATCCAGGACGGCACCGCGAATCGGTCGATCGGAAGGTCGTACGGGTAGAAGAAATGACCGGCGTGATGCTTGCGGGCCGGCCGCTTGTCGTGGAAGCCGTGCTCGTTGAAGAAGCGGGTCTCGCCCGAGTTGTCGGTGAGCTCGAAGAAGTAGCGCAGACGGGATGTCGGGACGGGAAGCACCGCGGACCAGTAATCGCTCACGCCGTCGGTGGTCTCGCGCGACAGCGACAGTGTTCCCTCGACGCCCGCCGCGTACTTGTCCGCGAAGTGGCAGCGGACCGCAGCGAGATCGCCGGCTTCACAGAGGAGGCGAACGTAGAACCGGTCACCGGGGAGCGGCTGCACGAATGGCGCACGCGCGCGATGTTGTATCGCGGAAAGTCTCAGCCCTTCACCCCGCCGACGGTGAGCCCACCCACGATGTATTTCTGCAGCGAGAGGTACACGACGGAAACCGGCAGCGCCACGATGATCGCCATCGCCGAGAATTTGGACCATGGCGTGTTCCCTGCGTATTGCCCAGTGATGTTCCAGAGCGCCATCGCAAGCGTGAAGTTCTCGGGATTCGTCAGGAACTGCCAGCTCATGACGAACTCGGTCCACCCGGTCAGGAAGCCGAGGAACGCCGTCACCGCGAGCGCCGGCGTCGCGAGCGGCAGCATGATCCGGAGGAACGTCTGCGTCGGGGACGCCCCGTCGAGGCTCGCGGCTTCCTCGAGCTCCTTCGGGATCGTGTCGATGTAGCCCTTGAGGTTCCAGATCGCGAACGGTAGCGCGCCCGATGTCAGAGCGAGGCCCACACCGAGCAGCGAGTTGCGCAGATTGAACGAGAAGTCCCCGGAGCTGACCTGGATCTTGTTGAGGAAGACGAACAGCGGCGCGAGGGCTGCGACCGACGGCACCATGAGCACCGCGACGATCGCGATCATGAGCGCGCGTCGCGCTGGAAAGTGGAACCGAGAGAACGCATACGCCGCGAGCACGCCGAGACCGAGCGATCCAAGCGAGACGCCCACCGCAAGGCCAAAGCTGTTGAAGGCGAGCTGAATGAGCGACACCGGGTTGGACGTGGGCCTGTCGATCACTTCCTGGTACGCCTGGAGCGAGGCGCCCGGCGGGATGAGCGTCAGCTCCGTCGGGCGCGAGATGTTGCGCGGGTCGAGCGACATGCTCACGACCCACACCAACGGGAACAGCACCGTGAAGCTGATGAAGATGAGGAGCGCCTGCAGCATCAGCTGCTTACCCCAGCCCGCACGGAAAAAGGCGCGCCGGCGCCGCGGCACGGCGAGCGTCATCGCCTGACTAGACATACGACTCCGTCGCCTTCGTTATGCGATTCGTCAGAAGCGTGAGGACGAGCAAGATGATCATCGTGTAGATCCCGAAGGCCGCGGCGAGTCCGTAGAGGCGCTGCTCGTTGACGAGGCGGAACGCCGTGGTCACGAGTATTTCGGTCTGCCGCAAGGGGCCACCCCCGGAGACCATGTAGATCAGGTTGAAGAGGTTGAAGGTGACGATGAGTCCGTACATCGCCGCCGGGATCATGGCCGGCCGCAGCAGCGGAAGCGTGATGCGGAAGAACTGCTGCGGGCCCGAGGCTCCGTCGATCGAGGCCGCCTCGTAGTACTCCTTGCTGATGCTCTGAAGCGCGCCGGTGGCGACGATCGTCATGAACGGCCAGCCGAGCCAGATGTTCGTGATCAGAAGGGCGAAGTACGAGAGCGGGAGCGGGATCCCCGGGATGGGCGGGTCGATCTGGTCGATCCAGCGGATGTGGAAGTGGTCCGGCGTGATGCCGACGATGCCGCCGATCGCGGCGAGTCCCTGGTTGATCGCGCCGTAGTCGGTGTCGAACATGTTCCGCCAGACCGTCGCGACGACGAGGGTCGGCACGACGATCGGAAGAATGAAGATGGCTCGGTAGAACCCGCGGAAGCGAAGGCCCGGCGTGTTGAGGACGACCGCGATGAGTATGCCGATCGTCACGTGGAAGATGACGTTCGAGAACGTCCAGAAGAGATTGAAGGAGAGCATTCCCCAGAAGCTGAAGTTGGGGATGACCGTGATGCCGTTCGTGATGAGATCGATGAAGTTCTGCAGCCCGACGAAGTTCGGTGCCGGCGCATCGAAGCGGAGATTGCGCAGCCCGTAGTCGGTGAAGGACATGTAGACCTGGAAGAGGATCGGCCAGTAGGTGATCGCGGCCATGATCATCGTCGCGGGCAGGATGTAGAGATACGCGGTGAGCCAGCGCGGCGCCCCGCGACGGGAGCCCGCCGGTGCGCTGGTCGCGGCCTCGGTGATCGCGAAGCTGGCCATCTCGCTCCCGATTCTTTTCGTTTCGAGGGGAGCGCCCGGAGGCGCCCCCCTCGCGTCCTACGACTCTATTTCTTGTTCGCTTTGTTCATCGCGGCGCAGGCCTCGGCGATGCCGGCCTGCGGTGTGGACTTGCCTTCGATGATCTTCGTGACCGCGTCGCCGAACGGGGTCCAGTAGTTTCCGAACTCCACGGTCTGCGGCCGGGCGAAGCCGGTCGCGGAGGCATCCGAGAACGCCTTCACGAGCGGGTCGCTGACGGTGACGTCGGTGCGGACGGGCACGTCGCCGGCGACGTCCGCATAGACCTTCTGCGCGTCGGCGTTGGTGAGCGCGAGCGCGAGCGCGATCGCGCCGTCGACGTTCTTGGCGCTCTGGTTGATGTACCAACCGTCGACGCCGGTGAGTGGGCCGGCCTTGCCCTTGGGGCCTGCCGGGATCGGGGCGACGCCGAGCTTCGCGCCGAGGTCCTTCTTGTAGTCGCCAAGGACCCATGGTCCGTTGATGATCATGTCGACCTGGCCTGCGCGGAATGAAGTGTCCGCACGGCCTCCGTCAGTCTCGAACTTCGCGCCCGCCTGCTTGAGGGCGAGGTTATACGTGAACGCGTCGGCCCAGCCGGCCTGGTCCGCGACGCACTTACCGCTCGAGTCCATGAGGTTGCCGCCGAACGCGGTGGACCATCCGAACATGTGGTACGCATTCTCGTTCTGCACGAGCGTCTTGCCCGCCTTGAGCATCGTCATGAGCTCATCGGTCGTCTTCGGGGGCGTCGGCACCTTGTCCTTGTTGTAGTAGAGGGCGACCGCCTTGAAGAGCATCGGCACGCCGTAGAGCTTGCCGTCCACCTTCAGCCCGTCGACGCCGAGCTGGGCGACGTTGCTGAGCTTGCCCGACAGCTTCGAGTCGAGAGCCATCAGGAGGTTTGCCCGGACCTCGTTGCCGAGCTCGTCGTTTGGCGCGGTGAAGAGGTCTGGGCCACCGCCTGCGGCGGCTTCGGTCTGGAATTTGTTGAAGACCTGATCGAACGGGACCTGAAGGACGGTGATCTTCGCGCTCGGGTTGGCTGTGCGGATCTTATCGATGAGCTGGTTGAGGGCCGTTTCCTCTGAGCCGCCGGTCCCGTAGGCATGCCACAGCGTGATGTTCCCGGTGATCGCGCCCGCGGCGGTGCCGCCCGTGGCGCTGGGGGTGTTCGTGCCGCCCTGTCCGCCGCACGCGGCGGCGAGGACCAAGGCGACGGTGAGCAGCGTGATCGCCCTTAGCTTCATTTGACCTTTTGACCTTTCCTTCCAATGCGCGTCGGTTGAACGAATATGTTTAGCGGGCCGCCGCTTTCAAGGTTCGCTTCCCCTCCCGTTCGGTACCTCCCTTCGCGACGCCCAGGCCGCGAGACTTCGTGGACTCTGCTCGCGTCGACTCGCGCAGAAGTAGCTCGGTCGGCAGAACGATCCGCTCACGCGGCCCAGCTTCGTCGAGCTCGCGGATCAGGAGGCGCGTTGCGACGCGACCTTTTTCGGCGATGGGCTGATGCACCGTTGTGAGCGCGGGATCGCTCGCCGCGGCGAGCGGGATGTCGTCGAAGCCGATGACCTCGAGGTCGGCGGGGACGCGCAGGCCGAGGCGTTTCGCGGCGCGCATCGCCCCGATGGCCATGATGTCGCTCGCCGCAAGCACCGCTGTGGGTCGAGCGCCCTCGGCCCATGCCTGGGCGAAGGCCGTATCCCCACCCGCCAGCGTCACGAACGTCCGAACGATGGCGTCGTCGTCGAGAGAAAGACCATGATCGACGAACGCGCGGCGGTAGCCCCGAAGACGGCGACCGCGCACCCCGAGATCCTTGTCGAGCTCCTCGGGCGGTGCGTGGAAGGTCAAGACGAGTATCTCCCGATGTCCGCGGTCGAGGAGCAGATCCGCCGCGGCGTGGGCTCCCCCTTCGTCATCCACGTTGACCGACGACGCGGTCTCGGCGTCCCCGTCGACCACGACGAAGGGCACGCCGCGCTTGTGAAGCAGGGTGACGTCGGCGTGGCGCTCATCCAGGCCGATGATCACGAACCCATCGACCGGCGCCGCCGCGATCGCCCGCTCGAGCGAACCGCCGAGCGGCGTCACGGTCAGGAGACCGATGCCGCGCTCGTCGGTCACACTGCCGACGCCCTCGAGGAACGAGGCGAAGAACGGATTGGCGAAGACCGTCGCGATCGGTTGCGGGAACAGGACGCCGAGGACACCGACGCGCTGCGAGTGAAGCGCTCGCGCATGCGGGTTCGGCGCGTACCCGAGCTCGCGGGCCGCGTCGAGGATCCGCGTGACCGTCGTCGCGCGGAGCCGTTCCGGATCGTTGAACGCGTGCGAGACAGCGGCCGTGGAGACGCCCGCCTTCCCCGCCACGTCATGGATGGTGACCCTGCGCACGCCTTCCCCCATCGCTCGCGTGAAACCTTTCATAAAAGGTTTCAGGCGCGAGTCTTTCAGGACCGGCGCCCGCCTGTCAAGAGTTCGGTGCGTGGTCCGTGAGAGGTCAGACCATCAGGCCGGGCGCAGACCCGGCTGGTCCAGCAGCCAGCCCGGACCCGAGCGCACGAGATACCACGAGCCGACCCAGTGGCGGACCGTTCCGTCGCTCAGCGTCTCGATCAGGTCGACGGCGACCGCCGCCGACCCCGGGTTGGCGCTGGTCACCGACGCGGAGCGCGCGACGATGGAGCGGGTCCGGTCGAATCGGCCCCAGATGTTCGTCTGCGGCGGATAGGTCGCACGCATGCGATCGCTCCACATGCCCAACGCGGACGCGTAGTCGTGGCCGGAGATCAGCTGATAGAACGCCAGGATCGTTCCCGCAGGATCGCCCTTCGTCGCCACGACGGAAGCGGGCGTCGTCGCGGCGGCGGGTGCGGGGGTCGGCACGCCGATCGGCTCCGCGGTGGGCTCAGCGGAAGGGCTTGGCGCGGGACTGCTGATATTGGCAAGCACCGCCGCCGTCGGCGCGCTTGTGGCGACGGCGAGGGGCCTCATCTCCGGCGGCCTCACCGCGAACGCGAGAGTTCCGCCAACGAACGCCGCGACGAGCGCCAGTAGGGCCATGAGTGGGGCCGTCAAACGACGCTGTGGTCCGCCGTGACGCGCGCGCCAAGACGCAACGCCGGCAACGACTGGCCCGAGGGTTGGCCAACGAAGCGCCGCCGCGGGCATCCGCGGCGGCGCGGGCAACCTGATCGTAGGAAGCGCGACGCGAACCTGGGCCACGCGATCCACCCGATTCGCGGTATCGCGGATCGACGCCGTCAGGACGGCGAGAGCCGCGATCAGCGGAGCGACCGACGGCAAGCGGAGCCTGATCACCCGCGGGCGTGAGGGAACAGGCGGTCTCGGTCGCCTCACCTGGAGCAAGGCATCGCGAAGGTCGGCGGCGCGGCGGAAGCGGCGCGCCGGGTCGCGCGCCAGCGCACGCAGAACGAGGGCGTTCATGGCTGGCGCGAGTGCAACGAGTCGCCCAGGCGGTCGCGGATCCGATCGGAGCCGACGTGCGACGATCTCGGACGGTGTCGTGCCACCGGTCGGCTGCTGTCCGGTGAGCATCTCGTGCAACATCACACCGAGCGCGTAGACATCCGCGCGCTCGTCGACGACATCGCCGCTCATCTGCTCCGGCGCCAGATACTGAGGCGTCCCGAGAAGCTCACCTGCCTTGGTGATCGCAGTCGCGGCGGCGAGGCGCGCGATCCCGAAGTCGGCGATCTTCGGACGCCCCTCGGCGTCGAGCAACACGTTCTCAGGCTTCAAATCGCGATGCAGCACGCCGCGGATGTGGGCCGCCTCGAGACCGTCGGCGATACCGGCCGCGATCTCGGCGGCCGCGTATTGATCCACGCGCCCGCAGGCACGCATCAGATCGCGCAGCGTTCCGCCGTTGACGAGCTCCATCGCGATGAACGGGCCATCCGGGCTCGCGCCGAAATCGAGCACGCGAACGATATTGGGGTGGTCGATGGCGCCAAGGGCCTCGGCCTCGCGATGAAAACGCTCGACGAACTCGGCGTCGCCGGCGAATTCCGGCCGCATCATCTTCAGGGCGACGTCGCGCTCGAGCGAGCGATCGTGCGCGCGGAAGACGTCAGCCATCCCTCCCCGCCCGATCCGCTCCAAGAGCTCGTAGCGGCCGACGACGAGACGCACGCGGCTTCCCCGTGCAAGCGAGTTGCCGACCTGCGGATACTTCGGCCGTGAGCCGAGCGGCGGCACAGGCAGAGACGATGGGAAGGCCGGTCGCTGCACTGCCGGTCTTCCAGATCTTCCAGCTCTCGATCTACTGGTTCGGCATCAACGCGATCTGGGGCGGACTAAACAACGTGATCCTCCAGCGCCGCATGGACGATCTCGTCGGCAAGGGGAACGCCGGCTCAGGTCTGGCGCTTCTCACGCTCCTGGGCGCGGCTGTAGCGATCCTGGTGCAACCGACGATCGGAACCATCTCCGACTACACGATCACGCGGTGGGGACGACGCAAGCCGTACATCGCCATCGGTGCGGTGCTCGACGTCGTCTTCCTCGCCGGCATCGCGACCTCGAACACATACGTTTCCGTCGTCGCGTTCGTCGTGCTGCTGCAGATCTCGTCGAACTTCGCGCAAGGACCGTTCCAGGGGTACGTGCCCGACCTCGTGCCCGCCGCGCAGGTCGGTCTCGCGAGCGGCCTCATGGGCGTGATGATCGTCCTGGGCCGGATCGGCGGGGTCGCGATCGCCTCGATCGGGCTCTTTACCGGAAGCTTCGTCGCCGCCACGATCGGGCTCGGCCTTCTAGAGCTCACCACCGCCATCGTCACGGTTGTCACGGTCGATGAGGGCCGCGCCGCCGTGGCCCGCGGTGGCCGCTCGTGGCTGCAAATCGCGACCAGCGCCTGGGGTCTCGACATCCTGAAGGAGCGCAGCTTCGTGTGGCTTCTCGGTTCGCGCCTCTTCGTGCTGATGGCGACGGTGACGCTCACTGATCTCATCTTCTTCTACATGAGCCGATCGATCGGTCTCTCCGACGCGGAGATCGGGATATGGATCAACGTCGCGACCGCGGTGATCGCGGTCACGACCGCACTCACGACCTTTCCCGCGGCCCGACTCTCCGACCGTCTCGGTCGGAAGGCGCTCGTGTATTTCACGTGCGCGCTTGGATCGGTCGGAATGCTGGGAGTCGCGCTCGCGCCGAACATCGTTGTCGCAGTTATCTTCGTGATCCCGGTCGGTATCGCTGCCGGCGCGTTCCTCGCGGTGGACTGGGCGCTCATGACCGACATCGTGCCCAAGGCCACGAGTGGCCGATACATGGGCATCTCGAATGTCGTCACCGGCGCCGCGGGTCCGATCGCTATTGCGATCGGCGGAGTCGCGATGGACCGCGTCGGCGCCTTCGACTTCAGTCTCGGACCGCGTGTCGCCTTTCTCTTCGCGCTCATCTACTACGCGTTGGGGGCATTGCTATTGCGGCCGGTCGATGAGCGCCGCCGGGAGTAGATAGCCAGCAAATACGGGCATTCGCACGCATTGTCTTGACGTCAGAACACCCGTTCCATATCGTCCGCTGGCATGCGAACGGCCGTTCGATTTCCAGCGCGAGTAAGCCTCGAGCAGATCCTCGACTCGCTCGCGCGCGACCCTGACTTCAGCCAAATGGTCACGCGGTGGGAACGCATTCCGCCGCGACGCGCGAGCTACGCGGAGTACCCCGCCTGGCTCGACGGCCGCATCTCGGCGTCGCTCCGGCGGCGCGGGATCCTCTCGCTCTACTCCCACCAAGCCGACGCGCTCGAGACCGCCCACGCCGGAAAGCACACCGTCGTCGTCACCCCGACCGCGAGCGGCAAGACCCTCTGCTACGACCTTCCGGTCATCGACGCGATCGCGAAGGATCCGACGGCCCGCGCGCTCTACATCTTCCCGACGAAGGCGCTCGCCCAGGATCAGCTCGGCGAGCTCGAGCGACTCGCGAAGGATGTCGACATCGACCTCAAGACCTACACGTACGACGGCGACACGCCGCCCGCGGTGCGCGCGGCGATCCGCAGCGCCGGACACGTCGTCATCACGAACCCGGACATGCTCCACACCGGCATCCTCCCCCACCACACGAAGTGGGTGAAGCTGTTCGAGAACCTGCGTTTCGTTGTGCTCGACGAGCTGCACACGTATCGCGGCGTTTTCGGATCGAACGTCGCGAACGTGCTGCGCCGCCTGAGAAGGGTGTGCGCCTTCTACGGATCCCATCCGACGTTCATCTGCACCTCGGCAACGATCGCCAATCCCGAAGAGCTCGCGCGCCGGCATGTCGAGGACGACGTCGTGGTCATCGATCGCAATGGCGCGCCCAGAGGCGAGAAGGTGCTCGCCTTCGTGAACCCACCCGTCGTGAATGAGTCGCTCGGCATCCGCAAGAGCGCGCTCTTCACCGGACGCGATATCGCGGCGACGCTTCTCGCCTCGGGCGTGCAGACCATCGCGTTCGCGCGCTCGCGCGTGGAGACCGAGCTGCTGCTCACCTACCTTCGCTCACGTTTCCCGCAACCGCAGTGGCCGCAGGACCTCATCCGTGGCTATCGCGGCGGCTATCTTCCATCGGAGCGGCGCGCTATCGAGCAGGGTCTCCGTGACGGCTCCGTCCGTGGCGTCGTTTCGACGAACGCCCTCGAGCTGGGCATCGATATCGGCGCGCTCCAGGCCGCCGTTCTGCTCGGCTATCCGGGAACGGTCGCGTCAACCTGGCAGCAGATGGGTCGTGCCGGGCGGCGCGAGGATCTGTCGGCCGCCTTCCTCGTCGCGACGTCGTCGCCGATCGATCAGTACGTCGTCCAACATCCGGAGTACGTGCTCGAGCGCTCGCCGGAGGCCGGTCTCGTGAACCCCGACAACCTTCACGTGCTGGTGCACCACCTGAAGTGCGCGGCATTCGAGATCCCATTCGAGACACGCGAGCGCTTCGGGACCGAGGACACGCCCGGCGTGCTGGCGTACCTCGACGAGCAGGGCGTGCTTCACGAGGCGGGAGGGAAGTACCACTGGTCCGATCAGGCGTTCCCCGCCGAGACGACGTCGCTTCGCACGGCCACGAACGACAACGTCGTCATCGTCGACACGACGGGCCCGGCCCCGCGGACGATCGGATCCGAGCATCACGACGGCAAAGCGCGGGTCATCGGAGAGATCGACCGCTTCGCCGCGCAGGTGCTGCTGCACGAGCAGGCTATCTACCTCCACGAGTCGAAGCAGTTCCAGGTCGAGCGGCTCGACTGGGAGAACGCGAAGGCATACGTGCGCGAGGTGAAGGTCGACTACTACACCCAGGCCGAGCTCGCTGTGCGCATCCGCGTCATCGACGAATTCGAGCAACGCTCGACTCAACGAGGCTTCGATCTCGCGCACGGCGAGGTCCTCGTATCCACGCTCACCACGATCTACAAGAAGCTCACGATGTACACGCACGAGAACGTCGGCTGGGGCAAGATCCATCTCCCCGAGCAGGAGCTTCAAACGACTTCG
>Ga0209805_1000681_pt1 | contig 21009 bp, 19 predicted proteins | sample GraSoiAngelo_148_FD_185905 | JGI IMG/M metagenome (GOLD analysis project Ga0209805, IMG submission 185905) | Grasslands soil microbial communities from the Angelo Coastal Reserve, California, USA - 14_1009_09_20cm (SPAdes) (version 2) | ecosystem: Environmental > Terrestrial > Soil > Grasslands ...
TCAGAATGACATTGGGAGACAATTTGTGCGCTGGTGGAGCGGCAACAGCAGCCGAGCCAAGCAAGTACACGCAAGTCGTTAGCTGAAGGAATCGTCTCAATCCAATACCGATTTATTGTGGCGGGGCCTGTTCTGCCTTCCTCATTTCGTCCTGAGCCTCGCTTGCCAGACCTTTGGCCGCCAGCGCTCTAGCTAACGCACTGTGGGTGCTGGCATCTTCCGGCGCCAGTTCCGCTGCCTTGTGCAGTTCGGAGAGAGCCTCGTCCAACTGGCCTTGCGAGAGCAACAGTTCGCCTAGCGCGCGGTGGCCGGGAGCATAGCTATCGGCAATGCTCACGGACTGACGGAACGCCGCTGCCGCTTCGCCAGTCATGTTTTTCTGCAAATAACTCAGACCCAAGTCATACGCGGCGGCGAAATTGGTTGAATCCAATTCCAGCGCCCGCCTGAGAGTTTGGATCGCCTGGTCCCAGTTGCTGACACGAACGTACGCCAGACCCAACTGAAAAGCTGCCAGTGCATAATCTGGACTAAGTTGCAATACCCGCTCTAGTTCCGCCACGGACTTGGGGAACTCGTGCGTGCGGTAATAATTCAATCCCTGCAGATAGTGACCGGGCACAGAATCGGGATCGGTTTTGAGCGCAATGTTCAGCTTCTCAATCGACTGGGCGTACTGGCCATGCTGGCTATCGGCCATCGCGTCGGAAAAGAGCTCGTAAGTTTGGATGCGGTCTTTAGGATCTGGCAGGGCGTGGATGTTAGCTCCGGAATTGCTCCCTCCAGAGAAGCCAGCATATCCCAGCGACTTCAAACGCTCCATCAAAGCCGGATCGAGTCCGGTTTTTTCGGCCAGCTCCTGCCCCGCGGTGTATTGCTGAATCAGCTTAGCGAGGCGCACGCGCATTTCTTCTGTTACTGCTTTCTTCTCTGCAAACAGGTTATGAGTTTCGCCTGGATCTTTGCGCAGATCGTAAAGCTCGGGCTTGGGCGCATTAATAAAGTGATAATTTTCCGTTTCCACTCCACGCAATTCGCTCCAGTTGAAGTGCAGGCGCGGAAGGAAAGTTTCTGCATACAGGCTGCGGGCGTTGTCTTCTTTCTTCGGGGAGATGATCGGCAGCAGGCTTTGGCCCTGGACGTGTGCGGGGAGTTGAATGTTTAGAGCTGCGAGCACCGTCGGCATCAGGTCGGCCAAATTCACCAGGTTGGCGACAGTTCTTGCGTGCACGCCGCCGGCCAGATGAATGATGAGCGGAACATGCAGCGTCGCATTGTAGATGAAGAACCCATGCGTCTTCTCACCATGCTCGCCCAGGCTTTCGCCGTGGTCGCCGCTAAGGATGATCAATGTGTTCTGGTAGAGGCCTTTGTTTTTTAGAAATTCAATCAGACGCCCCACTTGTGCGTCTGCGAATGCGATTTCGCCATCATACGGACGATCTCTGTATTCTTCGCTGTACGGAGCTGGCGGGCGATAGGGATAGTGCGGGTCGTAGAGATGCATCCAAAGGAAGAACTTCTTCTGATAATTCTTGCTCAGCCAATCGAGCGTGACATCGGCCACAATGTTGCCGGGGCGTTCCATTTCATCGAGATTCGATTCCTGCAGGCGGTTGAAATCAAAGTGGTCGTAGTAGAAATCGAATCCATGATTCAAGCCAAAGCGCGAATCGAGGACGGCCGAACCGATGACGGCGCCAGTCGTATACCCGTTGTCCTTCAGCACGGAAGCCAACGTCGCCTGAGTTGGACTGAGCTTATTGGCAGCAAAATCGTGCACGCCGCTGAGTGTGGGATACGTCCCGGTGAAGATCACAGTATGTGATGGCAGGGTCACGGGGACTGCGGTGTAAGCGCGCTCGAAGCGGGTGCCGTCTGCGGCTAACGTGTCGATATTTGGCGTGCGGATTTGCTTGTCACCATAGCAACCGAGGTGATCGGGGCGCAGAGTGTCAATTGTGATAAACACTACGTTTGCAGGAGTAGCCGCTTGCGCGGCATTTCCCACGGCGAAAGAAGATGTGAGGAGTGCGCATCTAAAGCAACGGTAAAAATCCATCAGCTACAAAAATTATATCTCAGTTCGGGAGGCGGCTCCGGGTCTGGTTCAGCCTGCTTGCGTGTCTTCATCTATGGATCTATTACTCAGAGGCCTCGCCGGGGCAAGCGGCAGGCGGCCTTTTCCTCGCGGCGCCGGTTGCGTTTCGCGGCGGAGGGTTTGAAGTAAATCCGCTCGTCGCGACCCTAACGAACCCACTTCGGTCGAATTGCGGGTTTGCTTAGTAACTAACTGACAGTGCTGATGTTGGTCCGAAAGTGGCCGTGCGTCGTGAACCTTTTCTGTGTCGGGGTGATCTGCTGGAATTTGATCCTGTGATCTCTCTCGCACTGCACAGACGGAGAAACTGGTTCCCCAACTGGTGAGGTCTGGTGGATTCACCCCGCTCGCTTCGGCAGCTTGGAATTGATTGCCTGGTCAAGACTAGACGGCTTAAGCAGTCTGCGCCGGCAAATCCAATTGCCTTCATTTTGGAACAGTTGACGGACAGCCCAGTTTGGAGGGCTTCTTGTGAGCTTTGGCAATCTTCGTCTCACAGTCACGTTCTTCATGCGCTCCATATTTGTCTTGGCGATCAACGACGGCATTCTATCTCAGGCTCATATTCTTCCGTGGATTGGACGGTGGCAACCCAAGCAGAGCGTGATCAGATTGTTTTCATGATCCGTGCGGGAGTGGCTGCGAAACTCTTTGTGGTGGACTTCAAGGTTGGTCATGGAACCGCACAACTGACAGCGCCAGCCGTCTCGCCGCAGTACGTGCTCGCGGAGCTTTTGGTAATCCTGCTGCTCGAGCCTGATCGGCGCCTCTTTCTGCTGAATCTGCTTCATTGGATCTGCTCGTTCACGATCTGCAGAAACGCTTGCCGCTGATTTTCCGGTAGAAACTTGAACGAGCTTGATAGCGCTCGCAAGAGCATGTCGGGATCACCACTGTCCAGATTTGCTCCTGCCAAAAAATCCGCGCAAATCATCTCCAGGCAGTAGCCTCGGGAGCGGTCGCTTCCCAGCATCAGAGCCGCCGTTTCCAGAGCCTGCTCGATGACCGGGATCTGGCTTTTGTAGAGTTTGAAATAGATGATCTCCCAGGGCTCGGTTTCTCTTCCGGTCAGCTCTTTTTCAACCTCGCGCCGGAACTGCTCTCTCGGCAGCACGCGAGCTTTGTGCAACCAGGTTGCACAATCGAACTCCTGTCCATCCCTTCTTTTTGCCAGCTTTGCCAGCTCCAGTCCTTTTGTCCAGCCCACCTGCTTCAGTTCACGTTTCACTTGCGGCGGCAGATGCTCGTGAATTGACATCAAGTAATAGGCCTTCCTTCTCGATTCCGGAAAGCGCCTCTCCAGGAACTCATCAAACGACTTCAACTTCTCTAGGCGCCAGTACTGCCCGGCCCGCACTTCGCACAGATATCTTCCCAATTCCACAAACCTGGTATCTTTCTCCGCCTCTTTGCGCTGCTCCCAGACCAATATCTCATCGATTTTGGTGAGCACGAACTGGGCTCGCCGGCGGTTGAGCTTGGGCAGCATCGGCGGATTTCTAGTAACGAAGCTCGTCAAGCCAATCAAGGCTTTCTGCTCCTGGCCGCCGCACCAAGGCGGCCTCGACCAACTCCTGGCGTCCGAGACAAAGCCCGATGTAAGGACAGCTGCTGCACGGGTTCTGCGGGAACCGGATGCCGCTGTGCGGCAGGAACTGGGCAGACTCGAACTGCTGGATCGTAGTTTCGACCAGCTGCCCGAACTCGCGCCGCTGCTCATCCGTGATAGTGGTGTGCAGGTATTGGATCTCGACGAGGCGCTTGCGCACGAAAACCACCTGGGCGACTTCTGAGATTCCAGTGATCCAGGAATAGCAAACCAGCTGCGGGTCTAGAGCTAATAATCCGTCTGGTTCTTCCGGATAACGGCTGGAAGTGGTCTTCCACTCGAGCAGGCAGCCGCGATCGTCCAGCCGTCCGATGGCATCGACGTAGGCCACGAAATCGTTTTGTCCTGAAAGCCGCCGCACAAATTTGATCTGCAGATTGCGCCGGGGCTGGCGAATGCGAACGCGATCCTCCTGGCAGAAGCGGTCAAGCAGTTGAATGCCTTGCTCGAGCATACGATCCCAGGTATCGCCATGCGAGTATTCGAGCTTCTGATCCTGATAGAGCTTCCATTCCTGAAACAAGGCAGCCGCCGCGTCTTGCCGCAGGAAGAAGGCGGCCAGAGCCCGTTCAAAGGCGCGCCCGAAGAGCATGGCGGACCGGGTGTCTTTTTCCTGCCAACCATCAAGATAGCGATGACGGTAACGGCGCGGGCACGCCAGGTACTGGTTGATCTGGGTATAGCTGTAGATCATCAAGCCACCTCAGATCCAGGAGCATCGTCCGCGGCTGTGGGCGAGAGTTCTTTCCAGCGACTAAGCGGGGCAAATCCATCCAGATTGAGGACGGAGATGCCATGCACGATGGCATGACTTATTTTCACTACACCCTGTAGGCCGACCAACGACCGATCATCGATCTCGTCTTTTCCCAGCAGCTCGGCGTCGTAGCCGAAATCGCGCAAAAACCAGGTCAGTTTCCAAATCGCTCTGGCTGTGCAGTAAAGGCGGCCAGTAATCAAGCACCCGGCCAGATGCTTCGGTTCGAGAACCGCGAAGCGGATCTGGTAATACGGTTTCTGCAGGTGCCAGCAATACTGCACTCGATCAACCCGGACGAGGAATAATCCATCGGGAACGGAGTCGATGGCCGACCGATCGGCAGGACGAAGATTTTCGAAGTACCGCCTCATGCTGCACCTTCTTTCGCTGACAAATAGCTGTTGAGCTGGCAGAGCAGGGCATTGCGGTCCTTCTCGGCCCAATCCGCTAAGTGAGCAACAAACGCTTCCACCTGCTGGCGGGTGGCTTCGCGAAGGATCTTGACGCCACAAAAATCCGTGGCGTAGGACTTCACCAGGCTGGGATCAAGCTGATGCTGACGAATCAGTTGACACAACCGATCGCGGACCTTGGGACCGCCGTAGTTTCCATTTGCGGGTTTCGGTGGGCGCTTGCTGGCTTGCCGTTCCGACTGCTCGGGGACAGACCCGATTTCCTCGATCGAGCAGATGCCGATTCCATAGGCTTTCCGTAGTGCGCGATTGACGGCTCTGGTTTCGGCCACGCGCATTTCGGCGCCGTGTACGAGAGAAGAAACATTTGAAGGATCCGCGTCGCCGTAGCCCACGAAATACTGGGATTCAGATTTGAAAACGGTTGCTTTGAAGACCCAACGGCTTTCTCTGGGGTTGGAAACGCTTTCCGCCAATTCTGTCTTTATTCCTGAGCACCGCCTCCTTTGTGCTATTCGTAGTAAGCCGGAGTGAGTCACGTACCAGCTTCCGTCCAGCATAATGAGGTCGCCATTCTGAACCGACAGGCGCAAGGTACGGCTTAGCTCTCGAAGAATGATCAGTTGCGAATCGGTGACATGCGGATAAAGTTTCTTGACTGTGCGCGTATTCTGACGTATTGGGTTTGCCTTACGTATCGCAGCACAATGTTGCATACGGCATCCTTGATATCTTAACGATATCACATAGATATCACATCGACAAGAGGGAACCTGTACAGGAGCGGGGGTATTCGAGAATATGTCAGAACGCAGAGTGGCATTCTTATTGAGAATTCGGCAGGGACTCAAAGACCGGCTTGCGGATCTCGCGAAACTTGAACATCGATCGCTGAACCAGCAGATAGAGTTTATCCTCGAGTATTTTCTTTCTGATAAAGCCAAGAAACAGCCGCAAGAGCCGCAAACCCGCAAAGGCGGTCACGGTAATTCCTAACGGGGGATCCTGCCCCCACATTGCTTACACTTAAAGGGCTACCACGAAGGTAACGTTGGACACCGCCGATGATCGGCATCTAATTATTGGAAGTTAGGACTAATGTCTCCGGGCTGCTTCTGTCGTGGGTTGGCTTTTCCTAGGAAAATGTCATCAGCAGCTATTCCAGCCAAGAGGTTCTATATGAACGATTCGAGTATAGGAACAGATGGATCCGCACCCGTGGCGAAGCGGAATCAGCTCGCTACCATCTCCGAGCACAAGCTGAAAGCCAATCGAGAAAACTCCAAAAAGTCAACCGGTCCCAGGACACTTAGAGGCAAGGCGTACAGTCGAAGGAACGCTCTCAAACACGGCTTGTTCGCCAGGCAGTTCATGGATTTTATTTCGCAATTGGAGGATCCGGAGGAATGGGAGGAACTGCTGAATGGCCTCTGGGTGCAGTACCGGCCGATTGGGAAAGCTGAGGAATTAGAAGTTGAACGTGCCGCGCTCTGTTGGTGGAGACTCAAACGCGTATGGCGCTATGAAAACGTGACAAATCGTGTGGCTCTACGCGATATCGGCAGGAGAGAACTAAGAGAGCAAGCAGAGTATTGTAAGACACTCGAGAAGGAGGAAGAGGCCGTTATCCTTCAGTTGCAGGACGCTATGAAGCAGATCGAAGCCGCCGGCGAAATCTCGCAGGAGCTCAAGCAAAGAATGTTTGCGACCATGCCGGGCTTCGAGGCGATATGGCCGGCAATCGAGAAAGGCGGCGAAGAAATACTGAAGACAGCAGTGCTGTCAAAGATCGTCCAGGAGTCAAGCGTACGAGAGCGCGCTTCCGCTGTCGCTCTGGGCACGGCGATAGTCGGGGTCCACTTTGTTCAAGAGTTGGCGCGCATGAGAGAGCACTCGGTCACGGAAATCGCGGTTGCCCAACATGTCATTCCGAATCGCGAGGTTCTCGACAAAATTCTTCGCTATGAGACAACGATCGAGCGAAACCTCACACGCGCCTTTGATCGACTCGAACGCCTGCAGAAACATCGTAGGGGAGAACCTGTTCCCTGCTGAAGCTAGACCTCAGTCGGTAATTCTGCTTTGGAGATCGAGAATTTGCAAAACGAAGCCAACAAGTCATTTGTTATCAGCGACTCGCTGGGAACGGTTTTGAGTTTTAACGCGTTGGTGAATTCCGCGCAATGACAAAGGCCGCGCCATTCGATCAGCAAAAAGATCTGCCCGTGTCGAAAAACCGTCCACTCAAGCTGAGAAGCCGCTTTCTGTTTTTCAATACGGTGGCGTATGTGCTCTCATTTAGAACCAGATCCAGTGTCATCCGGCCCGACTAAGGGTCAAGCCGGTTGTGCTAGTCTGAAATTTCCATGAGGGCCGCGAAAGTACTTGTTGCTTGTTGTTTCGCTGTCACGGCGGTTGACGCGCAGCGACCACAGAAGCCATCCGCTCCGGATATCTATTTGGTTACGATCGACACGCTTCGTGCCGATCATGTCCATTGCTACGGTTACGAGCGCGTTCAAACTCCGGCTTTGGACGCGCTGGCGAAAGATGGCATTCGTTTCGCGCAGGCGTTCACACCCAGCCCGATCACGAACACTTCCCATACTACGATCCTCACCGGTCTACTTCCGAGTTCGCATGGCGTCACCGATTTCGCAGTGCCGCTCGCGGCTGTGCATCCGACGTGGGCTGAGCTTCTAAAGAAGAAGGGCTACCATACCGCTGCGTTCATTGGGGCTGTGATTCTGGATAGCAAATCCCTCGCGCCGGGTCTCGATCGCGGATTTGATTTTTATGATAATTTTCCGGAGCATCCGCTGACAAAATCACGCTTTGGACGGGTCGAGCGGCGAGGCATGGACGTCGTTCAGCACGCAGAAAAATGGATGAACGCGCATCCTGCCGGCCCGCATTTTGTCTGGGTTCACCTCTACGACCCACATGATCCCTATGAGCCTCCGCCGCCCTACTCGCAAACCTATAAAGATCATCTTTACGATGGCGAAATCGCCTACGCGGATGCGGCCCTGGAAAATTTTGTGGCGTACCTAAAGAAGCAAGGGCGATACGAAAATTCGACGATCATTGTGGTTGGCGATCATGGCGAAGGCCTCGGTGAGCATCACGAAGATACCCATGGAATCTTCCTCTACGATTCCACTACGCATGTGCCGCTGATTATGAAGCTGCCCGGTCGGAGTAATGCTGCCAGAGTGGTGGACGCGCAAATGCGGACCACAGACATCCTTCCCACCGTGCTCGATCTGCTGCATGCGTCTGCGCCCGTAAAGCTGGACGGGGAATCTCTGAAGCCGTACTTCGGTGGCGCAGAATCCGCTTCCCGCACGGCTTTTGGCGAAACGGATTACCCTCTGCGATTCGGCTGGGCTCCGCTGCGCTCGGTGCGGACGGACGGGTTCAAGTTCATCGAGGCGCCCAAGCCGGAACTTTACGATCTTCAGAAAGATCCTGGCGAGCTGAAGAATGAATACGGCCCAACGAATGAAATGGTGCAGAAGGGTCGCAAGCTGTTGACGGATTTGCGGGCGAAGAAGCCTGCTGCTGCGGCAGGTTCGGCCGCTACGGCCAGTCCGGGATCAGCAAACCAGTTGCAGGCGCTCGGTTATGTGGGACAGACAGAAACTAGCTCGACGAATGCGCCTTCAGGGTTGCCCGACCCGAAAGACAAAATCGAAGAACAGAATCTGCTACACACAGCGATGATTGCTTCGGAGGACGAACGCCCGGCAGAAGCCCGATCAGCCCTGGAAAAAGTGCTGCAACTCGATTCAAAATCGCCGACCGCGCTCAAGCAGATCGGCGAACTGGAGTTGAAAGCGGGGGAGTATGCAAAAGCTGCGGCGCATTTGAAAACCGCGCGCGAAATTCGCCCTGGTGATGCCACCGCGGCTTTCGAAGCCGGGCAAGCACTTGAGAAAACCGACGATCTGGGTGGTGCACGAGATGCGCTGGAAGCCAGCCTTAAACTACAGCCCAGCCAGTTGCCTGCTCGCTTGCTGCTCGGCCAGGTTTATTTACGGTTGAACGAACCCAAAGCTGCGGACGATCAATTCGAGGCGGCCCTTCTGCTGGAGCCCAAAAGCGTAGAGGCACAGATCGGCGTGGCCAAGACACAGATCGCACAGGGGAATTTTGCCGATGCGGCGCAGGAGCTCGAAGGCCTTTCCAAATCGCACCCTGACAATGCAGACGTGTTCGACGCCCTTGCGGAGGCCTATGCAGGAGCCGGAAGAAGGGAAGACGCACAGCAGGCGGAAAGCCGTGCGAAGCAGCTGCAGAAAAATAAGCGTCGATAGCGAGAAAAAACAGACCGCTCACTGTCATTGAAATCAAGCCGGCCATCACCACAATTGCGGAATGCATCCAATTCTTGGTGTTGTTTGAATCAGCGGTTATCGAGGAAAGTTATGTTTCTTCTGCTGAGAGCTCGACCGCGACAAACGGCGGCGTTGAGGGTTTCAGAATAGGGAGGTTTCCGTGGATAAAATTCGGGCCAGAATCTTGCCGGTTGTGCTGCTGGCGGTAGGGACGATATTGCTCGCTGGATGCCCTCCACGGGAGAGCATCGAGAAAATTAACCGCGATCCGGGCAGGTATGCCGGCAAAGAGATTACCATCGCGGGCCGGGTTACGAATTCGTTCGGGCTATTGGGTACCGGCGTCTACGAAGTAAATGATGGGACTGGCTCGATGTGGGTACTCAGTCATGGCTATGGTGTTCCCGGCAATGGAGCGAAAGTGGCGGTCACGGGAACGCTGGAGCAGGGCGTGAGCTTGGGAGGGCGGACCTTCGCCACCGCCATGCGCGAAACTCGGCGCCGCCATTAGTTCACTTCCGAAAGTCGGCGATCAACGGGCACTCTATGCCGGAATGGCTTGCTCGATTCGAACTTCCCGCAGGAATTGCGCCGCTTCTTCTGGCAGAACTGGATTGAGGAACATCTTTCCCTCCTTCTCAAGGCCAGGAATTGGCAGGTTTGGAACGATGTTCAAACACCAGTGATAATAGTTAACGCCCGCGCTGACGACCGGTGCGTTGCGTATGCTGTAACTGAAATCGGGATTCTCCAGCCCAAAGTAGAATCTTCCTAGGATATCGCGCAGAATTCGAGCGAAATCCGGCAACTCCTCTCCATTGATTTCCCCAAAATTCGCCATGTGCCTACGAGGATAGATTTGCGTGCAGAACGGGCTGGGGGAAGCAAATGGCTCAATGGCGATGAAGTGCGCTGAAGTGGCGACGATTCTGCTGTGGGTATCAAGCTCTTCCTGGAGCGCCGCACAAAAGACGCAGTTCCCTGTTTTGCCATAATGATGACGCGCCTGTTGCAATCGGCTTGCGACCGCGGGCGGAATAACCTGGCTGGCAATCAAGTGAGACTGGGAGTGTCCGGGGCCGCTTCCCTCTACAGCGTGCTTCTTATAAATCGTGGCATATGCGATTCGAGGATCGAGGCAGATTTCGTCGTATCGTGATTTGGCGCTGCGGAACAGACTTAGCAACTGCGTCTCCGGCAACAAAGCAGTCGTGAGCGAATGATCTGGCGTTTCGATGATGAGTTCGTGGATGCCGAATCCTTCGACTGCGCCTGGAGAATTACCCTCCAGTTGCTCGCTAGCCATGCCGTTGAACTTGCGGGGAATAACTCTGAGTGTCCAGCTGCCCTTCAGTGACGGCACCCGCAGAATTTCTAGTGCTGTGCGGTTTTCATGGCCAGGGCAGAAGGGGCAGTTGGGATCGAATGATGGCGCCGGCTTTTGGGTGCGTCGCACAATTAGCTCGTGTGGATGCTTGATATCTTCGCTGGCGACAAACACCCATTCTTTGGTGAATCGATCCTGGCGTAATTCTGGCATGACTCTTACTCCAACGCTTTCTCCGTGCTGATGCATTTGCAAGACCAATGCGCATGTGTTCTGGATTCAGCAGAGGTCGAAGCGCATAGGGGCGCGAAGTTCCCATTCTGGAAAACGTCCGTGGGTTAACTATCCGATTTGGAATTTGTTGACGGGAGCGTCAGCCGCCAGCATGTGCTTGCTTTTGCGAAGTGAATTGCGTAATTAGCGCGGCAATGACTCCGGCAAACTAGCCAGCGCATATCCCATAACTGCCATGGCGGCGACGTTTTCCCGGAGCTCCTGGGGCGCGATCTTGTCCAGCGTGTCGGCGGCGGTATGGTGGTAGTTAAAGTAGGTGCGGCTATCCTGCATGATGCCCAATGCGGGTACCCCGGCGTTTGCCATGGGCGCAATATCGGAACCGGGACTATGGTTCGTCTGTTTGATAATGTTTGCTCCGAAGCTTGCCAGGATATTCTGTACCGGTTTTAGCCAGCCCAACGCGGTTGCGGTGACTTTAGCATTGAAGCCCAAGGGATGCGCCGCCCCGAGATCGCTTTCCATTACGGCCGCATAGTTCGCAAACTCGTTCGCATGCATCTTTGCGTAAGCGTCGTGCCCACGCCCGCCGTTCTCTTCATCCATCCAGGCAATCACGCGAAGTGTGCGGGTTGGGCGCATGTGCAGGCGCTGGATCAATTCCGCAGTCTCCATCGCGACCGCCACCCCCGCAGCGTCGTCGATCGCGCCGGTCCCCAAATCCCAGGAATCGAGGTGCCCTGACACAATCACTACTTGCTCGGGATGGTCCGACCCCTTTAGGTCTGCGACCACGTTATAGCTCAAAACCTCTGGCCCATTCTCGGAAGTCAGCGTCAGGTGCATCCGCACTCTGCCCTGAGCCGCGAGGTGAGCAATTAAATCGGCATCTTCGCTGGTCACCGCCCCCGCGGGAATGCCGGCAGGGCCGCTCCAGCCGGTGTGCGGCAGGCGATAATCTGCGCCACCAACAGATCGCACTAGAGCCGCAATCGCTCCCAGCTCGGCTGCCCGCTTCGGCCCTTCTGCACGATAGGCAACGGCTTCTCCGTAAGCTTCCAGAGCAAGACCGGCGGCTGCCTTCTGTTTATCGAACAACTCATTGAAAAGCACTATCTTTCCTGCAACCTTTTGCCTCCCCGACGCTGCGAGTTGATCGAAGTTATCGACAACAACCATCTCTGCCGTGATCCCATCAGGAGGGGTGGGCGTGGTACCGCCGAGTGCGGTCAGCACAATCTTTTGGCTAGCGCCGGCAGCTTGCGCGGGATAATCAATGAGTTCTGCAGCTTCTATTCCCCGCATCCAGTGCGGAACTCGGACTTCTTCCAAGCGAACTTCGAGGCCAACTTTTCGTAACTCCGCAGCTACGTAATCCACGGCAGCCTTTGCCTGCGGCGACCCCACGGCACGAGGCCCGATGTTATCGGTCAGATGGGCAACTTGACGATAAGCATAGTCGTCGCTGAGAGCGGCATCGCGCAGAGTAACTAATTCTTTCGTCAGCTGCGGGGAATACAGCTTCTCTGCCGGATTGGGAACTTGCTCCTGCGAATGCAGGAGAGTTGCACTGGCAAATAGCAACAGAACACCGATGGCATGATGGTGCATTCGAACCTCGTGGTGCCAGAAATGTCGTGAAGCGACGAAAAGAGTTCGAATTCTAATTGGTGATGACCGCGAGCGGCTGAGATCCAAAGTCCGAGCTGCGAGTCTAGCAAAAAAGCGGCCCCATTTCTGGGGCCACAATTCAAAGAGGCAAATAGATGGGTAAATTCAGGAAAGGCGATGCAAGGCGCCGCTCTGCAAGCCGGAGCGAGCAAAAGAGAGATGTCGGGAACTAGAGAAGAGAGTGAAGGTCATGTTGTCAGCGGCCTCTTTAATACGTCTCTAAGTTGCACTTGCGGAACCAAAATTTTTCATGGCCTGGGCCAGCCGATGGCTATGGTTATAAACCACTGAAATCACAACGGTTAGTTCGAGTTCCGCGACGTCGCTGCCCGAGAATCGCGCAGAAATCGGCACATGAGTCGAATGCAGAATCCTGCACATTCGTTGCATGGGAATACTGCGGACTTCGGACTTCGGACTTCAGACTTTTTCTGCCTTCAGCTCCGCCCGGGGGCTACCGGTTAAAACAGCGGCGCTCGGCAAGGCAATTTCGTATCCAAATCCCTTCTGCTATCGTGTTCCCCATGCTTCGCTGCTTTGGCTCTGTCTTATTGCTAGCTGTAATAGCGTCCACCGCCTTCGGCAAGGAAAAATTCCAGCGTTCCGGCCCCATCCACCTTGATCATGGAGGTGAAAAATGGGCGGAGAAGACCCTGCGCAAGCTGTCGCTCGAAGAAAAGATCGGGCAGCTTTTCATGATCTGGGTGCGGGCGGAATTTCTCAACATGAACAGCCCCGAGTACCTCCAGTTTCGCGACCAGATGCAGAAATATCACGTCGGGTCGTTCGCCATGACGGTGCGCTTTGAGCCGCCATTTTTGTACCGGAATCAACCGTACGAAGCTGCTGAGCTGCTGAACCGTTTGCAGAGAGATTCCAAGCTGCCGCTGCTGGTTGCGGCTGATTTCGAGCGCGGTGTCACCATGCGTCTGCAGGGGGCTACGACGTTTCCCCACGCCATGGCGTTCGGAGCGACAGGCAAGCTGGATTACGCGGAAGCCTTCGGGCGGATTACGGCGCAGGAGGCCCGTGCGATCGGTGTGCATTGGAACTTTTTTCCGGATGCTGATGTCAATTCAAATCCCGCTAATCCCATCATCAACACGCGCTCTTTCGGCGAAGATCCGCAGCAGGTAGGCGATCTGGTGGCCGCCTACATTCGTGGCGCACGCGCCGATGGCATGATGGTCACCATCAAGCATTTTCCCGGTCATGGGGATACGGCGACGGATTCCCATCTCAGCGTTGCTCAGGTGACTGGAGACAAAAACCGCTTGCAGTCGGTGGAGTTACCTCCGTTCCGCAAGGGGATCGAGGCTGGAGTGGATGCGGTGATGGTGGCGCACGTGACCGTTCCTGCCCTTGAGCGTGATCCCAATCGTGTAGCCACCACGTCGCCAGCAATCGTGACCGGTCTGCTGAAGGATCAACTCGGATTTAAGGGCATCGTCGTTACGGACGCGTTGGATATGGCTGGCCTTACCCGCCTGTACGCTGCGAATATCGGCCGAGCCGCCGTCGATGCCTTTAAGGCCGGCAACGACCTGCTGATCATCCCTGCCGATCTTGACGCTTCATATAGAGCCATGCTGGACGCAGCGCACAGCGGCGAAATTCCGCAAGCGCAGATTGACGCGTCGGTTCTAAAGTTACTTAAGGCAAAGGCTGCGCTTGGTTTGCATAAAGCTCGGTCGGTTGATGTAGAGAAGCTTGCAGCCGAAGTCGGCAAGCCAGAAAACGTTACGCTCGGGCAGCAGATTTCTGATGACGCGGTGACCGTGGTCCGCGACAATGGCCGGCTGCTGCCGCTGAAACAAACGGGAACTGTTGCGGGAGGGCTTCCGTATCAGAGAGTAGAAGAGGTGCGCAACAACCTGGTGGTGGTTGTGCTTTCGGAAGATGTCCGCACCGAGGCCGGACGCGTGCTGGAGCGCCAGTTCAAAGCACGAGTGCCGGACGCGAATGTGATCTATGTGGATCCTCGGATCGCGGGTGCCATGTCAGATGAGGTCTTGAAAGCGGTGGACCAGGCTGGTTCAGTCGTGGCTGCGGTCTATGTTGTACCGACTGCAGGACGGATCGCCAAGGCGGATGCAGGCGGATTGAAGAATTCAGTCGGACTCGCGGACGCAAGTGGTGCCTTATTGCAGAATATTTTGGACCATGCTGGGCAGAAAACTGCCGTGCTCGCCATGGGCAACCCGTACTTGGCGCAGGATTTTCCAACAGTTGAGAATTACATTTGCACGTTTTCCAATGCGACTGTCTCTGAGATCAGCGTGGTAAAGGCGCTATTTGGAGAGATAGCAATTCGAGGCCATCTGCCGGTGAGCATTCCTAATGTTGCACAGCGCGGGGCCGGGATCGAAAGGCCGTCGCAAGTTGCACAGGAAGGATCTGGAAAATGAGGACTCCTAACGAGAGAAATGTCTACTTACGAACCTTGCTAGCAGCCTGCTTGCTGGCGCTGCTCACGCTTGTCGGTTGCAGTGTAAATGTTAAGAACGGCGAGAATGGAGAGAACAAGAAAGTCGATATCGAGACTCCCATCGGCGGAATTCACGTCGACAATAATGCCAACGCGAGAGACACCGGATTGCCGGTTTATCCCGGAGCGCGTCTCAAGGAAAAGGAGGAGAACGGAGAAGAGAAGAGCGCCAACGTCAATATTTCCAGCGGCCGATTCGGGCTGAAGGTCGTTGCGGTTGAATACATCTCGAAGGATCCTCCGGCAAAGCTCATTGCCTATTATCACGATCAAATGAAAAAGTATGGCAACGTGCTCGAGTGCCACACCACCCACGATGGTAGTGATGTCGATGTGCATCCCGGTGGTGGCGACGATTCGAAGGAACTGAAGTGCGAGGGAGATAACAGCGGCAAAGTCGTCGAGCTGAAGGTTGGGACCAAGCAGAATCAGCACATTGTTTCGATTCAACCCACAGACAACGGCAAAGGCTCCGATTTCGCGCTGGTCTATGTGCAAACGCGGGGTCGCAAGGACACGATCTGACCGAATGCAGAAATAAGAAGTCGGAATGCAGAAGTAGAAATCAGAATAAGAAGCCAGAATGGGAAGCAAGAACGCGCCGGAGTTGTCCTGGAGCGGAGCAAGGAAGCTCTGCCTTGGTCTTACTTCTTCATTCTGACTTCTCACTTCTGCATTCCGGTCTCTCGTTCCTTGCCTCTGCTAGTTCCTCTGCGGTAACTTGAAATCCGGTGGAATATCCCTGTCATCGGTGTCGCGCGTCGGTTGAGGAAGGCACGGCATTTTGCCCGCATTGCAATGCTCCCCAGATTCGCGTAGCGACGACCGAGATCCTCCAGCCCAGCACTGAGGCACCCGTCTCACAGGAAATTCCGCACACCGCAACTGAAGCCACCTCTTCGATTGACTGGTCCCGGGCCCTGGTGCCGGCAACCTGGGGCGCTCTGGTGGCGATTTCTCTGATCGTGACTCGGCTGGCGGCGTTCGGGATTGCGATGCTGGCAGCGGGGGCGCTTGCGGTGGTCTTCTACCATCGCCGCAACCGGGGTGCGAGTCTCAGCGCTGGCGCAGGAGCACGTCTGGGAGCCGTCAGTGGCGCGCTGGGCTTCGGCATTCTGACCATTGTGTTCGCGTTTGGAACTGCGGTCCTCCACACTGGCGCCGAGCTGCGCCAGAAAATGCTGGATGCCGTGCAGCAGGCGGCATCGCGAAGCTCCGATCCGCAGGCGGCGCAAGCGGTGGAGTTTCTCAAGACCCCGCAAGGCCTAGTCGTTGCAGTGATCCTGGGCTTAATTTTGACGTTTGTAGCTTTTGTATTCTTTTCTGGCTTGGGCGGGGTGGTGGGCGCCGCATTGCTGCGGCGCAAGGACGCTCGCTGATCGCCCAAGTTGCTGATTCTGGAGCGCTTATGGCTACCTACACGGCATACCTTCTTGCCCGCCCCCGCTTTCCCCGCGTATGATGCAGCGTTCATGACCGCTAGAGCCTCGTCCCGCCAGTCCAGTCTGCGTGAAAAAGCGCAACTCATGTCTGCTTCGGAAATCGAACGCACGCTAGTGCGGCTGGTCCACGAAATTATCGAGAAAAATAACGGGGCTACTGACCTTGGTTTGGTGGGAATCCGGCGGCGCGGAGTTTTCCTAGCCCAGCGCCTGGGAGCCATGATCCAGCGCATTGAGAAGACTCCGGTACCGGTTGGCTCGCTCGACATCACTCTGTACCGTGACGACCTTTCCACTCTCGGCCCAAAGCCGGTGGTGCAAAAGAGCGAGATTGGGATCCCGATTACGGGAAAGAACATTATCCTGGTTGATGATGTTCTCTACACCGGGCGGACGACCCGTGCTGCCATGGACGCGCTGTTCAGTCATGGACGCCCAAAGCGGGTGCAGCTCTGCGTGCTGATCGATCGTGGGCACCGCGAGTTGCCGGTGGAAGCTCAATTCGTCGGCCGGCGCGTGCAGACCACACTCGACGAGATCATCGAGGTGCAACTGCGCGAGTTGGATGAAGCGGAAAGAGTTCTGCTGGTGGAGAGGCGAAGCTGAAGCGCCGTGACTTTGCATGCGCGTCGAATCCTCTGACCCTTGCCAGAGCTCTTAGCCGCAGAATGCGCTAAGAGCTGTCGCAGAGCCAATCATCGATTAATGCAGCGCGATGGGAGCACATGACCAAGGCAGCGCGCGGTTCTCTGCTGGGAATTGAGTACCTCCGAGCGGAAGAAATCGCCGGGTTGCTGAAGCTGGCCCGGCGAATGAATCCGCAAAAGACGCGTCCTTTGCTGCGCGGCAAACGCGTGCTACTTCTTTTCTACGAACCTTCGACCCGGACGCGCAGTTCGTTTGAAATTGCTGCCAAGTCGCTGGGAGCGATCACGACTCTCATCCAATCGAGGGGGTCAAGCATCGAAAAGGGCGAGTCACTGCTCGACACTGGTTACACGCTGCGCGCGGTGGGAGCGGATGTAATCATCATTCGGCATCCTAATGCTGGCGCACCTCTGTTGATGGCACAGCATCTGGATATTCCCGTCATCAACGCGGGAGATGGCATGCACGAGCATCCGTCGCAGGCGCTGCTCGACGCCTACACAATCCTCCGACACAAGAAATCACTGAAAGGCTTGCACGTTGCCATCATCGGCGACATCTATCACAGCCGCGTTGCCCGCTCTGCGATTCATTTGCTCAGTAAGTTTGGCGCGATGGTCACCCTGTGTGGCCCGCCGGAGTTCCTGCCGGAAGTAGCCGCCACGCTTGCTCCCGGCCTGCACATTACCCGCACTGTTGAAGATGCGATTCGCGGTGTAGATGTCGTCATGCTGCTGCGCGTGCAGAAAGAACGGCTGGCGGGGGTGAAGATCAGCTTGCAGGACTACATTGGCCGCTACCAGATAACATTGACTCGGCTGAAGCTGGCAAAGAAAGACGCGCTGCTGATGCATCCTGGGCCGATCATTCGAGGCCTGGAGTTGACGGGAGAAGTCGCCGATTGTCCGCAGTCAGCGATTGTTGAGGAAGTGCGCAACGGTGTGCCGGTGCGCATGGCGATTCTGGCGAGGGCGTTGGGGAGGGCGAGGTGAACTGAAACCTTGCCACAGATTTACGCGGATTAAAACGGATTAAGCAAGTGAATCGTAAAGAAAATCACAGCTTGTTGATCAAAGGTGGCCACGTGATCGATCCTGCCGCAAAGATCAACGCTCCCATGGACGTGTTGTTGCGCGATGGGCAGGTTGCGGAGGTCGCGCCTCCTGGTAAAACACGCGGCACCGCGTATGAGAAATTCGATGCCCGCGGGCTGATCGTAGCGCCGGGATTCATCGATCTGCATGTGCATCTACGCGAGCCGGGGCAAAGTTATAAAGAATCGATTGCCACAGGGACTGCGGCAGCGGCGGCGGGTGGTTTTACATCCGTCTGCTGCATGCCCAACACGCATCCCGTGGTGGACTCACCGGACTGGGTGGCGTGGTTGCAAGCACCAGAGCGCGGCGCTGTGGTCAACGTGTTTCCCATCGCTGCAGCGACAAAAGCCAGCAAAGGGGCAACCCTTACCGACTTTCGTGCGCTACAGCACGCCGGCGCAGTTGCGGTGACCGATGATGGCAGGCCAATTCTCGGCGACGGAGTCATGCGGGAGGCGCTGCGGTTAGCGGCTGAACTGAATTTTCCCGTGATCCAACACGCTGAAGATACGCGCATGACCGAACACTGCTCCATGAACGATGGCCCAATCGCTTTCCGGCTGGGGTTGCGCGGCATGAAAGCCACGGCAGAGGCCTCGATCGTGGAGCGCGATGTGCAACTGGCGCAGCAGTTTGCGGGAGCGCGTCTGCATGTGGCGCATGTTTCTACTGCTGACACGCTCAAGGCGGTGCGGCGGGGCAAGCGCACGAAGGCGCGGGTCACGTGCGAAGTGACTCCGCATCACTTTACGCTGCTTGACTCCGACATTCGCGACTACGATTCCAATTTCAAGATGAACCCGCCACTGCGCTCGGCATCAGATCGCGAGGCGCTTCTGGTTGCGTTGGCTGATGGCACCGTGGATGCCATCGCCACCGATCACGCACCGCACGCTAGCCACGAGAAGGTGGTCGAATTCGAACGGGCGGCATTTGGCATCATCGGCCTTGAAACCGCGCTCGGACTAGCAATCACTCGTTTGCATCGGGAACATAGAATTCCGCTCACGCGCATTGTCGAGTTATTTAGCGCCGGACCGGCCCGCGTGGTTAACCTGCGCGGACGCGGCACGCTCGTCCGCGGCAGCCACGCCGATGTGACCATCTTCGATCCGAAAAAGCGCTGGACATTTGAAGCGGAGAAGTCGCGATCCAAATCGCGCAACACGCCCTTTGGTGGATGGCAGCTCACGGGGAAGGTGGTGGCGACAATTGTGGGTGGGAGGGTCGTGTATCGGGCGGAGTAATAATTTGGTAATCACGTAGGGACAGCCGCCTCGGCTGTTCCAGTCGAGCGAAGCTCGACGGCGCCATTCAGGTCGCGAAGCGACGGTATTTAACTCGCCCAGCCCGTAGGTGCTGGGTCACTGTAAGCCTCGATCGAGTCCCGCAAGAGACGGAACTCAGGTTGCGAAGAGACGATCAGCGTCATGGGCCACGCCGGACTTCCGAAGCAAGGTCGTGAATTCCTCTTCAAACGTCCGCTTGCGATGATGCTGCTCCTGGTTGCGAATGTAGGCTTTTACAAGTCTCCACTAGCGAGGGACTGACGCTAATGACAGCGTATCCTTTCTGCCATTCGCAGCTCAAACCCTGCTCGCCTATCCAGCGCGCGGAGTTGGCTTTCTCCAGCAGGTGCTCGAACCATGGATAGTGTCCGCACGCTTCCATCCCGCACCGGCCCCGACAGCAAACCGTAGACGTTCCGCTTCTTCCCGGTGCCCTAAGCGTTTTTCCTGGTACTCCCCGCTTTGATTGTCAAAGCTTGCGACCTGCTGAAACCCCCGGATGAAAACCACAGCCTATAATCAGCATGATGTTGGCTCCTTCTCGAGCCTTGGTCTGTTGGTCACAACCAATCTACTCGTTGCGACGAGCCAACGTCGTTATGCAATCGAGCGGCGTTTTTTTGCCGCGAGGGATCTGCTCTTGAGCAGTTTTCCGCAGCCTGTTTAGACCTGCCGCGCAAGTATATTTTGAGGTCCGTTTTCGGGCGCTGAAGGAAAGCGATTTGAATTTCCTCCGGGTCCGCGAGAAAAATTCTAATCTCTTTTCAATTGCAGATTGATTAGCCATGCTCGACCGGCGAGGATTTCGGTAGCCGCCGATTCACAGGTCGGCTGGCCAATCCTGTCGTATCATCCTGTGCATGGCTGCCCAGCCGGAACCGTCACTGATTCTCAGCTTTGAAGAAGCGCGCCATGTAGTCGAAGCGCATGCTGCACGTCTTCGTCCTTGTGGAAAAGAGCTGGCAGATTTGCTTGAGGCCACCGGGCAGGTTCTGGCCGAGCCAATAGTAGCCGACCGCAATTTTCCGCCATTTCCACGGGCTGCACGCGATGGCTACGCGCTACGAGCGGCCGATCTTGCTAAGCTTCCTGCCACACTGGAGGTCGTTGCTGAGATCAAAGCCGGAGTGGCACCGGAATTGGCTATCAAACTGGGGAGAGGCCAGGCCGCCGCCATTATGACCGGCGCGCCAGCTCCATCCGGCGCTGATGCTGTGGTCATGGTCGAGTACACATCGCGGAACGGCAACCAAGTGGAAATTACAAAGGGAGTTTCAGCGGGCGACAACATCGTTCCCTCCGGTTCTGAAGCCAAGCGCGGCGAACGCCTGCTCTCCCCGGGGACGCGCCTGGATCATGCGGCCATCGCAGTGGCAGCATCGGTGGGACGAACTCACATCCTCGTCTACAGCAAGCCGCAAATCGCGGTGCTCTCGACGGGCGACGAGATTGTAGATATCGATGTTCCGCCCGGTCCCAATCAGATTCGCAATTCCAACAGCTACTCCCTGGCCGCGCAGATCAAAGCGGCCGGTGGAGAACCCGTGCTGCTGCCCATCGCACCAGACGAGCCTACTCGCTTACGCGAGT
>Ga0209805_1000686_pt1 | contig 20941 bp, 18 predicted proteins | sample GraSoiAngelo_148_FD_185905 | JGI IMG/M metagenome (GOLD analysis project Ga0209805, IMG submission 185905) | Grasslands soil microbial communities from the Angelo Coastal Reserve, California, USA - 14_1009_09_20cm (SPAdes) (version 2) | ecosystem: Environmental > Terrestrial > Soil > Grasslands ...
ACCGTGCAGCCGCGCACCGAGCGCGCGCCGTGCACGGCGGTGAGCGTCGCGCCTGTCAGGACGCGCAGGCCCGCGGCGCCTGCGATCGGCGCGGCTCCCTCGCGGCGGTCGACGACGGCGAGGATCTCAACGCCCGCGGCAGCGAGCGATGCGGCCTGCCGGTAGGCATAGTCGCAGTTCGCAGCGATCACCGCGCGCCGCCCGCACGCGACCCCAAAGGCCTGCGCGTACTTGTGGGCCGCGGACGCGAGCATCACCCCGGGACGGTCGTTATCCGGGAACAGCAGCGGACGCTCGAGGGCGCCGGTGGCGGTGATCACCGCGCGGGCGCGGATCTTCCACAGCCGCTCGCGCAACACACACCCGGGCAGATCGGCGGCGCCCTCGGCACTGACGCTCTCGGCGGCGCACACCAGGTTGTGGTCGTAGATGCCGAACGCGCTGGTGCGCAGCTGGATGCGAACGCCTACCTGTCGCGCGCTCGCCGCGAGCGCGGCCACTTCCGGATCGGCTCCCCAGGAGAGCGCGCCCCCCACCTGCGCACCGCTCGCGAGCAGCAGGGTGCGCGCACCCGCGCCCGCCGCCGCCGCCGCGGCGGCAAGTCCCGCCACACCCGCGCCGATGACGAGCACGTCGGTGTCCGCCGCGACCTCCTCGTAGTGATCGGCGTCGGGCGCGGTGGGGGCCCTCCCCAGGCCCGCCATGCGCCGGATCGCCGGCTCGAACCAGTGCCAGCTCGGCCACTTGAAGGTCTTGTAGTAGAACCCCGCGGGCAGCAGCGCCGCACACGCCCCCGTGAGTGCGCCGACGTCGAACCCAACGCCCGGCCAGCAGTTCACGCTCTCGGCGGCGAGTCCCTCGGCGAGCGGCAGGAGCGTCGTGCGCACATTCGGCGTGCGGCGCGCCCCCTGGCCGATATCCACCAGCGCGCTCGGCTCCTCGACGCCGCACGACCAGACGCCGCGCGGGCGGTGGAGCTTGAAGCTGCGGCCCACCAGGCGCACGCCGTTCGCGAGCAGTGCCGAGGCCAGGGTATCGCCCCTGAAGCCCGACAGCCGCCGCCCGTTGAACGTGAAGGACAAGGGGTGCGATCGATCGATCCAGGTACCCGCAGGCTGCGGCAGGCGTCGGCTTGCCATGGCGCGCCGCCCCTTCAGGAATGAGCCGGCGGCGGGTCGGTCATGGCGTACACCGACAACACCTCGTGTGTCACGGTGTGGCGCGCGACGTTGAACCACTGTCCGCAGCCGTACGCATGCCGCCAGCGCTCCAGGTGCACCCCCCTGGGATTGTCACGGAAGAAGAGGTATTCGCCCCAGGTCGCATCGGTGACAGAGAGGTCGGGCCGGATGAGGTGGGTGGTGCCGCCGCAGACGAACTCGCTCTCGTCGCGCAGTCCGCACCACGGGCATTTGAGCTGCATCATGGCGGTGAGGCTGCGGCGAGCATCAGTGCGCGATCCCTGCGGCAGCGGCTTCGTCGATCAGGCGCCCGGTGATGAAGCGCTCGAGCTGGAAGGGCTCGGCGAGCTCGTGATTGCGCCCGGTCGCCAGCACGTGCGCGAGCGTCCACCCTCCGGCGGGGATCGCCTTGAATCCCCCGGTTCCCCAGCCGCAGTTGATGTACAGCCCCGGGACCGGAGTAGGCCCGATGATGGGGCTGGAGTCGTGCACCACATCGACGATCCCGGCCCACTGCCGCAGCAGCCGCAGGCGGCTGAAGGAGGGAAACAGCGCCAGCGTCGCAGCGATGACGCCCTGCAGCACCGCAAAGCTGCCGCGCTGCGCGTACGAGGGAAACAGATCCAGGCCCGCCCCGATCACCATCTCGCCCTTGTCCGACTGGCTCACGTACGCGCCGGTGCCCGGAGAGCTCACCACCGTGTCGAGCGCCGGCTTCAGGGGCTCGGTCACCATCGCCTGCAGGGCGTAGCTCACGACCGGCAGGCGAAAGCCGGCGAGCTTCGCGAGCACCGAGCTGTGGCCGGCGGCGGCGATGCCGATGCGCTCGGCCCGTATGCGGCCGCGGCTGGTCTCGACGCCGACGACCCGTCCGCCGGCGCCGCTGAGGAAGCCGCTGACCTCGCAGTTCTGGATGATGTCCACGCCCAGGGCATCGGCGGCGCGCGCGTAGCCCCAGGCGACCGCGTCGTGCCGCGCCGTGCCGGCTCGGCGCTGCGTGAAGCCGCCCAGCACCGGGAAGCGGGCGTCGGGGGACATGTCCAGGAGCGGTGCGCGCGCGGCCACCTCATCGCGCGTGAGGATCTGCGCGTCGATGCCGTTCATGCGCATGGCGTTGGCCCAGCGCGCCATCGAGTCCAGGTCGTGGCGACTGTGCGCGAGCATCACGATTCCGCGCTGGCTCAGCATGATGTTGAAATTCAGCTCGCGCGACAGACCCTCGTAGCACTTGAGCGCGAAGTCGTACAGCCGCGCGCTCTCGGGGAACAGGTAGTTGGAGCGCACGATGGTGGTGTTGCGCCCGGTGTTGCCGCCGCCGATCCAGCCGCGCTCGAGGAGCGCGACGTTGCGAACGCCGTGGTTCTTCGCCAGATAATAGGCGGCGGCCAGCCCGTGACCTCCGCCACCGACGATCACGACGTCGTAGGTGGGCTTCGGCTCGGGCGAGCGCCAGGCCGGAACCCAGTTGCGGTGCGCCGAGAGCGCCCCGCGCAGCAGCGCCAGGGCCGAATACTTCACGCCGGCTTCAGGCCTTGTCCTGGTAGTCGGTCTGGATCCTGCGAATCTTCTTGTCGGTGCCGAAGAACGCGTGCTTGGACATGTCAACGCTGTAGCGGCTGGCCGGCGGGTGCCTGCCGAGGCTCTCGGCGAGCGCGCGGATGTGGTGCGGACCCGCGCCACAGCACACGCCCAGATAGTGCACGCCGAGCGCCAGCGCCTCGCGTCCGAAGTCGGAGATCTCCTGCCGCGTGCACACGAAGGGATCGAGCCCGACGGGGAACGCACGCACGTTGCCGCAGCAGGGGTCCGTGAGGGACATGAACGAGGGCTGGCTGGGAGTGGTGCGATACGGCACCGGGAGCGCGGCCACGTGACACTTCACCGCCGCGCGGATCTGTCTGATCAGCGGCATCATGGTCGCCGGGCCGCGGTGGCAGTTGAGGCCGACCACATCCGCCCCCGCCCCTTCCAGGCGCCGGCAGGCTTCGGCCGGGGTGAGGCCGTCCCGCGTCAGCTCCTCGCGGTGCATGGCGAAGGTGACCACCGCCGGCACCTTCGAGTGCTTGCGGATCGCCTCCAGCGCCATGAGCGCCTCACCGGCCCACCCCAGGGTCTCGGCGACGAAGTAGTCGACGCCCGCCTCGACCGCCCAGCCCACCTGTTCGTCAAAGATCCGCTCCACCTCCTTGATCGAGCGCTTGTCGGCCGGATCGTAGATGTTGGTGTTGCACAGGTCCCCGGCGAACAGCGTTCCAGTTTTGCGCGCCACCGACTTGGCGATCTTGAGCGCCGCCCGGTTCATCGGCACCAGATCCTTCTCGCGCCCGATGACCCGCAGCTTCTCGCGATGCACATAGTAGGTGAGCGCCTGGGTCACGTCCGAGCCGGCGTGCACGAAGTCCAGGTGCAGCTGCTCCACCACCTCGGGGTGATCGAACAGCACCTCGGGCACGAAGGCGCCCGCCTGCAGGTAGCCGCGCCGCTCGAGCTCGAACACGTACCCTTCCGCGCAGATCACCGCCCCGCGGCTCAGTCGGGCGATGAGATCGCGCTCCTGCCCGCGAGCCTTGCCGCGGGGCGCAGCGCGCGCGGGCTTTCGGGACGATTTGGCGGTGGCAGCCATGCGATGTCTCCAGCTTGTGGGGTCTTGTTTGCGCGACCCTCGGGCGCGCTATTCTAAAGCCCATGAGCACGAACGCACCCCCCTCCTCCGTTGGCGCAGCGCGGTGTGCCGCGCCCGAGCCCCTGCGGCAGCACGTGGCCTCGCTCCTGGCGGCCTGCAAACCCGGTTTCGCCCTCCCGGGTGCGTTCTTCACCGATGAGCGGCTGTATGCGGCCGAGCTCGAATACCTCTTCGGCCGTCACTGGCTGTTCGTGGCCTGCGAGGCCGAAATTCCCGAGGGCGGCGACTACCGCACTTTCCAGATCGGTCCCTGGCCGATTTTCATTCTGCGGCGCGACGACGGCTCGATCGCCGCTTTCCACAACACCTGCCGGCATCGCGGCTCGCGCATCCTGCAGCAGGATTCCGGCATTGCCGGGGCGACGCTGCAGTGCCCGTACCATCGCTGGACCTACGACCTCGAGGGCCGGGTCATCGGCTGCGGCGCCACCGGCGAGGCCCCGGCGGCGCAGCGGCGCCTGAAGCCGGTGCACGTGAGGACACTCGCCGGTCTCATATTCGTGTGCCTGGCGGATGAGCCGCCGGCGGATTTCGACGACATGCGAGAGCGCATGACGCCGTATCTCGCACCCCACGCTCTGGCGCGGGCCAAGGTCGCGAAGCAGGTCGACGTCATCGAGCACGGCAACTGGAAGCTCACCATCGAGAATAACCGCGAATGCTTCCATTGCGCCGGGCATCCGGAGCTCTTGTGCTCGCTGTTCGATTTTTTCGGCGAGCTCGACGTGGAGCGCATGTCCGCGCAGGAGCGCGCGACCTACGCGCGCTACCAGAGCGCCCGGCCGGTGCAGGAAGCGATCTGGGCGCGCGCGGGGCTGCCGTGGCAGGAGATCGAGCAGCTGCACGGCCGGCCGACCGCTTTTCGCACCGAGCGGCTGGTGCTGGACGGCGCCGGTGAGTCGATGACCCCGGATACCCGCGTCGCCTCACGCCGCCTGTTGGGGGATCTCAAGGAGTCGCGCCTGGGGACACTGCACTTTCACACCCAGCCGAACGCCTGGTTCCATTTCCTCTCCGACCATGCGCTCACCTTCGCCACGCTGCCGCTCGAGCGCGGACGCACGCTGGTGCGCAGCACCTGGCTGGTGCACGCCGACGCGCAGGAAGGTCGCGACTACGATCTGGAGAAGCTCACCAGCGTATGGAACGCCACCAACGCCCAGGACGCAGCGTTCGTCGAGGAAACGCAGCGCGGCGCCTCCAGCCCCGCCTACGAGCCCGGCCCGATTGCCGCCAGCGAATACATGGTGAAGCTGTTCCACGTCTGGTACGAAGAGCGCCTGCGCGCCGAATTACGGCTGTAGAGAGCGCCTACGCCAATGGCTTGCCGGCCATGTCCAGGTGCAGCTCCTTGCCGCGGTAGGGGTGGCGCGCGATGAGCTCCTCGTTGAGCTCGACGCCGAGCCCGGGCTCGGTCGGCGGGATCACGTACCCCGCCTCCCAGCGGATGGGTTTGACGAGCACCTCGGCATGAAACCCCTGCCAGCGCTCGATACCCTCGAGGATCAGGAAGTTCGGGCTGCAGGTGGCGAGCTGGATATTGGCGGCGCCCACGACCGGCCCGCAATACAGGTGGGGCGCGAGCTGCACATGGTGCACCTCGGCGAGCGCCGCGATCTTCTTCGCCTCGAGGATCCCCCCGACGCGCCCCAGGTTCATCTGCAGGATGGCCGCGGCCCCTGCGCCGAGCACCCGCGCGAAATCGTACTTGGTGGCGAGGCGCTCGCCGGTGGCGATCGGGATGCTGGTGGCGCGCGCCACGCGCGCCATTTCCTCGGGCGCATCCGGCGGCACCGGTTCCTCGAACCACAGAGGATCGTAGGGCTCGAGGCGCCGCGCGAGGCGAATCGCACCCGCGGCGGTCATCTGCCCGTGCGTGCCGAACAGCAGGTCGGCATCCGAGCCCACGGCGGCGCGCAGCTGGCGCATGAAGCGCTCGCACAGATCGAGCGCCGCGAGCGACAGCTGCCGGCCGTCGAAGGCCGAGTAGGGTCCGGCCGGATCAAACTTCAAGGCGGTGAAGCCCTGCGCGAGGTACTCGACGGCGCGCTCGGCGGCGAGATCCGGGTCCTGGTACACGTCGCTCCGGTCCCCGGGACGCGCGTAGATATAGGTGTAGGTGCGCAGCCGCTCGTGCACCCGGCCCCCGAGCAGGTTGTAGACGGGCTGGTTCGCTTCCTTGCCGATGATGTCCCAGCAGGCCATCTCCAGGGCGCTCAGCACCGCCATCAGCGACAGGTCCGGATGCTGGGTGTAGCCGGCCGAGTACACGCGCCGCCACATCCTCTCGATGTGGTGCGGGTCCTCGCCCGCGAGGTAGCGCTCGAAGACATCGCTGAGCATGCGCGTCACCACCTCGGGATGAAACGGCACGCAGTAGGCTTCGCCCACCCCATGCACGTTGCCGTCCGTGGTGAGCTTCACGAACACGAAGTAGCGCCCGCCGACGCCGGGGGCCGGGTTGCCGGCGATGAAAGTCCTGATGTCAGTCAGTCTCATCGCCCGGTGCTTTAGCACAGATGAGCGAGTATGACTACGTCATCGTAGGCGCCGGCTCCGCCGGGTGCGTGCTCGCCAACCGCCTGAGCGCGGGCGGCGAGCATCGCGTGCTGCTGCTCGAGGCCGGCGGCAACGACCGCTCGATGTGGGTCCGGGTGCCGATCGGCTACGGCCGCACCTTCAACGATCCCCGTTTCAACTGGATGTACCAGGCGCAGCCGGATCCCGCGCTCGACAACCGCCGCGCCTTCTGGCCGCGCGGTAAGGTACTGGGCGGGTCGAGCTCCATCAACGCCATGGTGTACGTGCGCGGGCAGCCGGCGGACTTCGACGACTGGCGCGCGGCGGGCAATCCCGGCTGGTCCTGGAGCGAGCTGCTCCCCTACTTCAGGAAGCTCGAGGATCACGCGTGGGGCGCTTCCGAATTCCACGGCGCCGGAGGTCCGGTGCACGTGAGCGACGTGTCGGCGAGCGTGCACCCCTTGTGTACGAGCTTCCTCGAGGCGTGCGCCAGCGTCGGCATCGCACCCACCCGCGACTTCAACGGTGCGCAGGCCGAAGGCGCGGGCCTGTGGCACGTCACCATCAAGGATGGCGTGCGCGTCTCGAGCGCCAATGCGTACCTGCGGCCGGTGTGGCGGCGCGCCAATCTCGAGGTGCGCCTGCGCTCGCACGCCACGCGGGTGTTGTTTTCGGGCTCGCGCGCGGTAGGGGTGGAGTACCTGCGCGCCGGTCAGCGGCAGCAGGCGCGCGCGCGCCTGGAGGTGCTGCTGGCGGCCGGTGCGGTCAACTCGCCGCAACTGCTCGAGCTCTCGGGCGTCGGCGACGCGCAGCTGCTGCGGCAGTTCAATATTCCGGTCATCGCCGACTCGAGCGCCGTCGGGCGCGGCCTGCAGGACCACCTCGCGGTGTCGTATTTCTACCGCTCGCGGGTGCCGACCCTGAACGATCAGCTGGCGCCCTTTCTCGGCAAAGTCAAAGCGGCGCTCACCTACGCGCTCGGGCGGCGCGGCCCGCTCGCCATGAGCGTCAATCAGGCCGGCGCCTTCCTGCGCAGCCGCGCGGAGCTGACGCGCCCGAACCTGCACATCTACTTCAACCCGGCCAGTTACAGCACCACCACCATCGGCGCCAACCGGCGCCTGCTGAACCCCGACCCGTTTCCGGGGTTCCTGATGTCCTTCAACACCTGCCGGCCCACCAGCCGCGGCAGCGTGCATATTCGCTCTAGCGATCCGCTCGACAGTCCCGCCATCGTCCCGAATTCCCTCGCCACCGAAGCGGACCTGCGGGACGTGTACGACGGGGCGCGGATCCTGCGGCGCCTCGCCGCCGCCCCGGCGCTCGCGCAAGTGACCGAGAGCGAGCGCGAGCCCGGTGCGCGGGTGCAGTCCGATGCGGAGGTGCTCGCGGACTTTCGCCGCCGCGCCGGCTCGGTGTTCCACGCCTGCGGGACCTGCGCCATGGGCTCGGATCCGCGCACCTCGGTGGTCGATCCGCGGCTGCGGGTGCGCGGGGTCAGCGGCCTGCGCGTGGTGGACGCCGCCATTTTCCCGAACATAAGCTCAGGCAATATCAACGCCCCGACCCTCATGACGGCGGAAAAGGCCGCGGATCTCGTTCTCGAAGACAGCTCCGCCGCGGTAGCGTAACCTGAGTCTGTGAGCATGCAGAGCCAGACCCCGTGAGCGAGCTACAGTCGGCCGTGGCATCCGACACCGCGGCGCTGGGCGTTGCGCCGCTGCAGTCCGCCTCCCTCATGGAGCGCTGGTACGTGCTCATCATGATGTGTCTGGTCTACACCCTCAGCATCGCCGACCGCTACGTGGTGTCGACGGTGCTGGAGCCGATCCGGCTCGAGCTGCATCTCACCGACAAGGGTGTCGCCTGGCTCACGGGTGCGGCATTCGGACTGTTCTACATCGTGTTGGGGTTCCCGCTGTCCTGGCTCATCGACCGCAAGAACCGCCGCAACATCGTCGCGCTCTGCCTGGTGCTGTGGTCGATGATGACTGCCGTGTGCGGGCTCGCGCGGACCTCGTGGGAGTTTTTCTTCGCCCGCGTCGGAGTCACCGTCGGAGAAGCCGGCGGCACGCCGGGTGCAAATTCGCTGCTCTCCGCCTACTTTCCCGCCACGCGGCGCGCCATGGCGCTCACGGTGTTCTCCCTCGGCGCGCCGATCGGCGCCTGGGTGGGCTACAACGTCGCCGGCGCCATCGCCGATCACTACGGCTGGCGCGCGGTGTTCTTCGCGCTCGGGGTCCCGGGCGTGCTGGCCGGGTTCGCGGTGTGGCTCACGGTGCGCGAGCCGCGGCGCGGATGTCTCGATGCCGGCGACGACGGCGAGGCGCCATCGGTGCTCGAGACGATGCGCTTCCTGTGGCAGCAGCGCTCCGCGGTGCATGTGATGATGGGCAGTGCGGTGTGCGCGCTGTGGGGCTGGGGGCTCATGTTCTGGACACCGGCCTTCCTGCAGCGCACCTACCACATGAGCGTCGGCGAGGCGAGCGTCGTGACACAGAACATGCACCTGTGGGGGGGAGGTCTCGCGACCGTCGTGACCGGCGTCCTGATGGCCCGCAGCGGCATGACCGATGCGCGTCGCATCGTGTGGCTGCTCGCCGGCGGTATCGGCCTCGCAACTCTCGCCTCGGGGGTGGTGTACTACACCCGCGACCTCGCGCTTGCCAAGGCGATGTTGTGGATCTTCATCCCCGCGATCTACTTCTATATCGGTCCCGGCTTCGGGCTGCTCAACAATCTGGCGCAGTGCCGCATGCGGGCGATGTTCTGCGCCATGGTGCTGTTTCTGGCGAATCTCGGCAATCTGGTCATCGCACCTCCGCTGATCGGCTCCCTGAGCGACTGGTTCGCGCCCAATCACGTCTCCAATGCCGAGTCGCTGAGGCTGGCGATGCTGTGCCTGGTGCCCACCGGATTGTGGGCCACCGCGCACCTGTTTCTCGCTGCGCGCGACATCCTCAAGGACCAGGAGCGCGCGCGGAGCTTTCCGCTCTAGCGATGCCCCGCACACCCTGCGCGCCGGCGGCCGCCGGTGCGGCTGTCAGGCGATCAGCGCCCTGCCACGCCATGCAAAACGTAATATGTTATCTGTAGCCGGTCGGAGACGTCGGAGATGCCTGACGGGCGACTCCGCTGTCAGCCGACTCAGGGAAGGGGCTTTGTCGGTCTTGGCGCGCGCAACTGCGTCGCTATGCTTCCGGCAATGGAAGCTATAACAACGGTCTGGCTCGTAAAGCCGGAAGCTCCGCGGGGCGCTGAGAGCATTGACATCATGCGTCGGGCGATCGAAGAAGATGGCGCTCGACCCGGCAGCCTGATCGGTGAATGCCTCGAGGTCGCTCGGGCGCGCGGGCTCAGCGAGGAAGAGACCTACGTATTTCTCGCTTATCAGGCGCTCTTGCGGCTGGAAGAAGCGCAGCAGCGACACATATACCTGAGCGACATCGCCCCGTTCGTCGAACGCGCCGCCTCGCAGCCAGCTGCCCCGGCGCGCAAGGCGCCGAGCATCACGGCACGGTTCGGGACGCACGTGAAGCGGCTCGCGCACGGTGCGGTTGAGCAGGCTTTGCATATCGAGCGGGCGGTAGCCGAGCACGTGCGAATCGCCCCTGCGCAGGAGTCGAGACTGAAGGCACCGGCCCGCGCGGCCGGGGGCGTGCACCCCACGGCGGCGCGTTAAGGGGCGTCTTTACCCCTTTGCCGGCCGCTGCCGCCGGCGGGTCGCGAGCCGTGGCCGGACCCTCACCTGTGCGACGTCAAGGTGACCCGCCCGACCTGGGCGCCTGGCCAACCTCGGACATTCGCTTTCAGTAAATCGGCCGGGCTATGTGCCGAACACCGGCGCGCGCGAGCCGCACGGCGGCCCCGGTGTCAGACCGAAACCTCCTGCGCGCCAGCCCGCACGGCGACCCCGGTGTCAGGCCCCCCCGTATCGCTGCCGGAGCCTTCGGCGCTCGGGTTGTTCGGCTTCGGCCCGATATCACGTACGCTCGCCGCTCCCGCTGTGATTTGAAAGGCAGAGAACTATGCAACTCGGGCTGCCCCGCATACTCAGCGTCAACGCGGGATTCATGGACACTGCGGCTTATCTCGCACTGAAGGGTCTTTTCACAGCCCACGTCACCGGCAATTTCGTCACCCTGGGCGCCGCGCTCGTCTTGGGAACCTCAGGCGCGCTTGCCAAAGTTCTCGCCCTGCCGGTCTTCTGCATCGTCGTGCTCCTCGCGAGATTTTCCTCGCATGGCCTCCGCGTCCGCTCTCGTCCCATACTGAGCACTTTGCTGCTGGCGCAGCTCCTGCTGTCGATTCTCGGTGCGCTGCTCGCCACCTCGTTTGGGCCATTCGACAATGCAGACGGGTATGTGGCGCTGCTGACCGGCATGATCCTGGTCGCCACCATGGCGATTCAAAACACCGCTCATCGGGCTCATCTGGCAAGCGCGCCGCCGTCGACGATCATGACGGGTACTACCACCCAGATCATGATGGACCTCGGGGACCTGATGCAGGGGTTGGCGCCCGAGAGGGCAAACGCCACCAGGGCGCGGCTCACGCAGATGATGGTGAGCGTTCTGGCCTTCGCGCTGGGCTGCACGCTCGGTGCACTCCTTTACGCGTGGCTCAGCGTCCTGTGTCTGTGGGTACCCCCGGCTCTGCTCATCGGTGCGCTCCTGATGCGCAAGGCGCTCGCCGAGGCTGACATGCAGCGATGATCCGCGGCCGCTCGCTACATGGCGCCGCGCACCCTAGCCGCCGTTACATCAACTCAACCGAACAAAGCAAAGAACTCCACAGGAATCAGCGCGCTTCTCGCACCCAGGAACGGGAGCCTTGGAACACTGAAGCGACGCAGCCCGCTGACAATAATTGATCAGTGTGTCTGCCCCGGGGGACGTGCTTTCTAACAGACACGCAGGATCTCTCGAATCGGGAGCTATTCTCCGGACACGCGCATCGGCGAGTGAGAGCGGGTGGGTGTGATGGACACTAAAGCAGAAGGTCTCCGGAGCTGGAGTCGCCAGTCTCATCACATAACGCGTAGGCTCTCTGTGTTGGGCGTGGCGTGGGCGAGCGCGCTGGCCGTTCAGATCGCGACGCCCGCGGTCGCCGGCCCTCGCGAGCAGGCCCAACGCATCTACGAACGCATAGCCGGCGTGCCGCCGTCGGCCGCAGTCCTCGACCAGATGGCCGCCAAGACTGCGGCCGGAGACCTGGCCGGGGCGGCTGCCATCGCCACCGACGCACCCACGTTCTACAGCGTCACCCTCAAGAACCTCGTCACTCCGTGGACCAACCGGGACCAGACCGTGTTCGCTCCACTGAATGACTACACGGCCACCGTAATCGGCATGGTTCGCGATGACGTGCCATTCAATACAGTCCTCTCTGCGGACATTCTCTATACGAGCAACGCCAGCGGCCTGCCAGCGCCTTCCGCGGGCAACAATGATCACTATGCGATGGCGGAGGCGAACGGTGTCGACCTGAAGGCGACGCTGGTCGCGACTACGCAGTCCACCGTTTACGGCCTCCCGGTCGAAGCGGCCTCGGGAATCTGGACGACGCGGGGCGGCTCCTCGGCTTTCTTCATCATGGGCACGAACCGCGCCCAGTTCCGCTTCACGATGATCAATCACCTCTGCCACGACATGGAGACGGTGATGGACAACACGCGCCCCACCGACCGCATCCGGCAGGATGTCGCGCGTACGCCGGGGGGCGACAGCCGCATCTTTCTGAACAACTGCGTGGGCTGCCACAGCGGATTGGATCCGATGGCCCAGGCCTTCGCGTATTACAACTACGACACGACCGGCAAGCAGCTCCTCTATACGGCGAACATGGTGCAGCCGAAGTACCTGATCAATTCGCAGAACTTCGGTGACGGCTTCGTTACCCCGGACAACAGCTGGTCGAACCGCTGGCGCGACGGGCCGAACGCCACCCTCGGTTGGGACGGCACGCTTCCGGGCAGCGGCGTGGGCGCCAAATCCCTCGGGCAGGAGCTGGCCGCGAGCGACGCGTTCGCGCAATGCCAGGTCACCAAGGTGTTCCAGACGGTGTGCTTCCGGGCTCCGACGAGCACGTCCGACCAGACGACGGTCGCCGCGATCAAGGCTAACTTCAAGGCGGGCGGCTACAAGCTCAAACAGGTCTTCCAGCAATCCGCCGCCGCGTGCGCGGGGCAGTAGGCCAAGGAAAAAGGAGAGCCGCCATGAACGCGGAGCATCTCGTGAACGGGTTCGAACTCATTCCTGGCGGCCTGCGCGCGCTGAAGAGCCTGCCAGTCCTTGCGTTGACCCTGCTTCTGATCACGGTCGCGGCTTGCAGCCGCTTGCCACTCGCCTCCCCTGACAACACCGTTACCGGTTCCGGGCCAGGGACGGGTCCGGGCCCAGGCGCAGGCGGCGGCAGCGGCGGCACCGGCTACAGCGGGCCCGCGGCTGCGAATGCCGACGTGCTCTCGTTCCAGACCAATCTCTGGGTGAACATCAGCGGCTCCGATCGTTGCGGCGGCTGCCACCAGGCAGGCGGTCAGGCACCGCTGTTCGCGCGTTCGGACGATGTCAACCTCGCGTACCAGGCGACCGGCCCGCTGGTGAATTTCACCGACCCCACCCAGTCGGAGCTCGTTCTCAAGGTCGGCGGCGGTCATAACTGCTTCCTGGCGAGCGCGCAGGACTGCGCCAACATGATGACTACGTGGATCAAGAGCTGGATCGGCGGTACATCGAGCGCGGCTGCGGGTATTGTTCTCACGCCGCCGCCCGACCAGAGTGTCGGCGGCAGCAAGCTCTTCCCGGCAGACTCGAGTCAGTTCCAGGCTCTGATCTGGTCGCCCATCCTGAGGCGGTTCTGCAGCGATTGCCACCGTCCCGATGCGGCTACGCCCCAGACACCGTACCACGCGAGCTCGGATCCTGCCCAAGCCTATATCGCGGCCCAACCGAGGTTGAATCTCAATACCCCGAGCCAGTCGCGCTTCGTCGTCAGGCTCCGTGATCAGTTCCACCACTGCTGGGCGACGGCCGCCGGCGGCGCGCCCGACTGCCCGGGAAGTGCCGCGGCAATGCTGGCCGCGATCACCTCCTATGCGGACCAGATTCCGGTAACGAACGTCGATCCGACGCTCGTGCTCTCCAGAGCGCTCTCCCTCAAGCAGGGGACGCCCGCCTCGGGCGCCAGCCGCTACGAGGCCAACCTCATCGCGAAGTACGAGTTCAAGACGGGCAGCGGCAGCACGGCCTATGACACGAGCGCAGTCGCGCCGGGGGCGGACCTCACGCTCACGGGCATCGGCTGGGTCAGTGGATGGGGCATCAGCATCGGCGCCGGCGGCTCGGCGCAGGCGTCCGCCTCCGCCTCCCAGAAGCTCGCGCAGATGATCCAGTCGACAGGCGAGTACTCCATCGAAGTGTGGGCAACACCGGCCAACGTTGCCCAGTCGAATGCCTATATCGTTACGTACTCGGGCGACAATACCCACCGCAACATGACCCTCGGACAGCATGCCATGCAGTACGAGGCCCGCACACGCAGCAGCAACACGGACAACAACGGCGCTCCGGCGCTGCTGACCTCGGCGACCGGCGTGTTCGCACAGGCGTCCCTGCAGCACGTCGTGTTGACCTACGACGCCGTAAACGGACAGCAGATCTACGTGAACGGCAAGTACACGGGCGATGCGGATCCCGGCAAGGGAGGGACCCTCGGCAATTGGGACGGCACGTTCGCGCTCGTGCTCGGGAACGAGACCACCGGCCAGAGGCAGTGGCAGGGTGTCATCAAGTTCGCCGCGATTCACAGTCGTGCACTCACGGCTGCCCAGGTCCAGCAGAATTTCGCCGCCGGGGTGGGCGAGCGCTATTACTTGCTGTTCAACGTGAGCTCCCTGACGGGCGTGCTGCAGTCCTTCATCATGATGGAAGCCAGCCAGTACGACTCTTACAGTTATCTGTTGCGAAAACCCCGGTTCATCAGCCTGGACCCGAATGCGACGCCGGCGAACATTCCGATCAGCGGCATTCGCATCGGTGTGAACGGTACGATTGCGAGCGTCGGGCAGTCGTATGTAACGGTGAACGCCACCGTCGGCTCCCCGAACTACACTTTCGCGAGCGGTCAGCTGCTGTCGAACGTCGGGGCGGTGATCGCCGCCGACAGGGGAGCGGACAGCGACATCTTCTTCCTCTCGTTCGACCAGCTCGGCTCCAACTTACACCCCTTCGTCGGACCGACTATCAGCAACCCGCCGATGACGGCCGACAACACGCCGCGACCGGACTTCGGCATTGCGACCTTCGAGAGGGTGAATCGCTCCATGTCTGCCATCACAGGTGTGCCGATCACGAACCCGACGGTCTCGACACTGTACAACTCGGAGCAGCAATCGCTGCCCCCCGCGTCGCGGATCGACGCGTTCCTGACGGCCCAACAGACGGCCATCACGCAGCTGGCCACGGCATACTGCGGACAGCTGGTCGATACACAGTCGTTGCGTGATGCCTTCTTCGGACCCGGACTCGACGCCAGCATCACTGCGACCTCGGCGGCGTTCTTCGGCGCGGCCATGCCGAATACGACCAACCGCGGCATCGTGATCAACGCGCTGATTGCGAACGCGATCGGTACCAACGTCGACACCACCGCGGCAACCGCCGCGCACAACGAGCTCGACGCGCTGCTCACCCGAATCCCGACTCTGAGCGCCACTGCAACCGTGTCCCAGGCTACCAAGGCGGCCTGCACGGCCGTGCTCGCCAGCGCCGCGGTGACTCTGCAGTAACGGGGATAAGGAGAGAACCCACATGTTCATTCGCAAAAAGCCTGCGCGGCCCCGTGCTCTGGGCGAGCCGCTCCTGCACGAGAACCACAAGCGTCCCGTCACGCGGCGCGACTTCGTTTCAGCAGGATTGCTCAGCGCCCCCGCGGTCATCATGGCGCCCGCGTGGCTGGCAGCGGTGCTCAGGTCCGGCAACGCGAACGCGCTGTCGACCGACATGCAGGCGCTGCTCGCGGCGAATCAATGTAACGTACCATCGGCAGTAGCTGCGATCTTCGGTGTTCCCTTCATCTGTTTCGATCTCGCCGGTGGGGCCAACCTCGTCGGCTCCGAGGTGCTCGTGGGCGTGCAGGGAGGCCAGAGCAACCTGCTGTCGGCCGCAGGCTACGCGAAGCTCGGCTTGCCCGGCAACATGCTGCCGACTTCGAGCGGCTTCATCAGCAACGCGCTCGGATTGCTCTGGCATTCGGATGGCGCCATCCTGAGAGGCATTCTCAGCAAGGCGACCACTCCGGTGACCGCTGCCGGTACGAACGGAGCGGTGATCTGCGCGCTGTCGCAGAACGATACCGGCAACAATCCGCACAATCCCATGTACGGCATCGCCAAGGCCGGTGCGAAGGGCAAACTCCTGACTCTGATCGGCAGCCAGTCGACGGTATCGGGCGGCAACTCGGCGGCGCCGACGGCCCTGATCGACCCGACATTGCAGCCGACGAAGATCAGCCAGCCGAGCGACGCCGTTGCCCTGGTCAAGTCAGGCAGTGGCACGGGCGACCCCCTTGCCGTGGCGGTCCTCGAGTCCGTGACCCGCATCAGCGGCGGCACCACGCCCTACAACCCGAACGCAACGGATCCGACTGCGGCATTCACGGGGAAACTCGCACGCCCGGCGCCGACCAGCGCGGGACTTGAGTTCTACACTGACCCGGCCGCCGATGCGAACCTCAAGAACCAGGTCCGCTGCGCCTACGTGAGGACGGCGAACACAGCGGATGCATTCGGGAGTTCCTCGGCGCTGGATCCGACGCAGGATGTCAACATCATCGGCGGCGCCTCGCCGATCTTCACTGCGACGGACTTCGCGGATTCAGACATCGCGAAGACGGCCACTGTCATGAAGCTGGTGCTCAACGGGTACGCCGGTGCGGGCACCATCACCCTCGGTGGCTTCGACTATCACGACAGCACCCGGGCCACCGGCGAGACCCGCAACTTCAAGGCGGGCCAGATGATCGGCGCCGTCCTCGAGTATGCACAGCGGGTCGGCTCTCCGGTGATGATCTACGTGTTCAGCGACGGCTCCCTCAGCGCAACCAGCTCGATCGACGGCAGCACTGCCGGCCGCGGCAAGCTCGGGTGGCAAGGCGACAACCAGGACACGGCATCGACTTTCTTCCTCGTCTACAGCCCGAAGGGCCGGCCACAGCTCCTCAACGGCGCGGCGAGCCAACAGATTGGCTACTTCAGCGCCGACGGTTCGGTCGTGCCGACTTCCAGTCCGGCTGCGAACGCCGTGAACCAGCTCGTGCAGGTGGTCATTCTCAATTACATGGGACTCCTCGGGACCAGCAGCCAGTTCTCCACGCTGTTGCCGATGCAGGGTCTGGGCTCGGCGGCGGCACAGGCCGCCTTGACCGCGTTCGCGCCGATAGTATGAGCCCGTAATACGAGGCGCCCATTTCAGTGCACCGCGCAGGGCGCTTGCTCTGCTGCCGTGGAGCGACTCTGTTTTGCGGTCGAGCGATCCCGCGCACCCCACGGCCTGCGGTACACTTCTGATCGGGGAGCTCGGGACTGACCCGCGGGAGCGCGGCAACGATCCTGATCCTCCATGCAAGCGCCGGGGGATCCATGAAACTACGCTATAAAATCCTGGGCGTTCTGGTAATGCTCGTGGCACTGGGGGCGCTGTCGCTGGCGCTTGCAATGAGCCACACGTCCGCCTGCGGCCCGGCGCCCTCACCTCCTGCTGGCGTCACCCTGATGAAGGGCATTGTCCATCGTTGCTACGGTTCACCCGACCTCCTCAGGTATGAGGACATTCCCAAGCCTACCCCCGCGGATAATGAAGTCCTGGTCAAGGTGCACGCGGCGTCAGTCAATCCGCTCGATTGGCACTACCTGGAGGGCACCCCGTACCTCGTGCGCATGGACGCCGGCTTCGGAAAGCCCGAAAACCCGCGGCTGGGCGTCGACTTCGCAGGGACTGTCGAGGCGGTCGGGAAGAGCGTCAAGCGGTTCAAGCCAGGCGACGAGGTCTTCGGCGGGAGGTCCGGGGCCTTTGCCGAGTACGTCACCGTCCGCGAGGAACGGGCGGTCGCGCTGAAACCGAGCAACGTTTCATTTGAGCAGGCAGCTGCCGTACCGATCGCAGGAATCACCGCGTTGCAGGCTCTGCGCGACAAGGGACATATTCACGCCGGCCAGAAGGTCCTGATCAACGGTGCTTCGGGGGGTGTGGGTACGTTCGCCGTGCAGATCGCCAAGTCATTCGGCGCAGAGGTGACCGGCGTATGCAGCACACGGAATGTCGATATGGTCCGGTCGCTCGGCGCTGATCACGTCATCGACTACACCCGGGAGGATTTCACCCAGGGCGCGCAACACTACGACCTGATTGTGGACAACGTCGGAACCCACTCCTTGCTGGCATACAAGCGCGTCCTGAATCCCAACGGCATCTACGTCATGATCGGCTCGACCACCCCCGGTAACTGGTTCGGGTGGCTGGCGACACCGCTCCAGGCCCTGGTGCTGTCGCCGTTCATGAGCCAGAAGGCCGGCATGATGCTGGCGGACCTCGGCAAGGAAGACCTGGCCACCTTGGGCGAGCTCATGCGGTCCGCTAAGGTGACGCCTGTCATCGACAGGCGTTACAAGCTCAGCGAGGCCCCCGAGGCGCTGCGGTATCTGGAAGCAGGGCACGCCCGAGGGAAGGTCGTACTGAGTGTGGAATAGACCATCAAGACCTCGCAGCGCTATCCGAGGGCACTGATATGCACCATTCCCGTCTCTGCGCCGTGCTGATCGACTGCCGCACCTCCGATCTGGACGGCGCCGCCCGTTTCTGGGGCGAGGCGCTGGGTCGCCCCGTGGATCCCGGCCATCCGGGCAGCCGCGGCAACTACCGCATGCTGCACACCCCGCCCGACGAGCCTATCGTGGAGATCCAGCGCGTCGAGCACGAGAGCCGGGTCCACATCGACGTCGAGACGGACGACATCGCTGCCGAAGTGGCGCGCCTGACTAAGCTGGGAGCCAAGGTGGTGGAACGCCTCGAGCGCTGGGTGGTGATGGAGGCTCCGACCGGCCAACGCTTCTGCGTCGTTACGGTGCAACGTCCGGGTTTCCCGAAGAACGCGAACCGCTGGGACTAGCCACTCGCGAGCCTGATCCTTCGGCGCGGGTGGCCATCCGACGGGGCCATCTGCGTGAAAACGTTCTTCGAGCGAGGTTTCGGCGGCGTTCACAACCTGCCGGTGTCGCCGCTCGAGACGATCCGGGCGCTGGTTAAAGCCGCCCATACGGCGGGGCTCCCGGGCCAGCGGACGGCACCCGGATAGAGTCCCTCGATTGATACGCGCCGGCGGGCTGCGGGGTTTCACCATAGCTGCGAAAAAAGGTCTCAACCCTGAAACTCAGTGAGCCGGCTACGCGTATCAACCCCTGTGACGCGCGAGAATGACTACGCCAGAAAAGTGCGATGACCGATTCCCTGTCAGCCGCCGTGATCGGTGCGATCGTCGGCTATCTCATCGCGCGGCACTGTCCCGAGATCGAGGGGTTCCTGCACCTACTCATCGGCTGAAACGAGGTTGTGACCATGTGGACTGAGCCTCTGCTCCCTGTAATGGCCCTCCTGATTCCGATTATCTCGGTCACGGTGAGTTTGGGTGCATTGATCGTCTGGATCGTGGTGTGGTACCGGCGCAGGATGCGCGAGATTGACTGCCGCCATAAGGAGCGGATGGCGGCCATCGAGAAGGGCCTGGAGCTGCTGCCGGAGCCAGTTGCGCAGCCCGAGCAGATGGCGCCGCGCTCACGCTATCTGCTGCGCGGTCTGATCTGGCTCGGTATCGGCCTCGCCCTCACATTTGGCGTGCACGACCGGTTTGGGAGTCAGACGGGATCATTCGGCTGGATCGCGGTCGCCGTCGGCGCTGCCTATCTCATCTACTATTTTGTGGAAGGGCACAGCACGGCAGGCCCGAAGCGCGAAGCGCCCGCGTCCGGTAGCGATCAGACGCCTTAAGGAGAGTGAAAACATCGGGGTCGGACGAAACGGGCGATGCGACGCCGTGTTGACCGATGCCAGAGCCTTGGAGCTCGTGCGCTCGGAGCGCCGCGATGAGGCGATCGCCCTGCTACTGCCTGCCTTCCGACGCAAGGTTTTTGGGTTGGCGTACAGCTTTCTTCGCGACCGTGAGGCGGCAGAAGACGTGACCCAGGACGTGTTCATCAAGGTCTGGCGGGCTCTGCCCGGGTTTGACGGCCGCGCCTCGTTGTCCACGTGGATTTACGCGATTGCCCGAAACGCGAGCTTGTCAGCGCTCCGTGCACGACGCTCGCAGTCCTCTCTCAGCGATCCGGACGTGATGGACGCGGTGGAAGCGATCGATCCTGCTCCATCAGCCGATGACATCGTCGACCGTGCTGCGCTCCTGCGGCTCGTCGATCAGCTCCCCACGAAGCAACGGCAAGTCATCATGCTCTTCTACATGGAAGAGCAATCCCACGAGGGGGTAGCTAATATGCTGGCGATGCCCGTTGGAACAGTGAAAACGTTGCTGCATCGCGCGCGCGCCCGGATGAGCGCTGCCGCCGGCAAATGAGTGCGACCGCATGAGCACACCTGATTCCGAACTCGACAAGCACCTGCGGGCGCTCTTCAGTGGCCTCGACACAGGAGCAGACTTCGACGCCCGGCTCATGGCACGTTTGCGAGCCGAATCGCAGATAGGCGCCACCGAGCGGGCTATGCTCGCACGGCAGCAGGAACGGGTACGTTATCGGAGAGCCCTTTCGGAGCTGCAGAACTGGCGTAGGTCGATGCTGCGCCTGCTGACGCTCGACACGCTGGGAATCGCACTCTTGCTGGTGGTTGCCGTAGTCACGGCTTGGCCGCGTCTCAGCCGGGATGTCATGGGCATTTCGCGTCAGTACGGCCCATACATCGTGACGTTGCTCAGTGTCCTGATCGCAGCCGTGCCGCTCCTGGGAATGTGGGCAGAGCAGACTCGCAGACCGATCCGGTTGCTCTGAGTCGGGTGGATGCACTGCGAGGCTCGATCTACTCGACATCGGGAACCGCGGAAAACGCCCCGCGAGGCTTGTCGCTGGCGGGGCTTCGCTGCATAGTGCGCTCCCTTGTGCCACACGCGACGGACGTCGAGCGCCTGGAGCAGGCGCTCGGAGGTGCAGTCGATCCGCGCATCATCGAGGTCTGCCGGCTGGAAGGCCGCGCACTCGTCACGTTGGATTTGGACTTCGCCAATATTCATCGCTAGCCGCCCGGTCGGTACGCCGGGGTCATGGTCCTCCGGCTCGGTACACAGGCTCCGGACCTGTCACCGCTGCATTGGCGAACGCGATCGCGTTGCTGCAGCGGGAGGCGCTGAGCGGTCGATTGTGGATCGTCGAGGCGGGCCGCGTGCGCATCCATGATTGAGGTGGTCATTCCCACACCCTGCCGCGCATGCGCGGTGTCGGGAGTGGTTCCGCAGAAACGAGAACACTCGTGGGACCACCGGAGGTTTTCGGCACCCTGAA
>Ga0209805_1000687_pt1 | contig 20925 bp, 23 predicted proteins | sample GraSoiAngelo_148_FD_185905 | JGI IMG/M metagenome (GOLD analysis project Ga0209805, IMG submission 185905) | Grasslands soil microbial communities from the Angelo Coastal Reserve, California, USA - 14_1009_09_20cm (SPAdes) (version 2) | ecosystem: Environmental > Terrestrial > Soil > Grasslands ...
TTGTTGCTGCGACGCTCGCTGCTTCCTCCGTGATTTGCTGTAGAAACGTCTCAGATTCTTGCCGCACTTGCTTTCGGCGAGCCGCGTCAATCATTCGATTACGCGCGACATGTAGCAGCCATGCTTCTGGTTTTTCCGGAACGCCTTCCGCTGGCCACCGCTTCAATGCCGCGATGAACGCGTCGCCGAGCGCGTCTTCCGCGCCGGCGACGTCGCCCGATCGTGCCGCGAGGTAGGCGATAAGTCGCCCATATGAATCTCGCGCAACGGTTTCAATTGCTGCATGGGTCGCTGATTCGCTCATGCTCCCTTCGCAGGCGCAACCATGAACCGATCGCCTAACAATGGACGCACCTCAATCGAGGCGAAACCGGCAGCAGGATGACGCGCAGCCCATTCCAACGCCGCATCCAGATCCGGCACGTCAATGATTCCGAAGCCGGCAAGAAACTCTTTCGTCTCAGCATAAGGACCGTCATGGACTTGGCGTTTTCCGTCGCGAATCGAAACAGTGGTCGCGTTTTTAGGCGAATCTAATCCGGCGCCGCCAATAAAAATGCCCGCTGCCTGCAGCGCCTCACCGTACGCTCTGCCAGCGGCCACGGCGGCCTTGTCATTGCGGCGATCGAAGTGTTCCAGTGATTGATGAACGAGTAATGCGTATTTCATAATGTTAGTTTCAGTTATTGTTTTTATTCGTTGTTCCTTAGCGGTCGCTCCACGACTGCTCGCCAGCCATCTGTTTGGTCGTGGCGTTGAGACGGTTGAAGAAGTTGGTCGTGGCGATACAGAGGATTAGGGCTGCGAGCGCCTTCTCGTCATAATACAGAATGGCTTCTTTCCATATTTCCTCCGGTACCGGATCGGATCGATCGCTAAGCCGCGTGACCGCTTCGGCAAGCGCCAGCGCGGCGCGCTCGGCCTCGGTAAAATAAGGCGCTTCCCGCCAGGCAGCTACAGCGAAGAGACGGTCGTCTGTCTCGCCGGCCTTCTTAAGCTCTCGGGAGCCCATATCCACACAGAGGCTACAGCCATTGATTTGGCTGGCGCGCAAGTGAACGAGATCGAGCGTGCGCTGGGGCACACCACTCTTTCTCACCGCCGCCACGACAGACATCAGAGGCTGCATCGCCTCAGGAATCAGCATCGCCGGGTTTTTCATTCGTGCTTGTATGGTTTTCATTTTTTGCTTTCTCTCCTCTTATTTCGTTTTTGTTATCGGGCCGGAATACTTCGCGGCCTCATAATGCTGACGTTTGGTGACTGCGCATTTCGACATTTTCCGAAAATTTTTCGCGGCAGTCTACGAGCGCCGCCTCTTACAAGGAACGGCGGCTTGGGCAGCCGCCGAACCAATTATGACGGCTGGGAAGCCGTCACTCCTTGAATCACACGGCGAGCCGTAATACCAGCGAAGCCACAGCAAGGAAGAGATACGTCGCAGGCCATGGAAGGTGTGAGTACCAGCGAGCACGTGTCACAACAACGATAGCTCCAAGAAAAAACAGAACCAGGCCAGTCGCAGCTGCAACGCCGACTAGAGGAACGCCGATGCCTATCATGAGTCCAGGCGCGCCCGCGGCCTTGAGGGCGCCAAGCGTGAACAGCCAGGACTGGGACCCTCCCCACCTCGTGATGTTGTCGACCACCCATTGGGGATGGCGGAAGTCGACGACAGCCGCAAAGACGTTAGCGGCAACCGTCACGATCGTGACAATGATATAAATGATAAACATAGAAATGCCTTTTGCCTCACTATGATGACGCCCGGCAGCGACGCATTTCGACATTCCGGCAAAATTTTCCGACTGAATGCCTCGCAACGGCGACAGGTCACCCCTCGGAGTGCGCGTGTTCCGATTTGGTAATCCCAACGGGATTCAATCATCCAGCCCAGCGTTGACGCGAAGCGGCTACGCTGGGTAGTCGGTTAGATGTATTAGCAACTCTGACGGAGTTGCATCAATCCCAAACATACCGTTCATCGAATTCAATTTGATATCTTCGGAGAAACTGCCGGAATTCGTCTTGAAATGAAACTTTTCGATGATGTTCCTGTTGCCCAGCGACATAGTTTCTCACTCCCTCGATCTGTGAAAATCCGATGGAAAAAATCCCATTGCCATTTTGCCATGCGAAGTCGCGCAGACCCGGGCCTTGCGTTTTCAGCCATAGGGACGACCCGCGTTTGACTTCCTTAACCATTTCCGCCACCCCGCAGGTGCGCGAGAGTGTCGAAAGAAGATGAACATGGTCTTCCACACCGGCGATGATGAATGGTTGGCAATCGTGATTTGCAGAATGCCGCCGAGATAACGATGCAATTCGGCGCGCAACGCTTCATCGCGGAGAAACTGGTGCCGATCTTTGGTTGAAAAGACGGTATGAACCAGAATTTTAGCGAGCGATTGAGGCATGATGCCATCCTGACTGCAATCCTCCCGTTGATTCAACTCTTTCAGAGTTGATGAATGGATAACCGATTACCCAGCGTAGCCCCGAAAGCGGGGCCACGCTGGGCTGGACGATTCAATCCCGATGGGATTTTTCCGAATTAACTACTTACACGCTTCACGCGGCCATTCGCGGGTTTCCTCCAACGACTCGCCGGTTTCCAAAAGGCTTTTGAGGCTCGCAAGAATGTGCGGCCATCCACTCGAGACTGCTTCGATAAATTTCGAACCTTCCTTCTCGATTTCGTGAATAACCGTGAGCTTGACCGATTTCCCTTCCGGTTCCAGTTGGTAAGTCAGACGCGAATAGCCTTCCGCTTTTAGTTCAGGTCTGAATTCATTACGCCATTTCAAAACGAGCCGCCGAGGCGGTTCGATTTCAAGAACTTCACCGCTATCGGTTAGCATTCCGTCGGGAGCCATAATCTTCCAGGACGAGCCTGGCTTCCATTCAGATTCCTGAGCTGTATTGCACCAGAACTTTCTCGTGAAGTCCGGTTCTGTGAGTGCCTTCCACAATTTCTCGGACGTCGTGCGAATGTACGTTACATAAACGAATTGGTCTTTTTTCATCATGCTACTTTTATTTGGTTTTGGTTTGTTCGAGACCTTTTTTCAGATCGCTCAACGCCCGAAGGCGATGGCGTTCGTACTTGCCAATCCAACGCTCGTAGATCTCATGCAACGGCATTGGATTGAGATAATGCAGCTTCTCGCGCCCGCGCCACACGACGGCGATGAGGTTTGCTTTCTCCAGCAACACCAAGTGTTTGGTCGTCGCCTGCCGCGTCATGTCGAGGTGTTCGCATAACTCGCTCAACGTCTGCCCATTCTCTTTGCGCAATTCATCGAGCAATTTTCTGCGACTCGCAGTAGCAAGCGCTTTAAAGACTGCATCCATCAGCGACATTATGCAACTAAATGGTTGCATGTCAAACGAAGCATTTCAGGTATCTTCCGTCATGAGCTTTCTGAATCTCGAGCAGCTGCCTTTCGTCGGAATGTCGTATGAATTCGCCGGCGAAAAGCAGGGCGCGCCATTCTCGGCCTACATCGTTACCGCGAAACCGGGGCAGGGTCCGCCATTGCACACGCATCCGTACGTCGAAGTCGCGTTCACGCTCGAAGGCTGCGCCACCATCACGGTTGGCGAGGAAACGCACGAAGTGAACGACGGCGGCATCGTCGTCATTCCCGCGAACACACCCCACCGATTCGTTAACACCGGCGACGCGACGCTGCGCCAAATCGGCATCCACGCCAGCCCGCGCTTTATTCAAACGAATCTCGCCTGAAGGTTTCGATTCATTTAGCAGAACCAATAAAATGATTCCGAAGCAGGCGGTGAGAGCGTTCGATGCCGCTACTTCACAAGCGCCGCACCAATACGGCGATTTATCCCCCGATTTCTTGCGAGCTTGTCTTCCTGCAGAACTAGAAACTTTTCGTTTCGCCAGGCTTCATAAACACCACGCGCGGATCTTTGCCGAAAACCTTACGCAGATCCTCTTCCGTCGATGACCCGGGCAACGCTCCGTAATGCATCGGGATCACCACCTCCGGCTTGAAATAACGCGTCACCGCCAGCCAAGCCATCTGCGGCATCTGACCATCCGCTACCGCGCCGACCGGCATCAGGATGATGTTCGGATGATAAAACTCCTGGATCAGAGCCATGTCGCCGAAGATCCAGGTATCGCCCTCGTGGTAAACCGAGCGGCCATCCGCAAACTCAAGCACATAACCGACAGGCCTCCCGCTCGGCTCGCTGCTATGCATTGCCGGCACCACATGGATTTTCACGTCGCCCGCCTTTACGACGTCGCCCACATTCACTCCTTCAAACAATTCACGCGGCAACTCGCCCTTCTTGAAAGCCTCCAGCATGGCTACGCAAACCAGCTTCGCCTTACTCATTTTCGCCAGCTCGATCGCATCGCCGAGATGATCGCCATGGGAATGGGTGACGAGAACGTAGGCCGGATGATAGTGGGCAAGATCCTTGAGTTCCGTCGGCGTCGCGGGATTCTTGGTCAGGAACGGGTCGATTATAATATCGGTCCCGCTAGGTGAGACGATTTCGAAGGCCGAATGCCCTAGCCACGTAATCTTGATCTCCTTCTTCTTCCCCGCTCCGGCGTCTGCGTCAGTCCGGTGGCCGCCAGGGCAACTATTAAAAGAGCGAAAGCAATCTTCTTCGCGTCCATTGACATCATCCAGCTTATCGGCGCGGCCAATTGTCACAACGCGGATGTTGGTTGCCTCCAAATCGGCTCGGCTATACCACCTTTACAGCCTCCAAACTTGAACAAAGTTCGCGAAATTCGGCAGAAGATCAGCAGCGGCATGAATCAGCATCAGCGCAAACAGATTTTTCGTCCGCGCCCACATCACTCCAAATAAAATCCCGCTGACCGAGAGCACTACGATCGAATAAGCGATCGCGTCGAGCGCAGACGGATTTGCGCCGAGACCTTCCACGCTGCCCGCCTGGCGAAAAATGAATCCCGGCGCATGCGCCAATCCAAAAACAAGGGACATCAGGACAACACCGCTCACCTCCGATTTGAACCACGCGGCGAGCCGCGATTGCACGAGCGCGCGAAAGAAAAATTCTTCGACCAATCCAACTTCAATCACCAGCCAAATGAAACAGAGCGGAAGACCAACCAACAGCTGATGCATGCTGAAGTTGCCATGCCGCACGGGCGCAGCCCCGCTACCTACGAAATACTGAAAAGCGACCAATGCGGAGCCGACAACCAGGACTACCGGCAAATGACTGCCAGCCAGAGCGCGTAAACCTTGGAATTGAATCCCGAAATCGCGGAGTCGATAACTAAATGCAAAGCGAAAGACCGCAAATGGAATCGCGACAAACACAATCAATTTTTTTGCAAGCGTAACCAAGAGTTTGATCTTCGATGAATCGGTCCAAGCCTCTGGAAGATGATTGTCGATCCATTGCGGACCGCCGATGAGATAGATCGACAATCCGACGATAAAACCAGCGAGCACAAGCATCTCGCATCCGCTCGGACGAATTGAGATCGACAACGGAACGGCGGGGATGGTCGCCAGCCACGCGAGTGCTGGAAAGATCAGTCCAAACAGAAAGAGCACGATGAGCGCTCCGCCAGGCTCGAAGTTTTTGTTCTGCCAAAGGACTGCCAAACCGACTGCGTAAAGAGTTAACCCGACAACGACCGTAAGATTAAGACGTTCGAGTTTCATCATAGTGGTTGTCCATTTCGATGCAGTAGATGCCCCCGCCGGATTCAACGAACGGTGAGGTCGACACGTTTGTGGTGCGCGACCATAGACGAAGTCCACTCTCTGGGCTGCGATCGCGTACCAGTAGAATGTTTGACATGCTGGGTGAGATTCCAATTGACAGTCGTTGTTACGACATATATGGCTTTGCAATATATGGCATCGCCAGTTCCCGATCGCGAACTAAAAAAGGGCAGCGCCGAATTGATGATTTTAGCCCTCCTCGAAAGTCGGCCCAGGCACGGATATGAGATTGCGCAGCTAATCGAGCTGCGTTCACGCGGCGCGATCCGATTTAATGTCGCTTCCCTGTATCCTTTGCTTTATCGACTTGAGAAACGGAACTGGATTCGCGGTCGCTGGGTTGAAAAGGCCGGCCAACGTCGCCGCCGTTATTATCGTCTGACCAGCTCGGGTAAGAACGTGCTGTCGAAGCAACGCGCCGGCTGGCGTGAGTTCGTTGAAGCCATCAACCTGATCACAGGGATTCAACATGCCTGATTTCAAGATCGAGATCAGAGCGCGCCTGGCGGAACTTGGCTTATCTCCAGTGCGCGAGGCGGAAATCGTTGAAGAGCTTTCGCAGCATCTGGAAGAGGAATACGAGTGGGCGCTCAGCTGTGGTGCCTCGGAAGACGAAGCCCGCAAACAAGTCCTAGAGCAGCTCAGCGCGCCTGATTTGTTAGGCCGCGAGCTGAAACATGTGGAGCAGCGGGTATCGGCGGCCGGCGTGACATTGGGAACTGAAGAGAAAATCAACATGTTTGCCGACCTCTGGCAGGATTTGCGCTATGCGCTGCGCACGCTGGCGAAGAATCCGGCCTTCACGAGCATTGCTATTGTTGCGATCGCGCTCGGTATCGGCGCAAACACTGTAATCTTTAGCGCCGTGAATGCCGTGCTGTTGCGGCCGCTCCCCTTCAAAAACCCTGAACAACTGGTGATGGTGTGGGAAAATGCCACCCATCTTGGTTTTCCGAAAAATACTCCGTCGCCGCCTAACTTCATCGACTGGCAAAGACAGAACACCGTCTTCACTGGGATGGCAGCGATGTCCGAGCGCAGCTTCAACCTGACCGGCGTCGGCGAACCAGATCGCCTCGATGGTCGCCGCGTCTCGGCAAATCTCTTCGACTTGTTAGGCGTTCCGGCACTGCTGGGACGCACATTTGTGCCGGATGACGACCGTCCTGGCACACACGTCGTTCTCCTGAGCTACTCACTCTGGCAACGCCGCTTCGGTTCTGATTCCAACGTCATCGGACGCGCCATCACGTTGAATGGGGAAAGCTACAATGTGATTGGCGTCATGCCGCGCTCGGTGCACTTGCCCGCCTATGGCAACTGGAACGACAAGGTATGGGTGCCAATCGCGTTTACCAATGAGGAAACAACGGAGCGCGGTAATCATTTTCTCGACGTGATCGCGCGGATCAAGCCTGGCATCACTCTTAAGCAGGCTCAAGCTGAGATGGAGACGATTGCCGCCCGCCTTGCCAAGGAATATCCACGGTACAACACGCGCATCGGCGCGACCGTGACGCCACTACACGAGGAAGTGGTCGGCGATATTAAGCCCGCGCTGCTCATCCTGCTTGGAGCCGTCGGGTTTGTGCTTCTCATTGCATGCGCCAATGTTGCCAATCTGCTGTTGGCTCGCGCCGCGGTGCGCGAAAAGGAAATTGCATTGCGACTTGCGCTCGGCGCGAGCCGTTCCCGCCTGACGCGTCAGTTTCTAACCGAAAGCGTATTGTTGGCGTTGCTCGGCGGCGGTTTCGGCTTGCTCCTTGCGTTGGCAGGAATCCGCGTGCTGAAGACGTTCATTCCTGTAACCATTTCGCAGACACAGACGATCAGCATTGACGGAAAGGTGCTCGTGTTTACGGCGTTGCTCGCCTTGTTGACCGGAATTGTATTCGGACTCGCGCCAGCGATGCACGCGTCCCACTCCAATCTAAACGATTCGTTGAAAGAAGGCGGCCGTGACTCCGCCATCGGCAAAAAAGGAAATCGTCTTCGTGATTTGCTTGTCGTCGGCGAAATCGCAGTCTCCTTCATTCTTCTCATTGGCGCGGGATTGCTCATCAACAGTTTTCTGCACTTGCGAAATCTCGATCCCGGGTTTCGCGCCGATCATCTCCTGACTATGAAAGTAGACCTGTCGGAGCTGAGGTATCCGGACGGGGAACGGCGCTCAGTGTTTTTCGATGAGGTGTTGTTTCGCATCCGCGCCCTGCCCGGCGTTCAATCAGTAGCTGTCGCCGGCAACTTGCCGTTCACTTACAACGGGGATTCGATGAGTATTGCCGTCGAAGGCATTCCCGATCCGCCGCCGGGCCAGTGGCCCGATGTAATCTACCGCGCAATTGGGCCAGGCTACTTCAGCACTATGGGAATTCCAATGATTCGCGGCCGCGACTTCACCGATCAGGATAAGGCGGATTCCAAAAACGTGGTGGTGATTAGCGAGAAAACCGCTCAGCACTACTGGCCGGGAAAGGACCCCATTGGCAAACGCCTGAAGCCTGGTGCGACGACTTCGGACGTACCCTGGCGAGAGGTGATTGGCGTTGTAAAAGATGTCCGGCAAAACGACTTCATTGCGCAGCCCAAGATGCAAATGTATTTCGCTTATCGGCAGCTGAAGGACTTGGCAGCGAATGCACTGATTGTGCGGACAAGCGTTGAACCGATGAGCCTCGCCACCTCAATTCGCGATGGGATATGGGCCGTGGACAAGGATCAACCGGTCGCTAACGTCGACACGATGGACCATATCGTGTCAGAGGCGATCGCCAGGCAGCGGTTCAGCATGCTCTTGTTAGGTATCTTTGCCGCTCTGGCATTGATTCTCGCGGCCGTGGGAATTTACGGGGTGATGAGTTACTCAGTCGCGCAACGCATTCACGAGATAGGCATTCGCATGGCGCTCGGTGCACGACGGACCGACGTATTGAAAATGATAGTCAACCAAGGACTCAAACTAGTGAGCATAGGTATGATGCTTGGGTTGGCGGCAGCATTTCTTCTGACGCGAGTACTACAAAGTTTGCTGTTCGGTATCAGTGCGACAGATCCAGTCACTTTTTTTGGCATCTCACTGGTGTTGCTCGCCGTCGCAATCCTCGCCAGCTACCTTCCGGCACTGCGCGCAACGAAGGTCGACCCCATTATCGCCCTACGCGCACAGTAAATGCCGGCACCGTACCGCCCGATCGGTTAGCGTCGAACGTGCCTGTGTCTAACTCCCAACTATCGACGCTCAACTTCCTTCAGAGTCCTCGCTTGTTGCTCCACGCTTCTTGCTCCTATAATAGATGGCTCGCATGCACTGGGTGGTATTTCTTCGTGCGGTGAACGTCGGTGGGGCGAATCGATGTCAACCGGCTGCCATCGCCAAGCAGCTGGCGAAGTTTGGTGTCGTGAATATCGGCGCGGTGGGCACGTTCGTGGTGCGCGAAGATGTGAGTGAATCGACTCTACGCGCTGCGTTCGCCCGAAAGTTGCCATTCAAATGCGAGATCATGATTTGTCCCGCACGCGACATCATTAGGCTCACATCAAAAAATCCATTCGCACGACAACCATCTGGTCCCAACATAACTCGGTTTGTGAATGTATTAGCGAAACGACTTCCTGCGCGGCCTGCGCTTCCTCTCAGCCTCCCCTCAGATGAGGACTGGCTGCTGAAAATAATTGCGGTCCAAGACAGATTCGTCCTGGGTCTCTATCGCCGACAGATGAAGGCGATCAGCTACCTCGGCAAGATCGAGAAACTTCTGGGTGTGCCCGCCACCACACGCAGCTGGAACACGATCGAAAAAGTCGCGAAAATTCTTCGCGACTGAGCATTTCAGTTTTTCGGCCTTTCAGCTTTTCCGCTGGTCCTCTTGCGTTTGGCACCCGTGTTCTGTTAAGATCTATCCAGATGCGTGTCATTGCTTGAGATCAGCCCGTTTGCCGACGCTCTCACCTTTGAAGCTTTTGAGCCGGCAATTTTCTGACCAGAACCGGTGACTTCCATACCGGAGTTCAGTCGCGCGGGTTGATTCGTTTCTTGATCACATTCGCTCATCGGTCTGCGCGTCTCATGACGCCGCCGTCTGTCGCGGCAGGTTCAACTCACTCAGGCAAAACTGAAAAAATTTTATCGTCATCAGCATAGTTTAGATGCGTCCGTTGCGGAGCAGCGGTGCCGAGCTGCAGAGCTGGCACGCGCCTGACACTCAGCCGAAACTATAAGGACAAATTGTTCCAGTTTCTGGGAACACCGCTTTAGTCGAGTGCTAATCGGGCCTTGATCCGGTGAGTTCGCGCCGTTTTCGCGACCACTCACGACATTTTTTTAGAAGGATCCTCCTTTAAATGCCGCGTTGATATAATCTGGGTGAGTCGTCATGGGCTACCTCAAAACAAACTGGCGCAGAGCGGCATTTGTTTTCGGCGGTTGTACGCTGGTGAGCGTTATCTTCGCGGCGGTTTCGTATGCGGCTGCGGTTGGTGAAAATAATAAAGAATTCGATTTCGTCTCTGCGCTCAGGCTGAATCTGGTCCAATTCTATCTTTGGGCGATCCTTTCCCCGCTCATTTTTCGTTTCAGCCGCCGCTTTCCAATCGAACTCCGTCCTCTCAATCTTCGTAACCTGTTTCTTCATTTCCCGGCGCTAGTTTCATTCGCCGGCATTCATCAAATTATTCACCTTGCCGTCCTTTGGTTCATCACTCCCCGCCTGAGGCGACAGTTCCCCGCACTCATCGACTGTTACCGCGCCTATTTCGGGTTCGGATTCTATATCGATTTGATTATCGCTTCGCTGATCGTAATCGCGGTCCATGCGCTGCTGTATTATCAAAACTTTCGGGCGAGCGAGTTGGCGCAATCATCTCTCAAAACCCAACTCGCCCAGGCGCAGCTCAGAGCCCTGAAAATGCAACTTCATCCGCATTTCCTTTTTAACACGCTGCACTCGATCTCATCACTCGTTTTGGAAGACCCATCAAAAGCAAACAGCATGATTGCGCGGCTCGGCGACTTCCTCCGACTAACTCTCGAGAATTCCGAACAGCAGTTGGTCACCCTTAAAGAAGAAATCGAATTCCTTCGCACTTATTTGGAAATAGAACAGGTGCGCTTTGGAGATCGACTGACCGTCGCGTTTGAAATCGAACCGACGACGCTCTCTGCGGCCGTCCCTCATCTTATTCTGCAACCCGTGGTCGAGAATGCGATCCAATATGCGATCGCCCCTCGCGCAACGCCAGGTCGTATCCACATTGAAGCAAAGTGCCTGAACGGCTCGCTCCGGCTTGAAGTAAAAGATAACGGGCCAGGGATAGTCTCGAACGGCGACTTGATCGAGAAACAGGGGGTAGGTTTGAGCAACGTGCGCGCGCGGCTCAATCAAATCTACGGATCTGATTTTCGTTTTGAACTTATGAACAGCAAAGACGGAGGACTAACCGTCGTGATGGAAATCCCGTTCCAGCGAGAGGCAGATTTTTCAATGGAGCAACAAGAGACATGAAGAATGCGCCGATTAGAGCTTTGATCGCTGACGACGAAGCGCTCGCGCGGAAATTTATCCGTCGAATGTTAAAGGATAATCACGATGTCGAAATTGTCGGCGAATGCAGTAATGGCAAAGACGCCGTCGCGATGATCAGGAAACAGAACCCCGACGTTGTCTTCCTCGATGTGCAGATGCCGGAGATGGACGGGTTCGCTGTCCTCGAATCGATCGGAGTCGATCAATTGCCAGAGATAATCTTTACCACAGCCTACGAACAATATGCCATTCGAGCATTCGAGCTTCACGCGCTCGACTATCTCTTAAAGCCTTTCGACCAGGCGCGATTCAAGGACGCGATTCAGCATGCGAAAGAGCGGTTCCGTTCCCAGCGTCAGAAAGACGGACGTCTCCAGATGAGCGCACTACTGGAGAGTATCAAGAACAAGCCGCAATACCTGGAGCGCCTTGTGATCAAGACGGGCGGGCGCATCACTTTCCTGAGTACTGACGAGATTAATTGGATAGAAGCGGACGATAAATATGTGCACCTGCATACGGGCAAAGTCAGTCCGATGGTGCGACAAACGTTAAACGCGATGGAGGCACAACTCGATCCAAGAAAATTCAGCCGGATCCATCGCTCGGCTATTGTCAACGTCGAACGGATTAAAGAATTGCAACCGCTGTTTAGCGGAGAGCACTCCATACTCTTGGAAGACGGAACAAAGCTTACGCTTAGCCGAAGCTACAAGGACAAATTGTTCGAGCTTCTGGGCAAACCACTTTAGTTGCGCGTCGGTCGCGCCCTGATTCCACATTTTCGCGACTCTTCCGCGACCACTCGCGACATTCTTGTGGGTAAATCGAGCTGTGGCCGTACTCTTCGTTCACAAACACGAAGGCTATCTATGAAAAACATCAATACGTGTCCCAACAAGAATCGCGCGGTCGCCACCGCTTTAATTGCCACTTTCGTTTCGCTTTCTGTTACTCCCACAATTTCGGCAAACGACCGGGAACAAGTCTCCCGGATTGTTGCGCAGATTCAACACGCGGACTACGCGGGCGACCAAGCCGCGATGCAAAAGGGCTACGATGATCTAAAGCCTTTTCTGGAAGACAAGGAACTCGTGTCGCGAATCCGGTACTGGCGCGGCTTTGCTCAATGGAGGCGGGCCATCAACGGCTTCAATGATTCCGTCGATCCAAAGGAGCTGGAGCAACACCTCAACACGGCGCTCGACGAATTCAAGATCGCGATGGACAAGGATCCCACATTTCTCGATGCCAAAGTAGGGACGCTTTCGTGTTTGGGCTACCTGGCGTTCATGAACCGGGAAGACCAGGCGCGCGCGAAAGAATTAGTTGGCCAGATCATGCCGCTGCTCAAGGAAGCCACTGATATGGCGCCCGATAATCCACGCCTGATTTGGGTGCGCGGCCCGATTCTATGGAGCACTCCTCCCGAGCACGGCGGTGGCCAGGACAAGGCGATCGAAAATTATCTGCGGGGATTAGAAGTCTGTTCGAAAATCAAAACGAGCGATGACCCGCTTGAACCGTCATGGGGCAAGCCGGAACTGATGATGAGTCTAGCCTATTCGTTTGCAAATAAGAGGATGCCCGATTTTGAGGCAGCGGAACGCAATGCGCGCGCCGCACTTGAGATTGTTCCGTATTGGCATTACGTGCGCGACACGTTGCTGCCGCAGATCCTCGACGCTAGAGCGAAAGCGCAATAATTCGTCCTCGTAGGATGAAAACTCCGAATCCGGTTGACCTGTTGTTCGCAGATATGGACAAGCTTAGTCCAGGAGACGACAGCCTTAGTCTTTATGTTTTGCAGTCTCTGCCGCGACACCGGTTTGAAGTCGTTGTTGACGCGGGCTGTGGCGCGGGACGTCAAACGTTCGTGCTGGCGAGCGAGCTTGTGACACCAATTCAGGCAGTCGATTCGTATCAACCATTCCTAAGTCGCCTGAAGCGACGCGCCAAAGAAAAAGGTCTGGCTCATCTGGTACGCACCCACTGTATGGACATGAAAGACATTCCCAGTGTCTTTCCAAAAATCGATCTGCTTTGGGCAGAAGGCGCAGCCTACAACATCGGCTTCGCCAACGCGCTTAGCACCTGGGCAAAAGCGATCAAGCCGAATGGTTTCGCGGTGGTAACCGAATTGTGCTGGCTCCGCGAGCAAATTCCGAACGCAGTGACGGAATTCTTCCGATCAGAATATCAAGACATGCAATCTGTTCCGCAAAACATCGCGATAGCAGAAGAAGCGGGTTACAAAATATTCAACACCTACACGCTTCCCAAAGAAGCATGGGTGAAAGATTATTATGACGTTCTCGAACCGCGCGCGAAATCGCTCGTGAATCATTCGAATGTCGATGTCAGGGATTTTGCCGTCGAGACTCTGAAGGAAATCGAGACGTTTAAAATTTCAGAAGACAGCTACGGTTATGTTTTCTATATCCTCCAGCGGTCAAACTGAAACCAAGTGAAACCGTCGCCTGCCAACCCAAGATTTCTGGGCCTTCGCACGGCCATCTATCACGCTCCTGACCTGGCCAAGGGAAAGTCGTGGCATTCAAAGATCCTGGCGATTCAGCCTTACTTCGACCAACCGTTTTACGTTGGCTTCAACGTTGGCGGCTACGAGCTCGGTCTGGATCCCGATCCATCCTCGTCCGCGGGTTCGTGCGGCGTAGTCGTCTACTGGGGCGTCTCCGATGCCGATGCTGCACTGAAACGTCTGGTCTCGCTCGGCGTCGGATGAAGGCGATCAGTTACCTCGGTAAAATCGAGAAGCTCCTCGGTGTCCCAGCCACTACGCGCAGTTGGAACACGATTGAAAAGGTCGCTGACATTCTGGAACACGCGTTAGAAGCCATCTCGTAAATACTTTGGCGCGGTTGCTTGCGGGCCGAGGGCGGCCCGACTCCATCGGAACGCTGGAGATGGCCTGCCCTCAGGCCGTTTCGATTTGCGAGATAGGTTCTGGTCGACAGACACACCACGTGTGACGCTAGCTGCGATCAGAAACGGTCGCAGCGACTCAAAGCTACCAACGACGACGAAGAAGAACAAAAGTCACATAATGCGTGACCAACAATAGTGGAACCCAAAAGGCTGGAATCCAATAGGCTGGTCCCATTGCGACTGGCGCATTGTAAATCGTGGCGAAGGTGATCGCTGCAAGCAGATCGAGAGTTCCGAAAATATTGAAACTCCACACCGCCGGCTTGGCGAGAGTACTGCCGCGCAACACGAGTGGAATTGCTGCGAACGCAAGGACGGCAGTTATCAGATCGCCAAATGCGGCCGGATAGGCAAACTGTGGCGGCATTCCCGGAAAAGTGGCGCCGCGAGTCAGGAACATCAGGCCAAGATGTCGGATTGAATGCAAAAGGAGGATGGGAACAAGAATGCCTTGCGGTCGAACGCGCGGAACCAAGGGCAGCAAATACAGCCGAGCCGCAACATAGAAAATCGCGGTGTTCAAGATGAGATTTACTGCGAGGACACGATCGAAAATTGCGGGCACTTTCTCTCCTTCCGGACGACTGGGCTGTCTTCAGCTCTCAACCCTTCTGGTCACTCATCACTCATCACTCATCACTTTGTCTACCGCCCAGTCATTTGCTCGAGCTTTTCCGGGTATCGAGCACCTTGCACCTTGATCTTTGATGCGGCGTTTTCGATTTCGCGAAGATCGTTCGCCGTAAGTTCGATTTCAGCCGCTCCGATATTTTCCTCCAGGCGCTTCAGCTTCGTGGTGCCAGGAATTGGAGCAATCCATGGCTTTTGACCGAGCAACCAGGCGAGCGCGATCTGAGCAGATGTCGCCTTCTTGCGCGTTGCGATTTCTCCGAGCAGATCAACCAACGCCTGATTCGCTTTGCGAGCCTCCGGCGTAAAACGCGGAAGCGTACTGCGTAAGTCCGAACTGTCGAACGAAGTGTTGTCGTTCATCTTGCCCGTAAGAAAACCTCTGCCGAGAGGGCTAAATGGAACGAAACCGATCCCGAGTTCTTCGAGCGTCGGTAACACTTCCTCCTCGGGTTTTCTCCACCACAATGAGTATTCGCTTTGGAGCGCTGTGACCGGTTGGGCTGCGTGTGCGCGACGGATTGTTTGCACTCCCGCTTCGGAAAGACCGAAGTGCTTTACCTTCCCTTCGTGTACCAGGTCTTTCACCGCGCCCGCCACGTCTTCGATTGGCACGTTGGGATCAACACGATGTTGGTAGAACAGATCGATCACATCGGTCCTTAGTCGTTTCATCGAAGCTTCAGCAACTTGCTTGATATGCTCGGGTCGGCTATCGAGCCCGATCTGCTCACCTTTGGGACCAAATTTGAATCCGAACTTCGTGGCGATCACTACTTTTTCACGGACAGGAGCGAGGGCCTCGCCCACGAGTTCTTCGTTGATGAAGGGGCCGTACACTTCAGCGGTATCGAAGAACGTGACACCGCGGTCGACGGCCGCCCGAATCAGCGCGATCATCTCATTCTTGTCCTTCGGCGGACCGTAGCCAAAGCTCATTCCCATACAGCCCAGCCCGATGGCTGACACTTCCAGATTACTCTTTCCTAATTTGCGTTTCTGCATCTTCGGAATCTCCAACTTCTCTGCTCTGAGCGCTGCTCTCAACTACAAACTACCTGTCGCGCCGGAGCTTCGCACGAAGGCGAATCAACGATCAACTTTTCTGCTCACTCTGACTTAAGAGACGCCATGTCGATGGAGAAACGGTACTTCACATCGGACTTCAGCAATCTCTCGTAAGCTTCGTTGACTTTCTGGATCGGGATAACTTCGACATCCGCAGTGAGGTTATGCTCGCCGCAGAAATCGAGCATCTCCTGCGTTTCAGTGATGCCGCCGATGGCAGAGCCAGCGAGACTACGGCGTCGCATGATGAGGCTGAATGCAGGAACGCGCAACGGTTCCGCCGGAGCGCCAACGAGCGTCAGGTTACCATCGCGGCCGAGCAGGTTGATATACGCATTGATGTCGTGATCGGCTGAGACAGCGTCGAGGATGAAATCGAAGCTGCCTGCGTGCTTTTGCATTTCGCCGGCATTGCGGGAGATAACGACTTCATCGGCGCCGAGGCGGAGCGCGTCTTCCTTCTTGTTAGGCGAAGTCGTGAAAACGACGACGTGGGCTCCGAAGGCGTGAGCAAATTTTACGGCCATGTGGCCGAGTCCGCCGAGACCGACCACCCCGACTTTCTTGCCCTTGCCAACGCCCCAGTGGCGCATCGGCGAGTATGTCGTGATCCCGGCGCAGAGCAGCGGCGCAGCGGCGTCTGGTTTAAGATTCGAAGGAACGCGCAGAACAAAATGTTCATCAACAACGATGCTTTCGGAGTAGCCGCCGTATGTTCTGCCTCCGAGATGCTGATCGGGGGAGTTGAACGTGAGGATCATGTTCGGGCAGTACTGTTCAAAGCCAGCTTTGCACTGCGGACAGGTACGATCCGAATCGACCATACAGCCGACCGCGACGACATCGCCGGGTTTGTACTTTGTAACTGCCGAGCCGACCTTCGTCACGCGGCCCACGATCTCATGACCGGGCACGATCGGGTACACAGTGGGCATGAACTCGCTCCACTCGTTCCGGACAGAATGCAGATCGGAGTGGCAGATGCCGCAGAAGAGAATTTCAATTTGCACATCGCGTTCGGTCGGTTCACGACGGTCTATCTTGGTGGAAGCGAGCGGTGATGTTTCACTGGCAGCGGAGTAAGCTTTCGCGTTGTAGGTAGTTGGATGCATGGTTGATGTTATCTCCCTTATAAGGAATCGGATCGATCGTTTCACTCAATTTATCGATCACGATCAAGTCGCGGTCCATGCGCGTGCGTGGGATTTTGCAGTGCCACGCCAGAGTCAATCCCAATTCCCTCTTTCAGGTGAGAATCGAAGCGCTATCTAGCGTAGCGCTTGCTCGACGGCCCGTTTCGCGTCCGTCTCGACTGGCTGCCAGTGAGCCACCACGAGTCGTTCGAAATCTAATGCGAGCAGTGCGCTCGTGGAACGGGCAAACGCTTCCTTGTCGCGGATTACGAATAAACGATAGAAGGAACTAATTCCAAATAATCGCGGCATACGCATGACACGCCGCACAAAAAAACGCGGCCACCCGGAAATCTCCTTTGGAAAGGAAAAAAACACGTCAGCCATCACGAGCGTGCGCGACCGCCGATGAAACAAAGCGTGCTCGTTCATTCGCACGCCATCGATCTTGAAGACATCAATCTCGCCATCCCACTCTTGAGGTGGAGGCAATAAAGATTCCGTCGGCACTTCGGTCGCCTTCGCGAAACCGTCCGGAGCGAGATAGGTAATATTCGGCAGCGCCGCTCGACCTTCTTTGGCAAAGGTGTCGTGCATCAACGTTGCTTCCACTAACCAGCCTGGTTCACCGAAGCGTTTGATTACTGCAATGTCCTGCTCAGTGAATGGCGCTGTGGAATGAACTACGACTCGGCCGTCCGCGAGTCGAAGCAATGTCACATTTCGCCTGAAATCGATTCCAAGCGTCCGCCACGGAAACGACATAAGCATCACGTCATCAGCGATTCGGTGCTCGTTCATCACGATTGACGAAGAATAGTTGCCGCTCGCGCCTTGTTCAACGCTAGCAACTGCGCGCATGCCTCTGTTAGGGTTCTGCATAAATGGCAGGCGAGCACGATCTAATAACCACACGTGGAGCCGTGTTGACGCGCGCCAAGGAAGTAACCTTCATGGGTCATCCCAAAGGGCTTTTCTACCTCGCCTTCACCGAAGCATGGGAACGATTTTCCTATTACGGAATGACGGCGCTGCTCGCCCTTTACATGGTAAATCAGTTGTTGCTGCCGGGACATGTCGAGCATATCAGTGGATTTTCCGGATTCCGTGCCGCGCTGGAATCAGTTGTCGGACCGCTCTCGACGCAGGCGCTCGCCTCGCAGATTTTCGGACTTTACTCCGGTTTCGTTTACTTCACGCCGATGCTCGGCGGCATGATTGCCGATCGCTGGATCGGACAGCGGAATGCTGTCGTGATCGGCGCTCTCTCGATGAGTGCCGGTCATATCGCGATGACATTTGATCAATCATTCCTCCTCGCCCTGCTCCTGCTTGTCATTGGCTCGGGTTTTTTGAAGGGCAACATTTCGGCGCAGGTCGGCGCGCTTTATCCGCCAGAGGACGAAGCGCGCCGCACTCGCGGTTTCGTCATCTTCAGTACCGCAATCAATATCGGAGCAGTCGCCGGACCTTTGCTCTGCGGTGTGCTCGCGCAGGTTTATGGCTGGCACTACGGCTTCGGCATCGCCGCGATTTTCATGCTCCTTGGCCTTGCCACTTATCTGTACGGATACCGCTACCTGCCTGCGCGAGTGGAGCGACGGGAGTTCGAAGGGACTCGACTCACGGCCGTCGAGAAGCGCATCGTTTACGCGCTCATCGCCGTAATGATCATTACAATCTTTCAGTCGACGGCGTTCTATCAGGTCTTCAACGTGAATCCGGTCTGGATTCAACAGCATGTCGCGCTTGATGTTGGCGGCTTCCGAATCCCGGTGCCTTGGTTCCAATCGATCAACTCGGTTTCAAGCGTCCTGTGCGTGCCGCTGGTGCTCTGCATCTGGCGCCGCCAGGCATTACGGCGTCGCGAGCCTAACGACCTGGCAAAGATCGGCATGGGTGCCTGGATCACAGCCGCAAGCAATCTGATCTTGGTCGTCGCAATTCTTGTTTCGCGTGATGCGCCTGTTCATCCGATCTGGCCATTCCTCTATAGCGCTTTATTGGGAATTTCCTTCCTTTACTACTGGCCCGTCCTTCTCGCCTTGGTTTCGCGCGCCGCGCCGGCCAAGGTGAATGCAACATTGATGGGACTCACCTTCATGAGTCTGTTCATTTCGAACAACCTGATTGGCTGGATCGGCGGCTTCTACGAAAAGATGACGCCCGTACAGTTTTGGGCCATGCACGCGGCCATCGCCGCCGGCGGCGGTCTTCTTGTCGTGCTCTTCGGTCGTCGCCTCAGTCGGACTCTCTACGCGCAGCCACAGTAATCGCGAAGATCCCTCCCATCATAGGCCGACTTCGAAGATAACCAGATCGATCAGCATCGCCTTGCGACGTTCGGCAAAGGTTCGACACGAATGATTTCTCTTTTCATAAGACTTTTTTTTTGATTTATCGATTAGATGCGATTCGGCGCTGACTCATGATTCGGCTATGGTTTCGCAGATTCTTCCACAGATGCATCACGGCGTAGCTACGCCATGGACGCCAGGCTTGGGAAATTTGTTCCGCTTGTTTCGTACTCACTCGGCCAAGGCTGTTGCGTACCGCAATATCTTCCTTCGGAAAAGCATCCGGCCAACGCGAAGCGCGCATGGCGATGTAATGCGCCGTCCATTGGCCGATGCCTGGCAGCGCGGTTAGCTGCGCGATGTCGGCTTCGGGACTGGCTCCGGCGTCGAGTTTTAACGAGCCGGCTTGGAATGCCCGCGCTAAAGCAAGGATACTCGCCGCGCGCGTCCCTACGATTCCGAGCCTCGCGATGTCGCCTACGCTGGCTTTGGCAATGCGCGCGGCGAGCGGCGAGAGTCGTGTGAGCTCAGGAAACGGCGTCCGTATTTTCTCACCAAACGCTTCAGCGAAACGGCCCGCGATCGTCGTCGCAGCTTTCACTGTGATTTGCTGTCCAAGAATCGCGCGGATGGCCATTTCGAAACCGTCAAACGCGCCGGGCACGCGCAGGCCCGGATTCTTCGTCACGCTTTTTTTCAAAAACTTATCTTTCATCAAATGCGCCGCGATCAGATCCGGCCGCGCCGTAAGGTCGAACAAGTTGCGTAGCCTGCCTAACAACGCCGGCAGGACCGGCGCAAGCGCGTGCGTGAACTCGACCACGAGCCCGCGTTTTTCCGGCGCGTGCGTGACCTTGATCCAGCCGGTGCGTTTGCCTAACTGAACCGTGCGCGCATAGCTGTCTGCGGTCACGAATTCCACATCTCGAATCATGCGAGCACCGAGGAATTTCAGGATTTCCTGCCAATCGTACGGCGGCCGGTAACTCAGTTGCAAAGTCGAGGTGCGGCCTGCGTCGATCGCTTCGTGGTGCTCGGCCGCGCGCTTGCGCAGATGACTCGGCGGCATGCGATAATGCGTGCCGAAAGCGTCGTTGAAACGGCGCAGGCTGGAGAAGCCACTCGCGAACGCGATTTCAGTGATGGGCAATTTTGTTTCGGTGAGTAACTGTTTCGCCAGAAGCAAACGCCGCGTCTGCATCAGTTCGATTGGCGACACCCCAAGTTCTTTCTGCACAATGCGCCGCAACTGACGCGAGCTGATTCCAAACTCCGCCGCGATTTCTTCCAGCCCGGCGCCCTCGTCGATCAGTCCTTCATCGATGCGACGCGTAATGAGATGAGCGACGCGATTCGAGTTATCGATCGGCGCTTGGCCCGGCGCCAGTTCAGGCCGGCACCGCAGGCACGGACGGAACAATGCTTTCTCCGCGGCGAACGCGCTTTCGAAGAAACGGCAATTTCTCTGCAGCGGTGTTTTCACTGGACAGATTGGCCGGCAGTAAACTCCGGTGGAGGTGACGCCGACGAAAAAGATCCCGTCGAAGCGAGGATCGCGAGAGGTCAGAGCGCTGTA
>Ga0209805_1000688_pt1 | contig 20924 bp, 17 predicted proteins | sample GraSoiAngelo_148_FD_185905 | JGI IMG/M metagenome (GOLD analysis project Ga0209805, IMG submission 185905) | Grasslands soil microbial communities from the Angelo Coastal Reserve, California, USA - 14_1009_09_20cm (SPAdes) (version 2) | ecosystem: Environmental > Terrestrial > Soil > Grasslands ...
ACTGGTACGGGGCACGATACCGTCCACGCGCTTGCGAAAAGAAGGCATTATTATTATCGCCGCCATCGACAAGATAGCTCGATTGGTAGCCGCGAATGCCGCCAAACGCCAGGTCACCGTTCGATCCGGAGGTCAGGCCGCGCGGATCCTGCGTCACACCGGGTGTGAGCAGCGCAAGATCGGTATAGCGGCGGCCGTTCAACGGCAGTTCATTGATGGCGCGCTCGTCAATCAGCGACGACACCGCGCTGGGCTGGGTTTCCACCAGCGGTTGCTCGCCCGAAACCGTGACAATTTCCTTCGTCCCTGCAATCGCCAGCTTGAATTCGAGATCACTCACTCCGCCGACCTCGACCCGCAAATTGGGCGCGATTTGCGGCGACATCCCGGCGGCTTCAGCGCGGGCCGAGTATTCGCCGGGCGGAAGCAGATCGAATGCGAAACGGCCCTCGGAGTCGGTGATTACGCCATATCGGATGCCAGTCGCGGCGTTTACCAGAGCGACCGATGCGCCGTGAATCCGCCCGCCCGTCGAATCAAATACCGAGCCGCGAATCGCTCCAGTGGAGGCATCTTGGGCCAAAGCAGTTGCGACGAGCAGGAGAATCATGCAGACGAAGCGTGGCATAGGGCCGACACCTGGAAGTGGATTAAGGTGAGCCCTGATCGGGGGGAACTTGGCTTGTATATCACTGATGAGGCGGGTCGGTCTGTGACCGCGAGACTTTTCTTCTCCATCCGTTCCCGCATCGGGAAGCTCGGGAGATCGGATCAGTATGTATTGCAGCTTAGCGTATTCCGCCTTTGCTTCCTTCAAAATGGGGACATCAGGTTCAGCATCTTTCCAAAGTGCAAAAAAGTCCTGATAGGCTTTGCGGCTCTTGGCCGAGTCGCCGGTGAGAGCGTAAGCTCGTGCCAAGCCCACGTGCGAAAGTGCATAAGCGGGAGCTATCGCTCCTAACGCACGGTAGTTGAGGATTCTTTGAAATTCGGCTGCGGCCTCTTGCCCTCTCCTAGCATGGAGGTAAATGAGGCCTCGCACGTAGATCGGCAAGAAGAAATAAACAGGGCCCAGTTCATACCGAATGGCTGGCTGCAAAGCTTGTATGCCTCGAGCTGAGTCGCCTCGATTAGATTCCAGTAGCGCTTGAGCGCAAGGAATGAAGACGCTATTCGCAACAGTGTCGACAGGATAGCGCCTCTTAAGTTCATCAACGATGCCTTGCGCTTGCTTGGAATCCCCCGTCAGGGCGAGTGCTACGGCAATCGCAGGCAGGTTCGTTCGCTTGCGCGAGAGAGCGAGGCTTGTTGCGGCTCGTTCACGCGCCTGCCCAAAATTGCCAACCTCCGCTTCGAGTAGGGCTTCGAAAGCCGCTACACCAGCGCCACTGTCTTTGAAATTGTTTTCTCTGGCGATCTGCAGCGCTTGCGTAGAAAGCTCACGAGCAGACTTCAATTTACCCAGATAGGCAGCCCTCGCAGTAGCAGCACCATCCAGTAATATGCGCGAGTGATCGACAGCTTTTCCCGCTCGCTGACCAACAGTTCGTCGCCCTGGCTGTAGGCCTTGAGAGCTTCCAACGAAGATGTAGTCGCCTCTTGCACGGGCTTGTCAAACTTTTGGATCGAGGCAAGAGACTCACCTAGCTTTTCGCGAAGCCGAGAAGCGGCGGAGCTAATGCGGGCAGAACCTTTTCTTTCGCGTCGGCGGTAACCTGCTCGCGAGCCAGTGTGTCGCCGCTGCGGCAGTTCACCGCCTCAAGCGACATTACGTACTGGCTGCCCAACGCTGCAATTGTTCCGTTCAGCGGCCTTGATATTTTCGCGCTCGCAGACGCGCAGCGAACTAATTTTGGCCAGCATGGTAATCAGTTCATCCGTCATGCCGTCGGCGAAGAAGTCTTGCTCCTGGTCCCCGGAGAGGTTGTCGAGAGGCAGCACTGCCACGGACTGGACGGTTACCGTGCTCGTCCGCACGAAGGACCGGTTTAACCAGCCGCGCGACCACGCAACGATCAGTAGTGCCAGAAAGATGAGGACAGCAGTCCCGAGAACAATATTGCGCAGCGGCGCTGCCGAAAAGCGACCAGCGGCGCGCTGCAACGGTGAGATTGGAATCGCGCCGCCATCCATGCGATCCGGACTGAGTGTTCCGGCTTCCGGTCCCACATACGCTGCGAAGCTGGGAGTCTGCTGCTTCTTCCATTTTCGACGTTGGCGACAGCTGCGACGAACCGGTATCCTTTGCCCTTCACCGTCTGCACAAAACGCGGCTGGTCGGAATCGTCCTTCAGCGCCTGCCTGATCTTGCGAATCGCTGTATTGATCCCGTGTTCGGTATCTACAAAAACGTCATTGCCCCAGAGACGCTCAATGATTTGCTGCCGCGTGACCAGGTGGCCGTCCTTTTCCAGCAGTAGGATTAACAACTCCATGGGAACTTTTTCAAGCTTGACGGGAACACACTGGTCCACATAACGGGTCACCTCAGCGGAATTCGCATCACTGCGGACTCGCCAGCGAGTGTGGCGTTTTGAGAGCAACGGTGAACTAGATCGAAGCCACGGCCGGGCTCCGGTCGCAAAACCTGAGCCCCGGCGAAAAGCCTCGGCACCAACAACCGCCGAACCGCCCATTCATGTGATGAAGATGAGTTCTGATCATTAGCCCTTACGCTTGTAGTGAATCGGCCACAGCACTTCCCATGTTTTCCCACCGTCGAGAGACCGCTCCCAACTCCAATCGAATTCGTTCCGGCCGATGTTCTTGAAGACCATCCTTTGCTGAACCTTCGATCCGTCGGGCCGGACGGCTTCCCGCGCGAGCACCATCTGCCCATCTTTAAATTCACCGCTGAAATCAAGATAACCGCCCTCATTGTCAACCCAGGTCTGCTTCCACCTGCCAGCGCGAGCCTCGAATATGGAGACGCTGCGGCCGCGAAGATGCATGGACTCGCCGCCCGAGAAGTTCTCCTCGACGATGCAGCCGTCGAGAATGCGGTTGATGCTGTTTGTGCCATGCCCGGCATCACCGGTGCTATTCCCCGGCCACGTGAGCTCCCAGTCGCCTAGCCAGAAATCCATTTGCTTCTGCTCAGGCGCCGAGCAGGGTTGGGGCTGTGATTTTGTTGCGGTCGTATCTTGTGCAACCGCGATGGCGGTCAACAGGAACGTAACGCCCAGCGCGAAAACATGAGACTTAGCCATGACTGCCCCTCTTGGTGAGACGGAGCGGCGCAAAAAATGTTGGCCCTCAACCAAGTATTTTTTTCGCCGTCATCCCGGACAGATCGCCGCGGCTGGCTTTCAAAACCTTGTTCGACGAACCTGAACGTTCAGTGTTAGGTCTTCAACACGTCCGCCTCGTGTATAGTGTGGGGCTAATCCCCTGCCCGATGCGCGGAGTGGTTTATCGATGAATGTATCGATGCTTATATTCATATTGGCCGCATCTATCCTAGCTGCGGCGTGGCTGGGATTGTATATCGCTAAACGTCGTGGTCACCCCTTCCTTGAGACGCAGGCCGATCCTCAGCCTTGGAGCCTCCCGCAACTCGTGTTGGCGAGCTTCTTAACCCTGTTCGCCGAGCTGGCCTTTATCCGCTGGATCGCCGTTGAAGTCCGCGTCTTTGCGTACTTTAAGAACCTGACTTTATTGCTGTGCTTTGTCGGTTTCGGACTTGGCTGTGCTCTGGTCAGCGAAAGAGTCCGATGGTCCGCGGCCCTCAAAGCGTTCCTTGGGTTAGTTCTGATAGTCCGCTTACCCTGGAGCCAAGGACCGCTGGAGCGGCTTTCGCAGAATCTAGGCGCGGCAGCAGATGTCAATATCTGGGCGACTGGCAACCAGTGGCGCTGGGTACCGTTCTGCGGTGCGGCCTTACTCGCTGCCGCTTTGTTCCTGCTCATTGTCGTCGTCTTTATCCCACTGGGGCAAACGGTGAGCCGGCAGATGAATGCCGCGCAGCGTCCGTTATCAGCCTATTCATGGAATCTACTGGGCAGCCTGCTAGGGATCCTCGCGTTTTTGGGAATTAGCCGGATTATGCTGCCTCCCACCTTCTGGCTGAGTGCGGTTCTTCTCGGCTTTGCGATTTTGCAGGCCGGACGGAGAGAACGGTTGCTAGTCACAGGGCTGATCGTTCCGCTGGTTCTGCTGCTCCACGACCCTGCGCAACACGATGGCTATATTGTTTGGACTCCTTATCAACAAATTCAATATTCGCGGCACTACGCCGGCAATGGAGACTTTGCCGCAGGGTTTCTCCGGGTCAATCACACCGGGTACCAATCCATAGTGAATCTTTCCTCCTGGTTTCTAGCACGGCATCCCAACCTGTTATTAGGGCCTGCTGATGAAAATCCTTACAATCTGCCTTTTCGTTTTGCCGTGCCTCAGCCACATGTATTGGTGGTCGGCTCGGGTACTGGAAACGACGTAGCTGGGGCGTTGCGCAATGGTAGCCGGGCAGTCGATGCAGTGGAGATTGATCCCGCCATCCTTGAGATCGGACGCCGCGAGCATCCCGAGGGCCCTTATGATTCGCCACGCGTTTCGATCTATGTGACAGATGCGCGACGATTCCTGAAGCGGAGCACTGCTCGTTACGATTTGATTCTTTTTGGTCTGCTCGATTCGCACACGCAGTTTTCAGACTATTCCAACATGCGAATCGATAACTTCGTATATACAGAACAATCTTTTCGCGAGGCGATGCAGCACCTGAATCCGAATGGAATCGTCTTTGTGAAGTTTCAGGTCGATCGGCCGTGGATGGCCGTCCGCATCGCTGAAATGTTACGCGGGGTTTTTGGCAAGCCTGCTGTGGTATTTAGGACTGAAACCGGCTACGGCGCCAATGCAACATGCTTCGCGATATCTATTGGCAATCGAGTTGAGGATGCATTGGCCGCCGATCCACGGCTGGCGCAATTTGTGCGCAAAACGGCAAGAGCGCTCGATTCGGGGCGGATTCCAATCACAACCGATGACTGGCCATACCTCTACCAGCAAGGGCGCTGGATTCCGCGAACCTACTACTCAGTGGGATTGCTCGTCCTTGTTATCGCCGCCGGGCTGTACTCGCAGATCACGGCAGCTGCCCGCCGTTTACCATCGCTTTTTTTCTTTGCCATGGGAGCTGGGTTTTTGTTGCTCGAGACGCAACTCGTTTCCCGACTAGCCCTGTTCTTCGGAACGGTGTGGCAAGTGAATGGGATCGTCATCTCGGCGTTGCTTCTGGCTCTGTTGCTCGCCAACATCCTTGTGGAGCATGGCAAGAATTTTCTCCGGCGACCCTGGATTTTTGGCGGCCTGCTTGCCGGTTTGGCCGTGGCCTACTTGATACCGTTTGACCGAATTCCAGTATCAGCGAGTGTGGAGGGGATAATCGCCGCGGCGGTTTTTGCCATGCCGGTTGTTTGTGCAGGCTTGTTGTTCGCATTGGAATTTCAGACGGTTGATTCCCCGAGTGCAGCTCTGGGGGCAAACATGCTAGGGGCGGTGGCGGGCGGGCTCATGGAGAATCTCTCCTTGGTGATCGGGATGCGTGCATTGCTGCTGGTAGCGATGGGTCTGTACTGCCTGGCTGGCATTGGGCTCTGGCGGCGCTGGCGGCCTGCGGCTTTCGTGGAAAGCGGTGCCGGTAACCGCCACGCAAGAGTTGTGCAGTCTGTCTCCAACTATTGAACTCGGTCAGGTCAAGCTTTGTCTTCTGTGATACACCTTTAGGCTTGATTCTCCAGCAAGCCATCTTTTTATTTTTCGCTGGCATCTTGGGCGGAGCGCTCAACGCTGTGGCTGGAGGCGGCAGTTTCATCTCATTTCCCGCGCTGCTTTTCACCGGTGTTCCTCCAATTCCAGCGAATGCAACCAATACGCTGGCCCTTTGGACGGGCGTAACCGCCAGCGGCGGTGCATACCGCAATCGGCTGGACGTGCCCCGGCGCGTAATGATTCCGCTGATCGCAACCAGCTTGCTCGGCGGCGCAGCAGGCGCCGTGCTCCTGCTGAAGACTCCCGCCCACACCTTTATGCGCGTGCTGCCGTGGCTGATGCTGGGCGCCACGCTGCTCTTTATTTCTGGCAATCGTCTTTCCCGCGGGCGGCCATCGAGTGTGGGAAACGAAGCTGGCGCCGGAGCAATTGCGGGTGCCTCAATTTTCGAGTTAGTGGTGGCAATTTATGGAGGCTATTTCGGCGGCGGCGTAGGAATTGTGAATCTGGCCATGCTCACCGCGATCGGCATGACGGATATTCACTCAATGAATGCGCTCAAGAGCGTGTTAGGTAGCGCGATCAACGGCATTGCCGTGCTCGTCTTCATTATGCGACGGGCTATCTTTTGGCCTCATGCCGCGATCATGGTTCTGGGGGCAATCGTCGGTGGATACTTCGGCGCCCATTACGCCTTGCGGCTGCCACAGGCTTGGGTGCGTTGGTTCGTGATATTCGTCGGGGCAGGGATGACGGCATATTTCTTTGCGAAGGCATACTAAAGAGCTTCGGATAGCAGATCTGTCAGGGCTGCTGCAGCTCAAGAGCATAAATTTCCTGAGTGCTCGTATCGCGGACAAACAGAGGCGTGCCATCAAATGCGATGCCACTCCAGGACCCAAGCTGCCAATTGAAATACCGGCGGAGCCCCTTCAAGCTAAGCAATTCTTCAGACTTGTTTCCGCCCACCTTCACCCGCCGATATGACTGGTCCTTTCCAAAGAACCAATCAAAATAGACGTACCTGCTGTCGCGGGACCAATTAGGAAAGCCGACGGTGTGACCCTCGTCCGCCCAAACGGCCCATTTCTGCGTCTTGAAATCATAAAGCATCAATTTTTGTGAGTCGCCAGAGAGAGCAGCAAGATAATGCCCATCCGGTGACCAGCGGGGACTGAATAGACCCTTAGAACCGGGAACGGTTGAGAGTTGATGCGAATTTAGATCCAGAATGCGAATTTCATAATCCTCGGGATCGCCGCTACCTCCGAACACGATTTGCCGGCCGTCAGGCGACCAAGTGGGATCGACGAGACTGCGGTTCTCGGACAGTAATTCCTGAACGGCACCGCCCTGAGCGGAAACCAGAGACAGATTCCAAGGTTTTCCAGGCTGGGTAGTGCAGAGCACGATTCGCTTCCCGTCTGGCGACCAGCGCGGCAGCATGGATGATACCGGCGGGTATGTGAGCTGAAGGCGCTCGCTGCCATCCACGCGGCTGCGCCAGAGCGTCCCATCAGGAATATCAGCGTACGTAATCCACTGGCCATTTGGCGAAAAGTCAACCTCTTCGGCCGGAATTCCGGAAAGAAATGGGACAAATTGCGAGGAACGGGAGTCGTAGCGTACAAGTTCGCCCCGCGGCTGCGAACCAATCACAAACATCCGCTTGCCATCTCTGGCGGGCAATGCCCAGTCGAAATTAAGAGGGCCCGTAGTGAGCTTAACGGGAGTGGATGCAGACTTGCGAAACCAGTTCCTGCCCTCTGGCACCGCCCAGATATTGAAACCGCTGCTATCGCCATGGGTGAAAATGTAATAGGCGCCGTCCGCTGTCCATTGACCGTTGCCCACCGTGGGGGGATTGGTCCAGCCAGGAAAAACCTGGTGCAGACCAGTTCCGTCCGTCGTTGCTTCCCACAATGAAATATCGTTCGTCGCGTCACGCACGGTAAAGCGAATGCTACGCCCGTCAGGTGAGAATCTGGTTCCGAACGGAAATCCCGAAGCGGTTAGCAGTTTGCGGGGCTGGCTGCCATCCGTATTCGCCGAATAGAGATCATGGCCGTTAGCATAAATAAGCTCGTGCCCGTCCGCTGTCCACGTCACGTCATGCGCCATAATGTTGGCCAAGCGCCGGGGAGACCCAGCAGGCAATGGCACGGTCCAAATAGCCTCTTCTGGTTCAGTGCCAGAGAACGATCCCACGAGCAGCTGCGAGCGGTCATGTGAGATATCGACCGCCTGACTATTAGTGAACGGAGTCGGAATTGCGGCCACCTCGCCGCCGCTTGTCGAAACCTGAGCTAGGACGAACTGATCGCCAGAGATTTCGTTGAAGTAAATGCGCGCGTTGTCGGAGAGCAGCGGTCCTGATTTGGGAAGGTTGTCATGGGTGATCTGGGTAACGTTCAAAACCTTAGGTGCGGGCGGCGATTTCGTCCACCACATCGCTGCTGCAACAAGGATCAACACGGCCACCGCAATCGCAATTGAGGGCCATCGAACTCGGAGCCTGCGGGTTGGCGAAGCATTGCCAACAGGCACTTTCCCGGAAGTTGTATCGCGCTTCAAGCGCCGGAGGTCAGCGCGCAGCTCGGCGGCGCTCTGGTAACGGACGTCGCGATCTTTCTCCAGCGCCTTATTTATGATTCGTTCCAGCTCCGGAGGCATTTCCGGATTGAGCCGGAACGGCGTGGCAGGATCTTTGTTGAGAATGGAATTAAAGATCGCGGCGCTGGTGTCTCCACGAAAAGGAAGCGCACCGGTGGTGGTCTCGTATAAGACCGCACCGAACGAAAAGATGTCGGTACGGCCATCGAGATCTTTTCCCAGCGCCTGCTCGGGAGACATATAGGCAACTGTACCGAGAGCGCTGCCCGGACTGGTGAGATGTTCACTGATCGTGGCCGCACTTTGACCGACCGGGGCACCAACCGAACTCATTTTAGCGAGACCGAAATCGAGAATTTTGGCGTGTCCGCGATCGGTCACGAAAAGATTTGCCGGCTTAATATCGCGATGGACGATGCCTTTGGCATGGGCGGCTTCGAGAGCGTCGGCAACCTCGATACCGATGTCGAGGAGGCGCTCAAGTTCGAGTGGGCGGCCAAAGAGCAATTGTTTGAGTGTCTTCCCTTCCAAGTACTCCATAACAATGAAGGGCCGTCCGTGATCTTCGCCAATTTCGTGGATGGTGCAGATATTTGGATGGTTCAGCGCCGATGCAGCGCGGGCTTCACGGCGGAAGCGCTCGAGGGCTTGCGAATCTTGTGCGACGGCATCGGGCAGAAATTTCAAGGCTACAAAACGGCCGAGTTGAGTATCTTCGGCGCGATATACCACACCCATGCCTCCGCCGCCCAGCTTGTCCAGGATTCGGTAATGCGAGACCGTTTGCCCAGGAATGGAATCTGTGTCGGGCATAGGCGGCAACATCTTAGCAGAGAAAAAAGATGCTAATCAGATTTCAGCGGACTGGGACGCAAGCCCCGCACCAGCAAAGCAAACTTACTGAGCCGGCGCCGAGACGTGCTCGTGCACAATCACCCACTTGCCACCCTGGTTCTCAAAGACAACCGTCCAGCGCCAAGTGGCCAGCTCCCGTTTGCCATTTTTCAGAGTCGCATCTTCCTTTATTGTGGAAGTAGCCCAGTAGGAGTTTCCGGCGGAATGGACCTGGGCATCGTCATTCACGGTGAACTTCCCGGACTTATAATCTGCAAGTTCCTTTTTCACGCCACTCTGATACTCATCCCAACTGTCATACTTCAGCGGTGCGATGTCGAAAAAAACATGCGGACCCTGGGCATAGAACTGTGCAACGTTGGCAGGGTCGAGAGTGCCCCAACCGTCCCAGATCTTTTGCATATACGCTTTGTCGGGAGCCGGACCGGTTGCCTGTGGCTTCTTGACAGATTTCTTCTGTGCCGCAAATCCTGAAAGACTGACTGCGACTAGGCAAAGTAAGACAGTGAAGACGCGCTTCTGCATTGAGTTTCCTCCGATTCGGCGACAGATTGTCGCACAGAACCGTGAAAACGCAAAGCACACGTACGGTAGTGTCTCAGTTTGACCCTAAACGGAGCTCGGACTCGGATCCCGTCCCATGCGCCAGTGCGCGAATAGGCGACTAGACGGGACCGGAGTGAGCCTTCTGTAATCGCCAAATGAGATACGGCAGCACCGTGAGCGTGAGAATCACCAACGCATGTAGCAGGCCGTCGGAAATAGCCTGACCGGAGGCCCCAAGGGTGAAGAAGTTCATACTGATGTGGCCGAGTCCGCCAGGCACTGCCGTTCGACTCGCGTGAATTCGGGAGGTGGCGCCCATCCATGCGATCAGGACCAAACCGACAGTGAGCCAAACCGCTTTCAATCTTTGACGGGCGGCGATGAGACCGATTCCCCAACCGACGAGAACCGGCGCGCCGAAATAGTATAACTTGCCGGCCTGAAAATAAATATTCGCGAACCCGTACATTGGGCCTGTTGGGCTGCCGAAAGGCGTATCGGCTCCCGGCAGAAAAATCCTCCAACCAAACCACAAGTAAACACAGGCAACGAAATAGGCCCCAGCCAAAAGGCAGAGGGGGGCGAGACAAAACATCGCCCACGGCGCTCGGACGCACCAGGATTGGAACTGGCGCTGCTCGATCATCGCCTTGGCGAGATTATCCACCCCGCCAAGCCGGGCGAGCGCAGCGGATTCCGCATCCGCTCGGCTGCGGCCCGCGCGTTCTTCTTCCGCCCTCAGGTCGGCCAGATGATCGGCAAGTTCGGTCAGATAACGCCGCACATGCCGTGGCGTGACGCCAGCCCGCAGCAAGCGTTCGCGAAGTTCATGGAATGGCTTCGCCATGTTGCCCTCCTGTTAGCAGCTTTTGAATTGCGACCACCAGATTGGTCCAAGCCTCCGACAGATCGTCCAATCGATGCGATCCTTTGACCGTTACGGAATAATAAATACGGCTACGGCCATTGACCTTCTTGCGTCGCGACCTGAGCGCGCCATCGCGTTCCAACCCGTGCAGCACGGGATAGACTACACCTTCGCCGACTGCAATCACCGCGTCGGTACGGCTACGGATTGCTTGAACAATCTCATAGCCATACATCTCCTCTTGCTGGAGTAGCCTGAGGATCAGGAGCTCCGGAACTCCATTCATAAAATTCGGATTGGTCTCGCGCGCGACCATCGAAGACCCAGAATACCTCGCGGTTCGATGTATTGCAAGCTAACAGACGCTGACGTCTTCAACTATTGAAACGTCTTTCCTGGCCAGAGGCTATTTTTAAAGTGAGAAACTACCGGCTGTACGTTTAGTTTGACGCTATTCCGAAGCGCACGGTAAAATACTTTAGTTTGCCTGTACTCGCGGCTCCGTTCTGGGGCCGCCCGCAATCGCTGCTGAGAGCGCCGACGCGGAACACAGCAAGCATAAGGAAATCAGCAGGTTCGCCGAATCGCGACAGATGCGATCGGTAACCACGGAGGCATAGCTATGTACGCGGTCATCCGCACGGGCGGAAAACAATACCGGGTCGCGCCCGGCGATGTAATACGCATCGAGAGCCGAGCTAGTGCCGACAGCAACCTTGAGTTCAGCGATGTGCTGGCAGTCTCCGGGGGCGATGGGCAGATTGGACGTCCGCCATCGGATGCCCGGGTTCTCGGGCACGTAGTCGAACAGGGACGCGGCGACAAAATCCTCGTGTTCCACTACAAACGGAAGAAACAGTACAAGAAGATCGCCGGCCATCGGCAGCCGTTCACTGCGGTGCGTATTACGGAGATTGCGTTTAATGGCCAAAAGTTCACTGCTCCCGAGCTTTCGAAGAAGGAAGCGAAACCGAAGAAAATGAAGACGTCGGCAGAGCCTGTAGAGATCGCCCCGGAGGCTGAAGCCAAAGCTGCGAAAGCTCCGGCGAAGAAGAAAGCGGCAGCGAAGAAACCGGCGGCAAAGAAGTCTGCGCCGAAGAAAAAGAAGTAACTGAAAGCTGACGGCTGAGAGCTGATAGCCTGTTGGAAACTAACGCAACTGGAAACTAAGTCATGGCACATAAAAAAGGATTAGGCAGTTCACGAAATGGACGTGATTCGAACGCCCAGCGGCTGGGCTTCAAAGCATTCGGCGGGCAAGTTGTCCCCGGCGGGACGATCATTGTGCGGCAGCGCGGCACTCGGGTGAAGCCGGGCCTCAACGTTGGGCGTGGCAAAGACGACACGCTATTCGCCAAGATTTCCGGCCGCATCAAGTTCATGGACAAAGGCTCGATGGGCAAGTTCGTAATGATCGAGCCATTGGAAGCGAATTAGCCGACGATTACCATCGGGCGCATCTTAAGTATGCGGTCCGCAGCCTCGCCTTCGGGTTGGGGCTTTTTTATTTAAGCTCTCAGCTGTCAGCTATCGGCTTTCAGTTAACCCGAAGTTTAGACGCAATCCAGGCCAACACTGATAGCTGAGAGCTGACGGCTGATAGCTGACTATGTTCATCGACGAAGCTAAAATCCGGGTTAAAGCTGGCGGCGGCGGGAACGGCTGCGTTGCCTTCCGGCGCGAGAAATATGTTCCGCGCGGCGGTCCTTCCGGCGGTGACGGTGGCAAGGGCGGCGACATCTACATGGAGTCCAGCGAGCGCCACAACACGCTCGTCCACTTCCGTTTCAATCCCGAATACAAAGCGCAGCGCGGACGTCACGGTGAAGGCGCCAACAAAACCGGCCGCGAGGGCGAAGACATCATCCTTAAAGTTCCGGTGGGAACGATCCTATACGACGATGAAACCGGAGAGAAAATTCACGACTTCTCTCAGCCCGATGAGCGCATCGTCGTTGCTCGCGGTGGCCGAGGCGGACGCGGCAACGCCCGGTTTGCGACTTCCACGCATCAGGCTCCTCGCGAGCACGAAGACGGCCGTCCAGGAGAGGAGCGCGTTTATCGCCTGGAACTCAAGCTGCTCGCCGATGTGGGACTGGTCGGATATCCCAACGTTGGCAAGTCTACTTTGATTTCCCGCATTTCTGCCGCCCGGCCAAAAATTGCCGATTATCCTTTCACCACATTGGAGCCGAATCTCGGCGTGGTTGTGGTTGGCCAACCTCCCGATGAAAAAAGTTTCGTCGTTGCAGATATTCCCGGACTGATTGAGGGCGCCCACGCCGGCTCGGGCCTTGGCACTCAGTTCCTCCGCCACATCGAACGCACGCGGCTTTTGGTACATTTGGTTGATGTGTCGGACGCCAGCGGCCGGCCCAATCCGGTGAAAGATGTCGAGGTGATCAAGGCCGAGCTAGCTAGCTTTGGAGCGAAGCTGGACGAAAAGCCTATGATCATGGCGGCTTCAAAAATCGACGCAGCGAACAAAGAGAAGCTCGCGAAGTTGAAGCGGTACTGCAAAAAACAGGGATACGAGCTGTTCCCGATTTCAGCGATCACCGGCAAAGGCATCGAAGAGTTGAAGTACGCGATGGCGGAGAAAGTAGAAGAACTGCGAATGAGCCATCAGCTTTCAGCCGTCAGCTCTCAGCAAGATTCCTAGTTTCAGACATTTCTCACCAGTAGGATCACACATAGCAAGCGATCTGTAGCTTTTTGCAAGCTAAAGGCTGACGGCTGAAAGCTGATGGCTTTGCTTAAGCTTCCGGCACATGCGATCCGTGCTGGAAATGATATTGCAGAATCTTTGCGGCCAGGGCTGGACTCACCTTAGAAGATTCAGCTTCCACCATCCGTACCACCTCGCCACGGCACACCACCTCTGCAGCCGACAATCCCGCAATCTCCGCCGGCAGCACGAGATTGATCTCGAGCTGTGCGTTGGGAGCAATGGCCTCTTCGCCTCGGAACAACAAGCCGGAGCGACTGATGTTTTCCGTGGTCCCGTCGCGCCAATCGTCCTCGCCGAGAAGGCGGTACTTCAGCGGTAAGTGAAGATTGAAACGCTGGGCGCGAAAGGGAGAAGTGAATTTCTCCCGCCGCGGGAACTGAGCTTCGCGAGCAAGACGAGCCATTTGGACCTCCTGAGGGAGTAGTGTGTCGAGCACCTCCCGGACTTTGGCTTTCAAAGCCGGCAGGCTGAAAGGCTTCTGGAGCAGGCTGACGCCCTCATCCAGCATCCCGTTGTGGCCAATTACGTTCTCGGTGTAGCCAGACATGTAGAGCACTCTCGTTTCTGGCCGAAGCGCGGAAATGCGTTGCGCCAGTTCGCGCCCGTTCATGACAGGCATGATGACGTCGGTCAGCAACAGGTGAATAGGCCCGGGATACGTATTGGCGACCCGGATGGCAGCAGCGCCGTCAGCGGCCTCGAGCACGGTGTATCCCTCGCCTGCGAGCGCGAAGCGCGCTAAGCGGCGGAGTTTGGATTCGTCCTCGACAAGCAGAATGGTTTCGTGTGCCTTTCCGGATGTCGCAGGTGCAACTGCAGGTTGAGGGGCAAGCGCTGCTCCGGCAGCACTGACGCGAGGCAAATAAATCTTGAATGTCGATCCCTTGCCGGGCTCGCTGTAAACCCAAATGAAGCCTTCGCTCTGCTTAATAATTCCGTAGACGGTCGAGAGGCCAAGGCCAGTGCCTTTCGGTCCCTTCGTTGTAAAGAAGGGCTCGAAGATGTGAGTCTGTGTCTCGGTGTCCATGCCAGCGCCGGTATCGCTGATGGCAAGCATCACGTATTCACCGGGTTCAAGCGGGGTATGCAGGCGGGCGTAGCTTTCGTCGAGGACAACATTTGCAGTCTCGATGGTGAGTTTGCCGCCGTGGGGCATGGCATCGCGCGCATTCACGGCCAGGTTCATGATCACTTGCTCGATCTGGCCGGGATCAGCCTTGACGGCCCCAAGTTCGGAGCCAGGGATCATCACCAGCTCAATGTCCTCCCCAATCACACGGTTCAGCATGTTCAGGTTCTCTGTAACGATGCTGTTGAGGTCGAGCACCTTAGGAGCAAGCATCTGCTTACGGCTGAACGCCAGCAGTTGGCGCGTCAGAGAAGTTGCCCGCTCGGCCGCGCTGGCAATCTCCCGTGCTGGCCCGCGTAGTTGAGCGTCAGGCCCAATGCGCTCCAGCAGGAACTCGGAGTATCCGGAAATCACCATCAGCAAATTATTGAAGTCATGAGCGATGCCGCCCGCCAGCCGCCCAACCGCTTCCATTTTTTGTGCTTGCCGCAGTTGCTGCTCGAGTTTCCTGTGTTCGGTGACATCTTCTGCAAATAAATCGAAGAAGATGGTGTCCTTCTCGCCTCGTATTGCTCGCCCGGAAAAACGGACTGTAACCGTGCTGCCGTTTTTGCATGACAACTCTGCAATCAATCCTTCAAACTTGCGTAGCGATTTCAGATGATCCGCCAGCGTGAACCACTCCTGGGAGTCAGCATAGAGATTCGCCAGGTTGCGCCCGGCAAGTTCAGAGGCCGAGTCATAGCCGAGGATGCCGACCAGCGCCGGGTTGACGCTTAACAGCGCGCCTTGCGAATCGCAGCGACAGATGCCATACGGCGCGTTCGTCACCAGGGAACGAAAATTGATTTCCGAACGGCGCAAACCTTCTTGAGCCGAACGCAGGGCCGCATTAAAAGAACAAATCAGGAGCGCCACAAACACAAACAGCGCCAGATGTATGATCGCCTTGCGATATTCGGATGCAGAGTGGATGCCGGCTAGAGAAAAATAGGCGCTGACGGTCAACGCGAATGATGTCGCTACCAGGCCCGGCTTCCAGCCTCCGTACCAGGCGCTGACCATGATGGCGACCGCAAACACCACCAGCCGGCTCTCGACAACATCGGATAGAAGCAAAGCCGGAATCAACGCCAGCGTAATGCTGAGAACGGCGACGCCGTATCGCAGGATGGGCGCGCGAGCGGGAGCGATGCGTGTGCGAAGAAGGGGGAGTTTCAATCGCATACGAGGCCAGCGTACTTCCCATAACGGGAAGCCGCGAGTTACGAGAGTGCATGGCTCTCCTGCACTCTTAGCATTGCACCTTTGAGTGAGTTACCCGAAGCAACCGGGATTTAATAAGGTGCAACGCGGCAACTGCGGAGCCGAAACGCGAAAGTTTCCGGAGGAAAGTCCACTCATTCGCGGTTCAAAACTTGCATTGCGGGCCGAAAAACCCGAAACTACCCAAGCTTCCGAATGAAATGCCCATGAATATTGGCCTTTTTGGTGGAACGTTTGATCCCATCCACCTGGGACACATCGCGCTGGCGCACGCCGCACGAGAGAGATTCGATCTTGGGCGGATATACTTCGTGCCCGCCAACCTTCCTCCGCACAAGCAGCGGGAACCGCTCGCCCCGTTCGCTCATCGCTATGCGATGGTGGTCCTGGCTACCATGGGCGAGAAGAGTTTCGTGCCTTCTCTGTTGGAGGCGCCGGGCGTGGTGGGAATCAACACGAAGAGCAAATCCCGATCGGATGACCACGCCGCGCGGCCCAATTACAGTATCGATACAGTGAGGCGGCTAAAGCAGTCATTAAAGAAATCTGACCGGCTGTTTTTTCTCATCGGCATCGACGCCTTCGATGACATCGCGACTTGGCATGAACCCGAAGCCCTATTGCAGGAATGCGAGTTCATCGTCGCCAGCCGTCCGGGGTATTCGCTCGCCGACGTAGCCAATGCGCTGCCCGAAAAACTGCGCCCCGCTCCCGCAGTGATCAAGCCGTTCTCCAAACAACCTGCGAAGGGCGACTTGGTGCTGAGCGGTGCGAGGGTGCACCTGCTTGACAGCGTGCATCAGCCGATCTCAGCCACTGCGATCCGTCAGGCCGCAGCCGCTAAAAAGCCGCTTAAGAAGTTCGTAGATCCGCCGGTGGAGGAATACATCAAGAAAATTGGATTGTATAAATAGGATTCTGTCCTCAGTCGTCAGCCGGCGGCCAAGAACCAGCCGACCTGCAGTCTCCCCGGAAGATCGCACTCCATTTCCTCAGCTACAATGGGATTGCCGACGCCGACCAATGACTGACGACGAATATTCTGGCCACCGACCAACGACTGAATGAAGAAAACCGACCTCCAGCGCCAAGTCACCGAAGCCATCAGCGCCTGCCAGGAAAAGAAGGCGGAAGAAATCACTGTGCTGGAACTTGAAAAGAATTCCGGCGCATTTACCGACTACTTTGTCGTGTGCAGCGGAACCAATCCGCGGCAGATTCAAGCTATTGCTGACGAAGTTGAGGAACGGCTGCACAAAGCCGGGATGCGCCCGACTCACGTGGAAGGCTACAAGCAGGCGGAGTGGGTCTTGCTCGATTACGTAGATTTTGTTGTGCACGTGTTCTCTGAGAAAGCACGCAAGTATTACGATCTCGAGCGCTTATGGAAATCAGCCAAGCGGTTAGAGCCTCGTGAACTAGGCGCACGCAGAAGAAAACGCGCCGCCGGACGCGCAACCCGAAAAAAGCTGGCCTAGGCATCCCAAACCCGCAAGTCCGTTGCGTTCTGTCCGGAAGGGCTGACGATCTTAAACCGCAAAGTTCGCGAAGAAATTCCGCGAAGGACGCTAAAAAAAGCCGCCAAAGTTAGCCGGAAGAACCAAGAACAGGTTGCGATGAGTTCCGCCCAAAAACCCGGATCGCAATGGGGACATTCGTACCGGCTGATTGCTTCCGAGAAGTGAAGGCTAAATCAGCCGCTATGGGCCGCGATGCCACTGACGTCCTCGTCGACTATGCGCGGCCAACGCTCGGAATGAAAATTCTCGATCTGGCCAACGGAACTGGCGAACCCGCGATTACCATCGCATCGCGGATCGGCCCCGAGGGCCACGTCATCGCGCTCGATCTCAGCCCCGAGCTTTTGCAGATCGCGGAAGAGCGGGCTGGCGAGCGTGACCTGACGAACCTCACGACTCGGCAGGCCGATGCAAATAATTTGCCTTTTCCCGATCAAAGCTTCGATCTCGTCACTAGCCGGTTTGGCGTGATGTTCCTCGGCGAAGACGCGCTGCGTGAGGCTTGCCGCGTGTTGCGGCCCGGCTCACGTGCATGTTTTCTCGCGTGGGGCCCGTTCGAGCAGCCGTTCTGGTCAAGCACGATGGGAGTGGTACACAAACAGGTCGGTGGCACTTTGGTCCCAGCGGATCAAGATCCATTCAAGTATTCGCAGCCAGACAGCCTCTCCGCCGCATTGCGCCGCGCTGGGTTCGAGCGAGTGGAAGAAGAGGCCCGGACTGTCCCGCGGACGTGGCCGGGAACTGCCGAAGGAGTTTGGGAGCAAGCACGAGCGGTGGCTACGCCGTTCCTCCCCATGTTCGAGCGCGTTCCGCCGGAAAGATGGGATGAGATCAACTCCCAGGTGTATCGCGCAATCAGCATGTACATTGTGGGAAACGACATAAAATTCGGCGCAGTCGTGGTGCTGGCGTCGGGAAGAAAACCTTAACTATAAAGGAACGCAGTTCCTGGACTGCTTATGCGTGCACGGGTTCCTTTGTACGCTCATAAATCGATCTCGCGTACGAAAGCAGGCTCAGCACGGCTTTCTTCTCCGCTTCCGTATTCCAGTCTTTGTTTGAATTCGCCGCGTCGATCATGCGATCAATCCAAGCAACGAAATAAGCCGCATCTTCTGCTGCCTTGAGCTGTGAACCGGCGATACTCACGTAAATCGGGCTTGTGGTCGCATACGGGTATGAATCCAGCACCGGATGCTCCGGCTTTTCACTCCAGGCGCGCAGCAGGCACCAGCCGCTGCGGGAGATTGGGATTGTATCCTCTACATCCGCGATTACGCGATCGGCATTCAATTTCAAATCCCGAGCCACTTGCCCGTTGCAGATGACTTGAAGATGATCGATGGGAACGATGGAACGCAGCGAGGCGGTGAACTTGACCTTGTTGTCGCCGGCAGGTAACTGCAGTTCATCGCCCAGTTTGCGGCCGCCGAGCGTGAATCTGAGCAGCGGGCCGTTGGTCGCAAAGGTGCGGCCTTGTTTCAACGATACAAGCCAAGTGCGAATGTCGAGCGGGCCTGCGGGCACATTAACGTACACACGATTCAATCCAACCGGACCGCGCAGCGAGGCAAAGTTGGCCATCGCGTCAGTCCCGGCTGCGGTCGGCAGACGAAAACCGCAGTTCAACAGCCGATACCAAACCGCAGCAGTAGATTTATGGTCGCTGAAACCCATGACCTCGATGTAATCCACCTTCCCTAGGGCAACATCAACTGGAAGCTCGTGCGTGAGTGATTCGTCTTTGGCCGGATCGGGGATTGAATCATAGGGATGAACGTAACCAACTACTGCCTGCTGTTCGTGAGCGAGGTCGGCCACGACGGCGTTGGGGGGAAACAGGCTTGCCGCAGCAGTGTCGGGATAAGCGGCGTAACCGGGAATCAGGAAATTGCGGGTCAGATTTAGCAAGCCAAGATGTCCCCAATAGCTGGTGTGATATTCCTGGGAATGCAGCAGCAAATTTGTGCCGGTCGATGCCGGATCGGGTTTGGTACTGAAATAAGCAATATCGGGAATGCGCTGCTCTTTATTAACCACAAGATCTTCCACGATCGAAAGGTTCTCAGCGGTTGCCTGCTCCACCAAATGCTTTGGCGTGTTGCGATATGCCCCGCCGTAATTCATGTGGACATGAACATCGCCGCTGACCCACTGCGAGTGCGAGTCTTTTGGCAGGCTGATTGGCTTGAGATAGATCGTCAGGTTGGAGCGGCGCCCAGGCGTAATCAACACTCGTTTCTTCTCGACCCCGTACTCAAATCCCTTCATCACCTCCACTTCTGCCGTCCCTGCCGGGAGGGTCAGTTCCGAATTTCCAGTGCTGTGAAAGTAATGCGCCTCGAAGGGGCGCTCCGAACGAACGAAGTTGTCGTCGGCATGCATCCAGGTATCATCAGGAGCGTAGGCACGACCATCTTCACCGGTAATGAAAATCCGTGCCGGGCTTGGACGCCCGTTTGCAGCCAACACAGTGATGCCGAGCTGGCCCGTGGGCTTGAGATAATGCCGTTCTTTAACGATGACCTGCGCTTGCGCCCCACCCAAAACTTCCTGCGTCCATAATGAAGTATTCCCACCGCGATTGGAAACGAAGGCAATACGTTTCCCATCGGGCGACCAACGTGGCGCGACGTTGTCAAAATCGCCATATGAGAGTGGAAATGCGTCACCACCCTGCGATGGCATCACCCACAGCTGGTGCCATTGCTGTCCAAGATAAGAGGCGTACACCAGGCGCTTGCCATTCGGCGAGAAATCCGGCCGGGCCTTCCAGGCCGTTTCTTCGTAATGGATTTCGTGCGCTTCGGCGCCGGGCTGGGCCTTCATGCGCCAGAATCCGCCGGTGCCGTAGATGTGCCCCCGGTTGGACACGAAGAGAATCTCATCGCCATCGCGCGACCAGACTGGACTGATTTCGTGATCGAACTGGCTGTAGTAATAACGTGGCAGATTGCTGGGAGTCTCTCCAGTCAGGCGCTGCACGTTCCTGAGTTCACCACCGCTGAAATCGGCGACGAAAATATGAAAATGTCCCTTGTACAACGTGGAGACAAACGCCACGCGTTTGCCGTCGGGTGAAAGTCTGGGCTCAACGTTCACCGCTCCGCCTGAGGTCAGTTGCCGAGTCTTCTTAGTTTGCAGATCGAGTGACCAGAGTTCGATAGCATCTTTCTGATAGCTCGCATATACAACCCAGCGGCCATCGGAGGAGCAATCTGGCTGATAGTTGTAGCCAGGGCCATCACTCAACTGTTGCGCGGCTGTGCTCTCCAGCCGCTGTTCCCAGAGCGAACCTGCCATGGAGTACACGAGCGAACGCGAATCAGCGGTCCATGCGGCAGAGCTCGGACCCGTCGTGACCTGGGGAAGATACATTTCCCGGTAATAGTACGAATGCGGCAAGTCGATCTGCTTCAAGACTGGCTCGCGCTGTGCCAGCAGCGGCAGAGAAGCGAGAAGCAGAAACAGCAGAAACCGGCTGCGAGTTTGATTTGACAAGATTCCTCCCTTGCTCGCTTTGACGGCGGAGATTATATCCAACACAGCGGGAGCCGGAGGTCTGAGATCCGATCTCGGACGTCTGACGTCTGAATTCCTCAGCTCTCCACAAACTTGCCCAGACCTCCACAGGATGTGCACAGCGATATCAGCTTTGCCACTTGCGCGAATCGCGGTTGCAGGTGCAGAGTCAATTCACGTCATGAAAGTTGCTGCGGAAGTTTGTCCACTGTGTGAAGG